>Ga0209404_10002344_pt1 | contig 11798 bp, 6 predicted proteins | sample TroAtlMetagenome_2_FD_187447 | JGI IMG/M metagenome (GOLD analysis project Ga0209404, IMG submission 187447) | Marine eukaryotic phytoplankton communities from Atlantic Ocean - Tropical Atlantic ANT8 Metagenome (SPAdes) (version 2) | ecosystem: Environmental > Aquatic > Marine > Oceanic | place...
ACCGGCAGCGTCGCCGGGTCGGCCTCCATGATCGTGGACGGGAAGTCGCGCGCGCCGGAGTGCGCCGCGAGCGCGACGCGGCCGTCGCTCGCCGCGAGCGCCAGCGCCCAGTGCGCGTCATCCAGTGCCGGCGCGGCGACGAAGGACGGCCGCGCGTTCGACGGCGTCGGGGGCTTGGGCGGCGACACGGATCGTTTGGAAATGGCGTCGCGCAGCTTCGCGCCCGCTGCGAGGGCCCGGCCGGCGCGCGTCGCCGTCGTCGCCTCCGGCACGACAATCTCCTGCTCGGGCCGGAGCCGGCCCCGGAGGACGCACTGCGCGAGGTCGTTCAGACTAAAGACGTCGCCGCACACGTCGTAGCTCACGGCCTTCGCGAACGTCGTCGCATCGCGCGGCGCGCCGAGCACGAGCAGCGCGTGGAGTAATAAAGCGTGGTACAAATTCAGGAAGAAGGCCAGCGCCTCGGCCGGCGAGCCCACATCCGAGAGCGAAATGCGTTTCAACGACGCCGCCTCATCAAACAACTCGGCCTGGGCCGTCGCCGCCGCGTCCGGCGACGCCGCCGCGAGGCGCCTCAATAAGTTCCGCGCGCGCGCCCACGGCGGCGGGTCGTCCTCCTCCTCCACAAGATCGAAACTCAGGCGCCGCGCGTTCAGGACCAACCTCGCTTGTTTATACGACGGCGGTTTTAGTATGAACGCGTCGCGCGGGTCGCGCGCCGTCGGAAGACAAGCGTCGTCCGGCGCGAACTCGGCGGCCCTCGACCGCGCGATGCTGAGGGCCGTGGCGAAGGCGTCCCTTCTATCGTCGTCGGCAAACCCAAGATAGTGGCAGAGGCCGACCGTCTCCACGACCAGCGTGGGGAACGGCCCCTCCACGAACCGGCACGCGAGGACCTCGTTCAGCGGCAGGGCGATTTTCTTGGGAGATCCCAGCGCGTCGAGCACATCCAACCGACCTTTGCGCAGGACCGCGAGCTGCTCGGCCCAGTGGCCCTCGCCCAATGATCGCGCCACGACCGCGATGCTATCGTCCTGCTGCCTTCGCAAAACCTCGCTCGTCACGCCGACCTCCGCCGCGCCGCCTCGGAGGAACCCCTCGTCTAAAGCTCGCGCGCGGCCCACCAAGCCCCAGGCGTCGCGCCGCGTCCGCTCGTTGTCGTGGGTGGTGGCGAGCCACGCGTCGAGGCGCCTCCGTAATAGGTGCGCGGCTCCGTCGCCCGCGGACCGATGGAACGGCGGCCGGTCGTTGTTGACGTTTGAGGCCCAGGGCGACCCCTCATTTAATATGGAAGCGGGCGGGCCGCGGTCCGGAATTTCCGAGTCGTCCGGGTCCGCGTAGTAGGCGTCGTCGACGACCGGGGCTTCTTCAACGGGCTCCTCGACGTCGTCGTCGGCCTCCTCTGCCGCCTCCTCTTCCTCCTCTTCTTCATCGTCGTCCTCATCCATCAGAGGCTCCTCGGCGTCGGACGGGCCCTCGTCGTCGAACGCGCGCAGCGCCGCGGGCGACTCCGGGTCCGACTCGTCCTCCACAATGACACTCGTCTCTGACACGGCCGAGCGTCGGCGCCGCCACTCCGAGAACTCGGCCGCGCGCCGGCTCGCCGCGTGCTTGAGGCCGTCTTTTACTTTAGTTGCGGTCTGCACGGCTTTCGCGGCTTGTGCTTTGGCCGCGTCGCGTTTCCGACGCTGCGTCGGGACGCCCCCGCCCGGGCCGCAGGTTAATGAGGCGGCGGTCAGTCCTAAGACCGCCGCGAGCTCGTCCGCCGTCCGCAGGCGCGTCACCTGCTTTTGCTCCTTGTCTGACGTTAGCTTCGCCACCAGGGCATACGCGCGGCAGGCCCGCATCGCGCGCCGGTCGACGGCCTCGACGAAGCCGGCGCACGCTATGGTGGAGACGCGCCAGCCCTGATCCTCGTCCACGTCGTCGTACTCCTCGAAGTCCTCGCTGTCTTCGACGAAGTCCAAGGCGCGCAAGCGGACGACGTCCTCCGCCGGGCACTTCTTCCGCAACCGCAGGAGCCGTCCCCCGTATCTCGACGACGGCGCGCCCGTCGCCAGCGCGACGCTGCTCTCGGGCCTCACCAGAGACACGAGGGAGAACGGCGCGTGCAGCGTCAGCGCGCCGTCGGTTTTCAGCACAAAGAACTCCTCCTTCCGCGGCTCTTGACTTTTGCTCTCGCGCCACGCGAGCCAGCCCTGTCTGGTGGATGTGAGGTACGTGCCCTCGGACTGGACTCGTATGACGTCGCCGTCCGCTAGCTGTTCTCTACCGCCGTCTCTCGCGACGAGCTTCAGGGGCGGCGCGGCCGCGCGGTCCCGCAGGACGGCGTAGCCCCGGCCCGTGTCCACGGCAATATCGCAGACGACCGCGCAGCCCGACCGGCACGGCGGCGCGTCGCGCGGGGCTTGCGTCGCGCTTTCGCCTCGCTCGGCGAAGCGCGCGAGCGCCGCGTCCCAGCGGCAGCGGTAGCGCAGCCAGTAGCGTTTTTTTGTGGCGTCGAGCGGGTCCCGATCGTAGACCACGACGTCGATCGGCTGCTGTCCCATGAGCGAATCTAAGGACGGCGACCCGATGGGCATGTTCGCCACGCGCCACTTCGTAAAGTCCACGAACGACGATTGCAACGTTAAGGTGTAGGTCGTGCCGTCGGCGGCGAACCTGGGCATATCTTGCAGAGAACTCGCCCTCCTCTTGTTTCGATCCTCCTCGACCAGTTCACCTCGTAAGTCCGGCGGCGTTTGATCTGCGTCCGTCGCCACGAACAGATCAACACCGGTCGCGCAGGGGAAGGCGCATCGAGCCTTCCCGTCGTCATTGAGGGACCATTCGAGGCCGGGCGTCCGCCGACTAATGAAGGCCATGGCGCCCTTGACCAGGGCCTTCGTCGCTATATTCAGCTTCGGTCTTTGAGAAAGTTCCGCGCCGACGAAGAGCCGGCCGTCCGTCGGCGGTATTAAGCATCGCCCCTGGATGCGCATCTCGAAGCGTCGGCCCGTCCGCTCCAGCAGGTTGTTCACGGGCGGGTCCGTCGCTAATAGAAATGAGAACTTGCCGTCGACGTAGTCGTTTCTTATTATATGTGGTTCGGTCGCATTGCACTTATACGCTTTGAATGTGTTAGTTGGCGTCTGCAGCTCGAGGACGAAGCCCCTCAAACCAGGGTTCTCCCGACACCATCTTCTCGTTTCCCCCGTCGGTTCTTTGACATCGATAGTGATGCGCCGTTGCTTGCTGAACAACAAGTAGCGCGGCAAGTGGACGGTGACGGCCACGACCCAGATTACTAGAGCTTGGATGAGGTTGAGGAGTGCGATGAGGACTGGTGCCGGTGAAATTGCCGGGAACGCGATGTCCTCCTCCTCTTCTTGTGTGCTCTCGCCTGCCGCGGCCATCTCGCCCGGCGTTTCTCTGCCCCGCAGCGGGGTGCAGCAGTGGAGAGTGGCTGTATCGATTGATTTCAGCAATGAGCGCGTGCCCTGGGCAAGCACGTCGATTCCGCGGTGCACCGCGCACAGATTAGCTAGCGGTTGTAGACACTAGAAATACGCATCGATCGGTGAGCGCGGCATGAGTGACCTCCAGGGGCCATAAATAACAACACTACTACGTTAGCCCCAGCGCCGCCATCGCCGGCCCGATGTCCGGGGATAGCGACTCCTCCCCGCGACTCCACCACTGCCGCCGCTGCGCGAGCTTCTTTCGCGGCACGTCCAGCAAACCGTAGGGCCCGAGGGCCTCGAGGTCGTCGAGCAGCTCCGGGTCCAGCAGCTCCTCGAAACTGGCAAAGCCGCGCGCCGCGACGAGGTGCGCCGCGAGCGCGTCGGCCCTTTGGTCGGTGAGCTGGAGCTCGGCGACGAGCTGGGACGCCATCAGCGCGGCGCGGGCGCGCTCGGCGGCATCCAGCGGGGGTGGCGGTGGCGGCATCGGCGGACTTCGAGGCGTCGCGGTCCTCGCGGACGCAGGCGTCGCGGTTCTCGGCGTCGACGCCGGCATCGCGGTCCTCGGCGCCGGTGTTTTTGCGGGCGCCGGCGTCGACTGCGACGCCGGCGCCGCCACCCCGGCCTCCGGTGGCTTTTTGCGCGCCGCGAGCGCCCGCAGCCACGCCGCGGCGTCGCGCGCGCCGCGGTCGTCGGCGTAGTCCACGGGCAGGCGGCCGTCGCGGTCACGAGCGACCAACAGCGCGTCGCCGCCGTCGTCGGCGTCGCGCGCGAGGTCCCCCAGCGATTTCAGGCTCCGCAGCATGTGCACGTGGCCCTCCCACGCCGCGAAGTGTGCCGCCGTGCGCCCATAGGCGTCGCGCGCCGCGACGTTGGCACCGAGCTCGGTCGCGAGGCACCTCAAAGCTTTCAGGCGGCCGTTCCTAGCGGCCACGTGGACGGCCGTCTCGCCCGTCGCGTCGCAGGCCGTCTCGACGCCCGCGCCGAGCTCGACCAACACTTTCAGGGAAGGGCAGTCGCCGACCCAGGCCGCGCGGTGAATGGCGCGCCAGCCGTCGTCGTCGACGGCGTTTATGTCGGCCCCGTTCGCGACGAGGCACCTCAGACTGGCGACCTGCCCGTGCACGGCCGCTCTATGTATCGCGCACCAGCCGAGCTCGTCCTTTGTGTTGACATCGCACTGCTTTGCCAGGGTTTTGATCTGCCCTACATCGCCGTCGCGGGCTGCCGCGACGAGCGCGTTTACTGTGGACATTGGTGCCGATGCGGCGAGTCACTCCACCATCAATGCACCTTGATGGGCAGCCTCCGCGTCACCTTTTCCAGCAGCTCTTTGATGGGCAGCCTCGCAACCAAATAAGCTCTCCCAAGCTGCTTGTGCAGGCAATACTGCGGGGCGTTGCGCAGAAGTGCAGCAGCGGCCGGCGACGGCGTGCACTGCACTGCGCCGTCGACGTGTAAGCGATGAAGCGTGTAGCGTGCCCCAAAAAAACTTGGGAGCCTGGAGGGATATTTTGTGCCCCCGCACGCTACTCGCGTGGACGCCGTCGCCGCGACCGCACTGCACGACTACACAATATCACTTAGAGTACGTCTTCCCGTAGCCCGGCCCCGCTCCGCCACGCCTCTCGTATAACTTCGCCTCCATGAAGCGGCGCAGGCCCTGCTCCCAGGCGTCCGCCGTGACGCCCTCCGGCGTGAGGACGGACACGACGCCCAGCTCCGACACATGCCTAATGTTCTCTTGGTCATCATCGAAAAACAACATGTCCTCGAAGGCCACGCCCGTCTTCTGTTTGAGGGCCTTCAGATGCGTCTTCTTGTTGCCTTTATAAATCTCCGCGAGGCGGCCATCATCTAACGCTTGCCAGAAGCTTCTCCCATCATCTATCGTGAATAATTTCAAGAGCTGCCGCGCCCAGTCCGGCTCGTCACACCTGCTGGCCACGGCGACGCGGCAGTCCTGCCACTCGTCTCCATTACTTATCGTTTCCCATACTTTCCGCGTCTGGCCCAGCAATTTGACGGCCTCGCCATCAGACGCGGCGCAGGCATCTTCATTCGTCTTCTGGAAGGGCGGGCCCCGCCTCACCATGTACATCTCGGGGAACCAGCAGCACGCGTCGAGGTCGAAGACGACGAGTCTCGGGAGGGCCATCGTTGCTGAGGTATTTTTGTTCCTGATCCGCGCGGGCCAAAAGAACGCTGCGCGCGCTGCTGTGTGCTGTGCTGTGGACAGGCTGCTGGCAGGCACAATGTGCGAAAATATGCGTGCAGATCCGCGCGACGCGTTGGGCACAGGCTTGGAGGATACGTGGGCGGCCTCGAACGATGCGTGCGGCTGCAGCGATCACAAAACTGCCGTGTGTGTGTGTGATGGTGTGTTGGCCTAGTGTGTGTTTGGCTAGCTAAAACGCGAGGACGCATCAAAGCAACAAGGGAGGTGTCTCGTGCAAGTAGCGACCCCTCCGAGAGGGTTTACGGACAAAAGCTAATTCTAAGCAGCCGCCTCACAACTTGAGTACGTAGGACGCCGCGTCGCTGCTATTTGTGACCTCTCGAAAGGTTACAGTGGCACACGTTGGTATTTCGAAACCTCTCAGTCGCACCACGCACGCTGTCGCAGCGCTTTTGTGCAATAATATCCTAGGAAAGCGATACTCATAGCTAAGGCCGAGGATGATGCGCGCGCTAGCGGCCTGTAAGACAGCAAGGCGGCGCCTCGCCGCACCCGCCATGCCGCCGCGCCCCGCAGCGACCACCACGCCGGAGGAGCTCGTCGCCGAGCTGGCCGCGCGGCCCTCGACGTCTCTATCCCTCCACGACATGGCAAGTGATCGGGGCGACGCATTGAGCGCGGCGCAGTACACGCATTCCGAGCTACCCGTCCGCTTAGCGAAGCAAGCCTTTGAAATCAGAAGAGCTCTAGGATCGCACGACGACGACCAAGCTTCCGGTATTGCCGGCTACTACGAAGCAACGTTAGTGGAATTACTCACAGAACCGGCACCGACGGACCGGGCGTCCGAGCAACGCTTCGCGGCGACGATCACCCGGTTACTCAACGAGACGCGGAACCACATCCCGCTCGCACTCGCCCAGGCGGTAAGAGCGAAACGCGCTGCCGCCTTCGCCGCTGTCGTTTCGAGGGGTGGCGGCGGCGGCGTCGCTACTTTGGATACGAAGATCAACGGCGTCGAGACGAAGGAGCCTTCATATGCCCCGTCGAAGGCCGAGACCGCCGCTCGGCTGCAACTAGACAGAGATCTGGAGCGCTTCTTCACGGCGCGCGTTGGTATCAGATTGCTCACGGAGCACTACTTGGCTGTCCGAGGCGACATCGCTCCCTTAATTGATACGTCATGTAATCCTGGTGAAGTTGTGAGGAAAGCGGCGGACGACGTCAAGCAATTGGCCAAGAGGGCCTACGGCACCGATTTCGAGTTTGATGTTCATGGTGATAAAGATATCCAAATCACCTACGTCACGAAGCACATGCGCTACGCGTTGGGGGAACTGTTCAAGAACGCGGCTCGAGCCGTCGCCGAGAGGAAGGCGGACCCGCGCATAAAAGTGGTCATCGCCGACGGGAGCGAGGACCTCGCGTTCAAGGTTTGCGATGAGGGAGGTGGGTTTTCGAGACCGATGCGGCACAACGCGTGGTCCTGGTTCTGGAGTAGCGGGCCGCCTCTTGGCAGATCCGCGGGTTCCGGCGCCGGGGGTGGTTTGGGGCTGCCGATGACGCGGTGCTTGGCGCGGTACTTCGGCGGCGAACTCTCCTTGAGACCATTGGAGGGCCACGGCACGGACGCCTACCTGCACCTGGCCAAATTAGGCGTGGGCGCGTGCGAGGCGCTCCCGCGCATCGTGCGCGAGTCGCCGGGCGGGCTCGTGTCGTCGCTATATTTTGATGAAGAGAGGGACGTGGCGCACGATCGGAGGATAAAGTAAGAATGTTTTAGTATATTTTTCGTGTCGATGGCGTTTGGGTCCGGGTTTTACGGCGTCGATCATTTGCATAGCGCGCGGCTGCAGAGGGCATGCACACGCGCGCGCAACTCCTTTTGCATCAGTGCGACTGCTGTAGAAGCGATGCGCCTCGCGCGAGCCCTCTGAGTGTGTTTGGCTGCAGTGCTCTCTGAAGCTGATGGCACAAAAACCAGCTACGCCGGTCCTATTATGCGTAGGCGTCGCCTCGCTGGCAGCGGTCGTGGCGTTATTGCTCAACGCGGGGCCGCCGCGAGCATCCGAGGGCACCTCCACGCCGCGAGCGATGGCCGACGTGCTGGCCGACACGCGCTCCACAAAGAACTGGGATCCGGTCCTCAACGCGAGGGGCGTGCGCGTCTGGAAGCGCGTCGAGCACGCGGAGCACACGTCGGCTCCGATGGCAATCAAGTCCCAAGTATACGCGGCGACGCCGCCGCGGTTCTTCACGGACCTGCTGCTCACGCGAGACTACGCCACGGCCCGCCTCTTCAACCCGACGCTTGATGGCGGCAGTGATATTGAGTGGTTTAGCAAACACGAGCGGATAAGCCACGTGCGGACGAAGCCGGTATTAGTTTTGAAGCCGAGGGATTTCGTCGTGCGCGTGCGGCGCGAGAGCCGTGGCGACGGCACCGAGCTCGTGCTCAACACGAATACGGTCCATCGCCTCGCACCCGTGGCTCAATCTCACGTGCGCGGCACGCTCAACGGTCTTCACCTGGTCGAGCCGTACAAGGACGGCTGCGTATACACTATGGTCTCACAGATGGATCCGAGGGGCTCCATACCAATGGTAATCGTCAACTGGTTCGCGATGCGCCGGCCGCTCCAGTACATGGTCGCGCTCCGGGACCTTGCCGAGGCGCGGTACGGCCGCGGGTCCGAGGTGCAGGCGGCGCCGGCGCCGGCGGGTCCGAGGCGGCTCGACCGGCGGCTGCACGCTGTATTTCGACGGGGAGCGCGACGTGGCCACGACCGGCCGGCAAAGTAAGAACTGTTGTTTGGTATTCTTCGCGTCGATGGCGTTTCTTTCTACGGATCGGTGTGGCCGCTTGTCCGCCGCGAACACGCGCCCGCTAGCGGCCTGTAAGACACTAGCAAGCGCAGGGTGGCTGGCTGCTGCGGTGCGTTGTGCTGTGGCGCGTAGCGCTGCGTTTCGCGTCCAGGCGTGGCTGGTGCGTGGTGTCCACTGCGACTGCTGGTTGTCCACCATCGCTGCGGCACGCTCGTGTGCTCTAAGACGAGTTGTGCTCTTGGTGCTGAAAGGAATATGACGCAAAAAAAGGGCGCACCGATGCAGCTATGCATTTGCGTCGCTGTCGTCGCGGCCGCTGTGTCGTTGCTGTCAAATATGGGGCCGCCGCGAGCACGTCGGCCACTGCTCGCAGACTTGCAGCTGCTCGACGGGACCGCCTGGCGCCTCACGGGACGCTTGCAAGTCTCGCGCAGCGAACGCGAGCTCACGGCGCAAAATAACGCACCTCCAGGCACCGTCGACCGACTGTCGAACGCCTCGGCGACGTTCCGAGACGTGTGGCGGCGCGCGGCGGAGAGCGAGTGGCGAGATGGCAGTGCGTCGGAGAACGTTCGCGTCTCGGATGAGGTCTTCGTCACCGCCCTCGAGAGGCACCGCGACGCCGTCGATGCGACGCTGGCGACCGGGCTCCTCGCTTGGGCGGCACACATCGGTGCGGCAGGGGCGTGTCGCTTGCTCGTCGAGTTGGGGGCCGATGTGAGCCTGAGACCGGCTCGTATGCTCGGCAGAAACGCCCTGCACGTCGCTGCGAGCCGATCGTGGCGAGACGCCTACGACGCCATTGCCGCGGCAGCCGACGATTCGCTAGCGCTTGAAAAAGACCTCTTTGGCAAGACGCCAGACGACTACTGGGCCGCGCGCCCCAAAACCTCGACGGGTGGCGCGTGCGACATTGAGTCTGCTACGGCGTTTACCTCCGGGGAGCTCTCTCGTGCCGTCTACGGAGGTCGTCCGGTCGTGTGGCGCGGTGCAGCGGCCAACTGGACCGATGCCATCGAAGCGTGGAGCCCCGCCAACCTAGCTCTGGTCGACGTCCTCGTCGAGGCGCACCCTATACCCCACGGGGAGCAGAGCTTCGGGATAAGCGCGCCGCGACCGCCGGAAACTCTGGGCGCGTTCGTGAGGCGGTCCTTTGGTGATGACGTGGCCGCGGCGGCGTGCGAGGGCCGCTGCGGGCCCGACGACGTCTCAGATCTCGCCGATTATGTATTTGACACCGGCGACGCTGCCGACGCGCTCGTACGCAATTCCAGTCTGATGCCGCGCCTCCTAAATATACTGAGACCAGCACCAGCACTGGACGCCGCGCTCGACGGCATCCCGCGGTGGCTGCATAGACGAGATGCGCAGGACGTTGTGCAGGTCTACGTGGGTCCCACGGGTGCCGGCGCGCCGTTTCATTATCACGAGAACGCTCTGAACGCATTGCTCCACGGCCGGAAGCGCTGGTGGCTCAAGGAGCCGAGCGAGGCCGTCTACAGCGTCCGCCACCCGCGTGTTTGGTGCCGCCGCGGTGTCGAAGTTGCCTTCACGCCATCGACGCGACGCGTCATCGATCGGTTGCGACGCAGGACGGACGACGCCAAGGACGCGTGCACCTTCGTGCAAGAAGCGGGCGACGTTGTCTTAGTGCCGGCGAACTGGGCCCACGCCATCCTCAACGAGGCGCCGGTCGTCGGCGCGGCCTTCGAGCACCTCGACGCGTACCTGATCGCCTCGAACAGCCGGCGCGTCTTCGCCTAGATGGATCAGGTATGCGCGATGGCGCCCGCCTAGTGTTATGTTAACCACTTACTGTACAAACCAAATTCACCGCCGCTTCTTCTTCCCGCCCCCCTTCGAGCCCTCCTCTTCCGAGTCCGATTCCTTCTCGTCAGACAACCCGAAGAGGCCCTTGATCATCTTCTGCGGGTCCGACGAATTGCTCATCTGCTCCTCCATGCGCTTGCGCTCCTCCGGATCTAGGGAATCCATCAATTTCGGCATGAAAAACACCATGAGCATCGTGAAGCCCATCATCAGGAGCATGGGGTTCCGGAATAAGGTGTGGAGGCCGGGCTGCTGGCGTTTGTCGAAATATTCTAATTTGACGTGCGGCCTTAGGTCCACGGGGTACGCCGCGGCGCGCTTGTTCGCCCCCGGGTACATGTACTCCAGGACTCGAATCTCCGAGTCGTCCTCGGGCAGGTTGAGCTTGAACTGGCTGAAGAGGTACTCGGTAGATAACACATCTAACAGGTACACGCCGGGCGCAACATCAGAAAAGCGGAAGCTGCCGTCGGGCCTCGTAAAGGCGCGGTGCTCGCCTCCATTGAGAGTCACCTCCGTCGTCCTGAGGTCGCCCTCCTGTAATAATTTTAGCGGGAGCTTGATTTTTCCCTCGACGGCGTGGCCGTCGACTTGGCTGGCGCTCGCGGCGCCGGCTAAGAGGAGCGCGCTGGCGAGGCGGCCCATCGTCTTTTTGTTTTGCAGGCTTGGGTTCCTTGGCTTTGAGTGCCTAATTGATGCTGCGGTGGCGTCGCGCTGCGTCGGTCGTACCGGGTAGTCACTGAGTGATGTCTGCGCGTCGCCAGGCAACCGTAAGACGCCCAACGCCGGGCGGGCGGTTTGGCTAGCGTTCATAGACACACTAGCGCCGTAAAACTCCGCGTGGCGACGCAGAGGCTGATTGGCCCTATTGCGCAGTGCAAAAGCTACGCCGTTGCAACGCGACACGCGCATATACATTCCTGCTCTGTGAGACGCTGTGACAGCGCTTGTGCAGCTAAGCGTCGCCCAGACACTTGCTGCAAAAAAGTGACTCGCCATACCCGAGGCCCTCCAGTAGTCGCCGTAGCGGTCTCGTTGGACCCTACCACCCCACTGATAGTCAAATACAACATACCCAGCACAATGCTCCGACGGACGCTGCTGTGCCTGGCGTTGTTCGCCACCGGCGAGGCGGCCAAGGCCAAGGCCGACCCGAAGGAGTGCGAAGTCTGCATCGCCAACTTGGAAGCGATCGACAAGCTCATCGACAAGGACGAGAAGACGTCCAAGCAGAGCATCATGGAGGCCATCACGAAGCATTGTGGCGACCTCCAGAACGAGCAGCCCAACCCGGCGCTCAACGCGCGCGACCGCAAGATGTGTTATTATTTTGAGCCGATCCGCGCCGCGATCGCCCAACCCTTCAGCACGCGCATGCCCAAGGACCGCGTCTGCAAGCGCCTCAAGCAGTCGAACGGCGAGATCTGCAACGTCAAGTACCAGGTCCAGGTCGACAGCAACCTTTCGGACGAGGAGATGCTCGCGCAGCTCAAGAAGAAGCGTGTGAAAGAATTGAAGGGCAT
>Ga0209404_10002347_pt1 | contig 11788 bp, 3 predicted proteins | sample TroAtlMetagenome_2_FD_187447 | JGI IMG/M metagenome (GOLD analysis project Ga0209404, IMG submission 187447) | Marine eukaryotic phytoplankton communities from Atlantic Ocean - Tropical Atlantic ANT8 Metagenome (SPAdes) (version 2) | ecosystem: Environmental > Aquatic > Marine > Oceanic | place...
AAACCCCCATTTAAAATTATTGCACCAGGTAGAACTTATAGATCAGATAGTGATCAAACACATGCCCCTATGTTTCATCAAGTTGAAGGTCTTCATATAGATAAAGATATTAACATGGGCCATCTAAAAGGTTGTTTAAATTATTTTATTAAAGAATTTTTTGAAGTTGATAAAATTAAAATGAGATTTAGACCTAGCCACTTTCCTTTTACAGAACCATCGGCAGAAGTTGATATTGGATATCGAATGAAAGACGGAAAAATAATAATAGTACCACGAGTGTTAATTGTAGGTATTTCGTAAGCTCCCCAACAATCTTTTAATTTAAGAGTTCCCCCAGAATACTCATTAGGATCTGATAATTGTACTGTTACAGAAACTTTCCTCGTTATATTACTTTCAATATTATTATCTCTATGCCAAGTATAGAAATCATTTTTCTCATACACAGTAAACTGAGCTTTCTCACTTCCATTAAGATTAAATTGCCATTCTTGCTCATTCGTTTTGTGTACGTAGTAAAATAATAATCTATCTACCCAAGAAGTTTTTTCAAACCAAGCAACCTTACCATCCCGAATCTTAGTATCTATGTCATTCGGATCAGACTTGGTAGATATGGTTGCTTGTTCCTGGGCTAAGAGTAGTCCTTGCTCTATTATCTTGTCACAAACTTCATTTGATAGCTCGCCCGACCAAATTCCTACGGGACTGATTTCGACTTGTTTCATTTAGTTATTTCCTACTACGCTAAATTTCCTATTTTTACTCTCAGAGTCTGACTTGAACCGTTACCCTCATAGACTTTTATGGAATTATTAGTAGCGTCTAAATGGATACGGTTAGAATTAGCGGTTGCAGAAGAGATCTTTAACTGCTCCGTATCTATTGAATTGGCAGTAATATGAGTAGCTCCAATACTACCACTAACTATCATATTTCCATGAATTGTAAAATCAACAGTTGACCAATTAGTAGTTTGACTGGCACCTGCGGTACCACTTATAGAACTAACAACATATCCTTGCATAGCTGTTCCATCAGTCCTTCTTACTAGTGCCTGATCATTTACTACTGGGTATCTGCCTACAGCAGTATTCCATTCTGCGTTAGTAGGTGCATTAGCAGTATCACTATTTCCTATAATAAACTGTCTAAAGAAAGAATAAGTGGCTCCAGGTCCAGGTGGTCCGGGGGTTGAAGCTCCAGGCGGTCCAGGTCCTCCAGGGTTTCCAGGGGTTCCAGGGGTTCCAGGGGTTGAAGGTCCGGGCGCTCCAGGCGGTCCGGTAAAGAGAAACTGTCCGGCAAAGGTAAAATTACCAGTACTAGCATCAAACTTCATATAGTTTGTATTATTACCTACTGAAAAATCTCCAGCACCATCCATAAAGAAACCGGCTGTTGTACTTGAGAAAGAGGTTTTCTGAAAGCTATGAACTTTGGCTGCTTGTAAATTAGAATTATCAACATGAGTTTGAGACCCGACTTTAAGAGCACTACCTACATGCAATACATTACTAAAAGTATCGTTCGCTGTTATAGCATCTGCAGCTAAGGTACCATCTACAATTACACTACCATCAAAGTCATTTGTAACTACTGAGCTAAAGTCGGCCACGTTAATTTGTGAAACTTGAGACGACTTTCTTGCAACATCCTGATATATTCTAGTTGCGATAGTACTACCACTAAAAACAGTAATTCTGTCATTAGGAACAATTCTTTTTACTAATGCCGTAGTATTAGTGTCAGCATGGCCGTCCTCTGTGTTAAGAGGGCTAGCAATAACTAGATTGGCGACTGCTTGTGCTGCTGCATCAGTTAAAGTACCTTTCCAAGCAGCAGCATGCGTTGAGCTCTCAAATTTGTAATGTTGGCCACTTCTCTGATTAAGTTGCATTTTAGTAAAAGTATAAACAAATACAGCTATATCATCCCCATCTTCATTATCTTCTAATGTAGCTGTAAAACCTCCTCTATTTGTAGCTTTTGTATCTATAATATTGGCAGAGTTATCTAGCTGCAAAGTACCTGCGTCTGCTCCAGATGCTACGATTGTAACATCTCCGGAAGCTACTCCTAGTGTGAAATCACTGAGAGTAATTTTAAATGTTTTTGCGGTGTTACCTGTAGCTGCGTAAGTCCATAGTGTATCATCTGAAACAACTTTAAAAACAGAACTCCAATCATTATTAGCAACTCCATCCACCATATCAAACATATAAGTAAGATTACTAGCACTAGCTACTATTCCTTTACTATCTGTATTTCCAGGCGCTACAGGATTAGATTGTAGTACCCACTCACTAGGAAGAATATCATCTGTTGCTCCATGTCCCTTTGCTAATGCATATACTCCCCAAACAGCGGCAGTACCTACCTGTGCCTGCATTGTTCTATACCAGCCAGTACTACCTATTTGATCTCCGCTAATACTACCGGAGGATACACCCGTAATACTACCGCTTGCAAAGGTATAAGTAATGTCTGGAAATCCAGAAATTTGGGGAGGTAGTAAAGTATTTGGGTCTCCATGACCCGCGTTAAAAGCAGCTAAATCCTGAGCTGCATCATTTCTATATAAGAAGACGGTTGCTTGATTTTCAACTGCGGACGGGTTAACTGTAGCGGCGCGCCCATTAGTATTTGGAAAAAACAAGGATCTATAATGGGATGTTGTACCATTAGCTTTTTTTACTTCTTTAATATGTCTTGCCCAGTAATAATAAACAGTATTAGCAGTAGTTTCTACTTGTACATCTTCATAGTCCAGCACCCCTGTTTTTCCTTTCCAGCTATGTATTATATTGGAGTCTGTTAAGGAACCTACGGAGTCAGAGGTAAATCTATAAAGTACTGTTTCCCACGCTGGTCCTGCCTTGATTGAAGTAGTAACTTTTAATGTAACCTTATTGGCTGATCCTGTAGCAGTTAACGCCTCAGGATGATCTGGAGTATGATCATTAACATCGCCCCCACTGCCTTCTCCGTCTTGAATACGATCAGTAACCTTCGAACCAATTATATAAGTGTTATCATCATGTTCTGTAGCTGTTACTTGTGTTAAACAATCCGCTGTATAACTTAAATTTGTTATTCTAAATACTTTATTATTATAACCAAATCTAGGGTAGGTTACTTTTATTAGCTCTCCCGCCACTAAAAGCACGCCTTGAGGTCCTATTCTAAAATTGATCTTTTTATTCGAGCGGGACTGTATTAAATATTGCTCAGCATTTATCCTAGCATTAAAATAATTAGAAATTAGAGGACTCTTAAGGTCTTTTTTCTTTGGAACTGCTCGATCTTGCTTTAAATATTCTGAATTGAAAAAAGTAACTGAACGATTATCATATCTTATAGATGGATCTGGTATACTTATACTAACACTATTTGCGGAACCTTTTATACCGGCATCGTCAACACTAATAGCTCCAATGATTTCGTCCTCAGTAATTATTCTAGGATCATCTGTAACATAGCCTGACTCATTAACAGCTTGTTCTACTGCTAAAACATACTTTCCTGCAGAATATCTTAAAATACCATTAAAATGATCTAATAAAGTATTTACATTTTGAAAAACAGGATCACTTGTTCTTAAAGCAGCATTACACTGATGTCTAGTTACCTCATCTTGGGATTGACTCTGCCATCCCACATATCTCCAATACATAACATCATCAGAGTCATATATTGTATATCCACTATTTGTGGCAAGATTCGTTTTACTGTCCCAGGCTTTGATAATGGGGTTACCATCTGCACTTACACTATTAATAGTTAATCCGGTTGTGGGACAGTTAAGGGAAATTGTAGACGGGCCACTTCCTGATAATTTAGTGAGAGCAACATCGTCTTGTACATGATCACTTGCTCCCAATAGCTGGAGTTCTGTGATACCGTTAGGAATTTTATGGACTTTACTTCTAAAAGTAGGTTCTGAACTGACTGTGACTTCATGCTGCTTCCAAAAAAGCTGCCCCTCGTTAATAGACTTAGTACTTCCATAAGTTTTCCATTGTTCCCACTTATTTATAAGTTTTCCAATACAATCTTTAAAAACTACCTCATAAGAAACATAACCATTGTCTCGAGTTCGTTGTGTAACACTTTCTACAGTACCCTGCCAGAATAAAGTGCTTCCCCCGCCTGTAATAGAAGGCTTATATTGATATATATCGCCGGCTACCATATTCGTAGTGCTATCAGCAAAGACATGAATCTTAGAGCGAGTATCACAAGCACGAGCAGCTTCTTTAAAAGATTCAAGATCAATATCTTCTTCTAAGTCTAATCCTCTACCAAATCGAGTATTAGTTAAATAATCCAGTAATTGCATGGCAGGATTAATAGATACTTTTTTATCTCCTTTAGAAATAATTTTATAAGTATCTCCTGTATTAGCAATAAATTCTCCTGTTCCTGGTTCAAATACTTCCAAAGTAGAGGGATCAGTACCGGTAGGATTATACGTATGGTATAAATTAGCAGCAACACTTAACTTAACCGATTTATTATATGTTATTCTTCTATTAGCAATGTCTACCGAAACTACTCTTGTTCCGTCTTCTATACTATGTATTTCCTCATTATAATTTCTTTCAACGGGATAGACAGATTTTGCAGAATCTTCTTCAGTTTCATCTAATTTTTCCTTTATCGCAGTTAAAGTGTTAGTAGTACCTGTATTATTATTGAAAGTAATAACGGTTCCTTCGCCTGGAGTTCCTGAAGCATCTGCAGGCATCTCAACACTCATATAAGCAGCCACAGTACTTCCACCAATGCTAGCCATAACATAAGGATAGGCTTGTGTTTGTGCACCTGCAACTGACGGAGTTAAGTCCCCAAATAAAACAACTTTAGTACTACCATCATAACTTATTATTTGGGAATTATAAGTTTTAATAGTATCGTCAGCTAAGGTACGTGTGATCTCAATTCTTTGGCCTTTATAATAATCATCCACAGTAGAAGCACTATTTGCTAATTTAACAGCATTTGCTACTACAAGAATATCATTTGCTGCAGGAAGATTATCTGTTATTTGTGTATTTCCGATATTTATAAGTTTATTATTACTAGTATCAAAAGAACCGGGTTGAATATATGTACATGTTTTTTCAATATCAACAGTACCAGGTGTTTCAGTAGACTCTAAAACACTTACTAGTACACTTTCATTAGAAGCAGAATGAGTTAAAACATCTCTAAGGTCTCCAGAAGGTACAGTAATATCAACTCCACTACCTCCTGAGTTAGCAGCAACTATAAGCTTATTCGCATCAGTACTAGTAAGGCCGCCATTAAATTGACTTGAAACTATTCCTGGAATAGTTCCTGATTCACTTTGTGCATCCCATGTTGATAGAAGTAGTTTATCATTCGCACTACTTAACTGTCCATCTTTTACAATCCAAAATTCAGTTGTAGTTATTCTAACATTACTAGCATTAATTAAAGGATCTTTATTAAAACGGAACTTAGTTATGTCTTCTTCTCTGGCATTTGTGTAGACAGGCTTTGCCATAATAGTCACATCTTGAGCTAAAGCCGTAGTAGTACCAGAATCATCATAGTAAACATCTACCTTATCACCTACTTTAAAGGAGGCTTCTTGTGATATACTAGTGTTTCCTCCCGCATAGACAGGATTTTCCTTTTGCTCGTAAGACCAATCATAGTTATATTGCTCTACTTGCCTTCCTCTAACTACAAAGTCAATAGAGGGTATACTAATATCGCCTTCAGCAACTTTGTATTTAGCAGCAACATAAGCCGTATCTAGTAATCTATGATTCGGTGTCCAGTATATATCCTCATTTTCTGCTCCTGCTTGTAGTTTAAATCCTTGATTCTGCACACCACCATCATTACTTAATGATTTATCTGCAATTCTAACCAACATATCATCGGCTCGTTGGTGAGGCCTACCCGCATGAAAATTAAAATCTCCTTTTATAGGGTATGTAATGGAAGTTCGTTTTTCGTGTGTAACTCCAGAGGCTTGGTTAATACTAGAGTCACTATTTCTATTTAATCCTCGAACTCGTAAAATATAATCAAGATTGGCAAGATTAGGGATACCAAATCTAAAGCTAGTCATACGTCCCATGAAATAATTATAACTACTATCGTATGTAAATGCGGGTAAAGAGCTTAAAGTATCACCTCTATCCATTCTGCCTTCGCAGAGGACATCTATAGTTTTATCAGTATTTTGTGTACTACGTGTGTCAGAATCATTCTCGCTTAAACAAATTCGAGATTGGTCATCAATATACATATCATAAATGCCACCAATTTCTCCTTCGCAAATTGCATAAACAACATAAATCTCAGACGCATCCGAATATAATGTATCTGCAAAAACAGGAATACTATCCGTTCTCTGAACACCGTAGATTACAGGTAGGTATTTAGCCTCTAAATTAAATCGTAGGTCAACATCTGCGTCAACCATTTCCGTATACTCTACCATTCTATAACGTTTGAAGATAAAACCACTACTCTTCATTCTATATTTGGTTTCTGCCCGCTGATACTCCGCTATAATGTTTATAGCTTTTTCTGAGTGCATGAATCCTAGATCACTACCATATTCATATCTTACAAGCGCGTCTTCATCTACCCGTCCATTACTAGCAAGAGCTCTGTGCTGGGAGTCGGAAGTTAAACGACCGTTTACACGAACAAAATCACCCCAGTGGCTAGTCATATTCCACACTACTTGTGAACTTTTACTAACGTCTTCTACAACTTTTGCTTTTGCAATAATTCCTTTAAAAATTAAATAAGGAGACCCAATCATAGCTCCTGTTGTTGGATTAATATGAGTTTTATATACGAATACTTCTCTATTTATGTAGCCTGCATATGCTCCGTTTTCTCCGGTAGCTTCAAATTCTTCATAAAATACAGACTCATATTGATCAGCAGAATTAAAAACAACATAGGTACCTGTTGTCTGAACATCTGTTGCGCCATCTAATGCTTCACAAGTAATAGTTCTATCATTATTAGAAAAGGAAGTAATTATTGCTCTTTTATTGTGATAGTTAGGAGCATTCGACTTCTTAATAGTAATTTTATCGCCTTCTAGAAATCCTGATTGTTTCCAGTCATCTACAGTTCCGGCAAGGGTAAGCGTTACAGCACTACCAATAGTATTGGCAGTAGTATATTTAATAGTTATTTGAGCATTTTCGGGGCTTCGACTGCTTAAACCTTCCGAAGCAATAGCAATACTCATATTAGTTGCTTTTGCCTCTATAGTCTCAGAGATTGTACCTACTTTCTTTACTCGATCCGCACGATATGTTTGTGTTCCGTTACTTACCCCTTTTACATTTTTTGAGCCATCATCCCATGAAATATCAACAGATGCATCGCTAATATAAGTGTAATCTCGGGCATTTCTTGCAGGTTTAGAACTAGCAGTAGTTACTGCTCTTTCGAATTTGATTAAATGGGCATATACAAAAGGATCTCCATTAATTAATGAAGTTCTTAATGTAGTACTGCCTAGGTCTCTTTCTGTGCTCATAGGTATTCTTCCAGTTTTAAGGAAAAGGAATATAGGTTATCCTTATTTAAAGTATACGAAGCTAGAGGTTTGGGAAGAACTACTTTAATAAGAGGTTCACTAAACTTAATAGTTTCTTCATCCGAAACGGCCTTAGATAAAGAGGGGCTCAATGTTAGCCTAAAGTTATTAGCATCGGGAATGGCTGTTTGATTGTCTGAGGGGGTCTCTACTCTAGTAATTAGATAAGCTTTTGTATGATTGGTGAATGTGCACATATCTCCAGGAGTAGGATACCCCATACTACCTATAGAATAGGCTGTGGCGCCTCCTGTTGTATTAATTTCTACCATAACTTCGGATTTAGCTGCTGCAACTGCTCCATTAACTCGTGGTGTATAATCATCATCTAGTACTGTAGTGTTCCAAGTAGAATTTTGAGAAGCCCTATACTGAGGTAGTGACACAAAAAACGGAGTAAGTGGTCCTTGTTTTCCTAGTAAGAAAGTGAATACGGGCTCGAACTCTTCTCTTGTCATTGGATTATAATTAATACCAATATTCCATTTTTGTCCTGCAATGCTTCTTGCAATTAGTCGTTGAGAATTAGTTCTAGTTGACAACACTTTATGACTGTTATCTAACTTTATCTGTGCGAAGCCGGGCCCGTAACTACCGCTTGCATTATCTCCACCACCACTTATTCTGTAGTTAGGATCTGGTAATATTTCTTGTAATGCCATTATATTATCTCCTGCTCACCCCGTCTGACACGACCGGTGAAGTATATATAGACTCATCAATATCTTCCATAAATTCTTCTCCATAAGAATTTGCTGCCTGTCTAAGCATTCCAATTATATTTCCTTGCTGTTCTTCAAGTACTGACTCTACGCCTGTTGCATCAATAGTATTAATATTAAAGTTTACAACTCCACCACCGCCAGTCATTGCTGCAGTATCATCTGCAGGTACTATAGTACCGGGGCGATCTGGCATAAATAACTCAGGACCCTGCTCTCCTACTATATAACCCATATTTCCACCGGCTGCTCTATGTCGAGAACCATAGAAAGCTTTTCTAAAGTTCTCCGGTCCGCCAGTTCCTTGTGCACCCCGAAAGTATGCTAACTCTCCTCCCGCATTTTGAGATTTTGAAATATCTACTGAATCCCGTCGTTGTCCTACTGCTACCGAAGAAGGTCCGCCAGCTCCTGCTGAAGGAGTGGAACCTCCTCCTTGGTAAGAAGTACCTGCAATTACTGCTAATTGAGCAGCACCTAATGCAAGAGTTACACCATTCAACATAGCAAGAGTAGATGCAAATACAGCGGGTCCAGCTGGACCTGCAAATTTAGCTACCGCAGCAGCAGTAGCTACATTTGACATCATGGCAGTAGCTATATCAATAACCGCCATAGCCATTTGTATTTTCTTATTTCGTTCAAAAGCTTTTTTCTTTGTTGCTTCTTTTTTAGCTTCTAAAGCTTTAATTTTATCTACAGATGCTTTTGATTTTCCATCTCTCCTTTTCTCTGCCTCAATCTCTTGGTCAATAGCGGCGATCCTTGCATTAGTAGAGGCGTTCATAATATCAGCTACTGCACTTAAGGTTTGTTTTGCTGCACCAAGAACTGCTGTCATCCTCTCCGTTTTATCACCAGTTTTAGAAAAGGTTTCGGCAACGCCTGACCATGCACTTCCAACAGTAACCGCTCCTTGAGTTGCGGCTGCGATAAGCTCTCCGTCAGGACCTAATTGTTTAAGAGAGTCTAGCATAGGATTTATTGTACTTTGAAGAGCTGCGATTTGTTCTTTTCCAGTTAACTGAGCTTGTTTTTTAGTACCTGTTTGATCTGTCGTTGAATCATCTTCAGTACCAGACTTTCCTGCTGTACCTAAAACTGCTGCTGCGTCTCTTCTTATTAGTAGGTTTTCTTCAGCATCCTTTCCTTGAGGATCCATGAATTCTTGTTTTACTCGCTGTAATAATGCGGCGGCTTCTTCCCTAAGACTACTTATAGCTGCTATTCTTTGTGCTTCGATACTAGCTATCATTGCATCTTCGGAACTTGTTAAAGCTGATATTGCTCCTAATAGTGATTCGCCCTGTTCTGTCTCGGCATACTCTGCATCAGTCAAATTCATTTTTGCTGCTTGTTCTTTAGCTAAAACATCTAGTCGTGCTTTCAACACTACCATTTCTGCTTTTGCAATATCTTGCTTTATTTTAAATTCTCGATTAATTATCTCTACTCGATCTTCTATTGTTTTTCCTTCTTTCTGAAATTGGTCTGCATACTGTTGAGCTGCCCTAGGCTCAGCATCACTTCGTCTATGATCTGCACGATTTGCACTTCTAATGGCATTCATTCCTACGGTGTTTTCAGCCTCATTTTTAGCTTTTTCACTATCAAGTATCTTCTGTTGAGCGGCAGCGATTGCTTGCTCAACAGATAAAGTGTTCTCTGCTAGCGTTAGCTTTTCTTTGTCCTGTCGTAATCCCTCATTATTGAGAAATGTATGATGATCTTTTACATTAGTTATTTCCTTTTGTAAATTCAGAAGATGGGTTTGTACATCTACGTCCTCAATATTTGCAGCATTTGCTATCGCGAACTGATTCCTTTTATTTATAAGCGTTTGTAGTGTTTCGCCTTGTATTATCTTCTCTTGATCTAATACATCTTTCCATTGATTTCCTACTAAATTTCTATTTTTAAAGAGTTGTAGTTCTGATTTTGCTCTGCTTATTTTACCTTTGCTAAGCTTCTCTTCCGTCTGTATAAGTTTGAGGTCTTTCGCTCTTAATTTTAGCTTCGCTTGTACCAATTTAAAAAGATCCTCTTCATAATTAGTACCTTTAGCTGCTGCCTGCTGACTTAACTTTTCAAATCCTATTATTTTCTTTAAAGCCGCAGGCATTTTCGCTAGTATTTCTAGTCTATCATTACTACTATCTTGTTTACCTGCTTGTTCCATAACTAAATTAAGATTATCAAACTGTGTAACTATATCATCAACACTGGTTTTTAGCTTATTTGCGGAAACAAATTTTTCTGTTGCTTCTTTTGCATCATTAAGTCCTATAACTAATTGCTCTAAGGGTCCTATTGATTCTTGTAACTTTACGGTGAGAGCCTCCCCTAAAATTTGTGCTGTTGTTTCAAGCATATTATTTAGGCCCCCGGTTTCTATTTTCTTAATCTGCGCGGCAGAAACTCCTGCATCTGTGGCTAATTGAACAAGCTCCTCCCTGGTAGTATCTGCTGATCGCATCAAAGCATCTAAACCTTCCCTAAAGGGCTGAACATTCTTACCAAACATTCTCCAACCAGTTCCCTCTCCTGGTTTTAACTTCTGTAAATTCTCTCCTACGCCTCTAATAATATTACCGAGCGCTAAGTATTTTTGTGAAACTCCAGATATAGTGCTTGATTGTCCCTTCATGAACTTATCAACTTCATCTAAACTTTCCGAATATTCTTTCATGGCTTCAGAAGCTTTTCTAGTATCTGCTTCATATTGTTTTTGCGCATCGCTCTTCATCATTTCCATTAGTTTCTTAAGAAGTGACCATGCAATTCCAACAGCAGCAATAATTTGTCCAATGATAGGTATTGCGGTTAAGAAGGCAGTTCCAAGTACACGAACTCCTAATGCCGCTTTAGTTGCAGCATTTCCTAAAGTAATTTTTGCTTTAGTTAATCCTGAAGTTCCTTTCTTTGCTTTTTCTGCATTTTGGTTATATCCATCAAATTGCTCACTTAATTGAGAAAGTGCACCTTTAAAATCACCAGAAGCTGCGGAATTAACAGCCATTGCATCTCCATCTGCCAATGCAGCTTTTCCATGCTGGTAAAAAGACTCTGCAGTTGCATCAAGAGCTACTTGGGACTCTCTAACCATACCGTTCTTTCTTTCTATTGCATCTGCATAATCCCCTGATTCGTTAGTAAGATTTTTAAGGTGTTCTTGATTAACCTGTAAGGAAAGTTGCGCTCCAGCTAGTCCTTTATTAAAATCTTCCTGAGTAGCGGTACCAGAAGCTATTGCACCTTGTAGATGTTTAACTGCTTTACTACCACCGGTTAAATTCTTTAAATTCTTTACTTGTGCTTCTGAGGATTCTTTTGCTTTTTTACGACTTTCTGCATACCCGCCACTTAAGTCAGCAAGTGCAGGAACCATAGAAGTAGCAATAGTTCTAGCAAACATTACCATACCGCCCAACATAGCGGCTTGTGAATTAGCAAACAC
>Ga0209404_10002349_pt1 | contig 11784 bp, 13 predicted proteins | sample TroAtlMetagenome_2_FD_187447 | JGI IMG/M metagenome (GOLD analysis project Ga0209404, IMG submission 187447) | Marine eukaryotic phytoplankton communities from Atlantic Ocean - Tropical Atlantic ANT8 Metagenome (SPAdes) (version 2) | ecosystem: Environmental > Aquatic > Marine > Oceanic...
TCTATTTTTCCTAGGTAACCCATACTGGGTTTGGGATCAATTTTTAACTTATCTTTTTTTGGTGGTTTACCTTGATTTTCACTGTGAATAAATGCTTCATACATAAATGAAATTTCTTTATTCATCGCTGAAACTGTTAGAACATCTTTTTCTCTTATGACATAAAAATCCTCATCAGAGAACTGCATCCATTTAGCAAAACCTATCCCACGAGCGATGCGACCTTCATTATCTTTATTATTAAGAACTATTGTAGAAACAGGATTCTGAACAAAGCAAAGTGTTTCTCCATTATCTTCCGTAAGTACTGCTTTACCCAATACTTCTTCTCCACTGACGAGTTTAAAAACTCCGTAAAATTCTTCTTCGTGTTTTGCGTAATTAATCATCAGATTTTATTTTTACATCTATGATTTCATAATTAAAGTTCTCTTCTTTGTAGATTTTAACTCTCTCCATTAAATGATTCAATGTGTAATTATGCCCACGATTTGTAGAGATGTCATCTGCAATATCATATAATATTGCCTTATCTTTTAACCGTCCTTTTCTGAGGACTCTGCCAATGGATTGAAGATTTCTAATTCTGGACTTGGAGGGACTGGCGAAGATGAGGTTGTGCAACCGCCTAATGTTAATCCCAGTACTGAAAGTGCCATAAGAGGCAACAATAATTGAGTTGTTTTCATGTTCTACTAATTTACGAATTTGTTCTCGGTCATCGACATCCACTCCACCATAAACTAAATGTACTGGTCTGTCGGTATGACTATTTATCATCTCATAAAGAGGGAGACCGTGCTTCTCCACGTAATTGAATAGTACCAGTGTGTTTCCCTTTAAGTCACACGCTAAGTTGCGGATGAATTTATTACGATGTTCATGCTCACAAAGGTAATCCATTTCATCTTGGTATCCCTCAAAAATCTTTTCTTCATGCTTTAACAAAAGAATCTTTACTTTAAGTTTGGAAACATGTCCTTTCTTCATTAGATCAGATGTATTAGTAACCTTTGAACATCTACCAAACACACCTTCCAACACTAATTGATTAGTGTCTGACCCATCTAACGTACCAGTAAACCCATAACGATATTTGCAACTATGCAACTTAGACATTAATCTGGTGAGTGATTTTGCTTTAAATAAATGAGCTTCATCACCAATTACAACATCAAACCTATCAAAAAACTTTCGTGGTTCCTTATATAAGGACTGCCAAGTTGATATAACTACATCATGGTCTGTATATTTTTCTTCACCAGCATAGATTTTATGACAGTGGTACTCAGTATTCCAACCATACTGTGTAAAGTCTTTGTACATTTGTTCAACAAGAGATGTAGTTGGTACTATAATGAGTACATTCCTTTTAACATTTACATGAAACCGAACCAATGAATAAATCATTAAGGATTTCCCGCTGGCAGTTGGGGACAATAGGAGCCGTCTGTTGTATCGTAGGCACTCGTATATTGCTGAATATTGGTAGTCCCGAACCTTTAATCCCGAAGGAAGACCCAATGCTTGAACAAATCCAACTACAGACTCAGGAGTTACTAGATCATTCTGATCCTTGGGATGTCCAAAGTATTGAGATTCCTCGAACTGATAATGATATCCCCTTCCCTTTGCCCAGTCAGTTAGATAATCTACTAAACCGCAATAGATCTCCCCAGTAGCAGGTGAGTATAACCGTACTTTACCATCCCAACCTTTGTACCTCCTCGTCTTCTGCATGTATTTTGCAGAGGGGATTTCAAAGGTAAAAAATTCTGCTGCCTCCTTATGGAGATGAGGTTCCGCTTCAACTTTCAAATAAACTTCATTCTTCTTACGAATAAGGAGGTCCATAAAACCATGCTACAATTGATTTTCTAACTCCAGATGTGATAGGTCTTACCCTATGCCATTGATCACCTTGGAAAAAAATAGCAGACCAAGGTTTTAACTTAAAAGTTTTATACCTTGGATCTGCATCTGGTCTATATATCTCCAAATCAAACTCCCCTCCTTCATAGTCATCATTAAGGAAAAGAGACATACTAATCTTTCTAACCATTCCCCTGACAGGTTTTGGATGTTGATCCACATGCCAGTCATAAAAATCTCCCTCCCCATAGATACCAAATTGTATAGGTTCTATACCTGCAAGATTCAAGTTCCAATTAGCAGATCTATTAATCTGTTTAGACATACGCATAAGCATAGACAATAGATCCATATCTCTTACCCACGCTACTTCAGAACTTCTAGTTGATCTTTGACTGCTGTGTAATTCTCCTTTAGTAAATTTTAAATCTTGTGATATTGCTTTTCGTACTATGTTAATTGACTGAGTGTTGAAGGATACTTCCTTGTAAAAAAGTCCATAATTCATTACTAAAAACCACTTTGAAATTTCTTCCACTCAATAGCATTCTTAATATGATACGTGCGATTATTAATCATACGCAAAACGCCATCTAAAAAGAAGATCACTTGGTCTATGTATTCAATCTTATACTTAAGTTTTCCGATATCTTCATCTGCTTCAATAAACATCGAGATCTCTTCCTTAGTAGTAAGTTTGAGATCAAATGGCATCTCCTTATAGATGGAAGACGGTGCCTTACCTTTGTAGTACAACCACTTATCTTTGATGAGACGTTTCATTTCAATATCCCTTTCCTTTTTCATAAGGGAATATTGATTATGAAACTCCATATACTTCATATGAAGTTGAGGAATTGCCAAGGAATCATTATCATGTAGATCATCATCTAATTTAGAATCAGACTTCCACATATCCTGCAATGTTTCTAAGTTCATAATATAAAAAAATCAATAGGTTATCGTTTTGTTTGTGAGTTTGTATTTCTTATTTCGTATAGTGTATATCTAAACGTTGCTGTTGAGGTGAAGTAATCATTATCACCACCAGTAACATCAAATGGTAATGATGATAAACTTACAGGAAACATATCCTTAAACACAACATCAAAGTTTGCCTGATTGTTATTGTTTAATATCTGTAGTGTAGCATCTGAAAATCTAGGATCTTCTGACGGACTATCTGCATATTTGTCTAACCAGACTCGTCGTTCTTTAAATTCTTGAGGAGTTCCTAATGCTCGCATCCAGTTATGGATCTGCATATAATTTCTTAGATCTTCATCAACAATAAACTCAATAGAAAATTCACTATAACGCATGTTTCCTTCAACTGGGATAGGAACCATACCTCTAGTTGGAATCTCGACTTGCCCCAATTCTACAGTAGGGATTTCTGCCTTTTGACACAAGAAAGATACCTTTCTAGCTTTATCCAAAATGAATAGAAATCCTATTGGAGAAAGAAAGTTTCTATTTGTTAATTGGTCTTCGTACCAGTTTGCCATTAGACTATTCTTGTTCCATTAATATTTAGGCACCCAATAAAAAAGGACTCCGAAGAGTCCTTTATATTCCTTTTTGTGTTCTTTAAACCAGAATCTCTCTACAGATTCGTTTACAACTGGGCTGATCAGTCTCGCACTCGATTAGACATTCGTAGTAATCATCTAATATTTTATCCTGTTCGGACGTATGGTGATTCCACTCTGCCAAACTATTTTGCGAAACGATGTTATGCATACTTATTCTCCTTTAACTTTACATATGATATAGAGAAGGTTTCAGTGCATCTTGTTGTTCCTCTTATGTGTGTAGGTTTCCCTGACTGATATTATTTATAATGGTTTGTGTTGGTATTAACAAAAATATATGCCTACGCATTCTTACTTACCCAGTCCTTATACTCTTGTATTTGCTCTGGTGTCCAGTCTTTCATGTAATGTGAACCTAATGCACCACGCAATAAAACAACACTAATACCATTAAATGATTTAACTGGTTCTGTTTTTTTATAGTTCATAAATAATTTTTTTAAAAACTGTGAGGGAAGGAGTCGAACCTTCAAGTCCCGCCAGAGACACTAGTTAAACAGACTAGAGCGTTTACCGTTTCGCCACCTCACAAAGAGCCCTATTCAAGGGCTGATATTATACGAGTCATTCCGATGCCTCCACCAGATCTAGGGAAGAAGTCAAATGATAAGAACTTTTCAAGTTCTGCTTCTACCCTACTTCTACCAAACAAATCAATGATGAGTTGAGCATACTGTCCATCAGAGATGGTATAGAATGTGTCTCTCATCTGATCCTTGTCAGTGCTACGTTCAGCACTACCAATGGTTTCCATACCATTTAATATAACATCAATCTTCTTACTGGTACCATCTTCATTACGTGCCATGTTCCAGAAAGGTGATGTCCACTCAGGGAAGCGTGTAATCATACCACGACCAATCTTCTCTTCATGATCATGGTCTAGTTCTTTAACATTAAATTGATTAGTCCAATCATCATAAGTTCTTATAGAATCTTTTTCTAGTGGTAGACCTAACCATTCACATAGTTCCCACTCCATGAGTTGAAGTTCTTCTACACCACCCTTCATTTCAAATTCAAACATAGGGAAGATAGTCTCATGTCTACCAGGTACAGGATTAGGTTCTGCTCTGTATGATGTAGAGACACAGAAAAACCCCTCTTCTTTGGGGTTAGAAAGTAATTCATGTTCTAGCCACATCTGACCTGTCTGTGGTAGTGGCCATATATTACCACCGTAGTTGTATGTTGCTACTGTTGTAGGATCTTCACAAGCAGCAAGGATACTTAAACGGTTCTGAGTGTGTACTTCTAGAAAACCTTTAGACAAAAAAAATGACCTTAATAGGTCAACTGCATCGGAGTATTTCTTTGGGTCAATTAGACTTGTCATTACTATTGGTCAAACTGAGATATTTATACAAAAAAAGAGACCCCTTAGGGTCTCTTTAAAGTTATGTGTTAATAACACCAAATTACATGATGTTAGCAACTTGTGTACGCCTGTAGTACTTGTTAGCATTAGCTGTAAGAGCACCAGAACCTTGTGTAAGACCACCTGAGAATGGGTTAGAAACCATACCGTAACGAGTCTTAAATCCAATTTTTGGTTGGAAGGTGTCAGGATTAATCGCTCTGACTTGCTGCAATGGCACGTAAGGGCAATAGAACAATCCAGCGTCATAAGGAGAAGTTCCTTTGTATCCAGCAACGTAGAAGTGCTTATCAGCAACGTTAGCAGAATAAGGATCAACGTAGACCTTAATCTTACCGTTAAGAGTACCAACTAGAGTAGAAGAAGTATCGTCTACACCTGTCAATGCGTTGTTACCATTAAGAGCAGGAGCGTAGTCAAGAACGCCAGCCATTCCTAGAGCAGAAGCAACGTCTGCAGAGCAGATCAAGATGTTGCCCTTCCCACGACGAGTTTGCTGACCGATAGCGTTAGCATCTCTTTCGATTTGGAATAGAAGTCCTTTGAATTTCTCAACAGACCAACGTCCATTAGAGTCAACGTCAAGGTCAAAGATACCAGCAGTAGCAGTATTGTTTTGAGCACCAGCAACAGCGTTTGTGTAGATAGTTCTAACAACTTCTCTGTTGATTTCAGCAAGGATCTCTGTTGAGAGAATGTTGCTTAGCTCTTGCTCGGCATCAAGACCATGAATTGCTTTCAAGTCCTGAGCAAGCTCAATACTGTACTCAGCTTTCAATGCACGAGCACGAGCTGTTACAGTTACCTTCTCGATGGCGAATCCCATTTCACGGAATTCGTTGTTCGCTGATGAATCATCTAGTGCTTCAACCGTAGAGGTTGTCATACCAGTAGCATCACCAGTTGCTTCATATGTTCCAGCAGGGGAATCATTAAGAAGTCCAGGGTTAGCACCTTCAGCATCGTTAACACCAGAAGAAGAAGCAGTAGGATCGTAATTTGATAATCCTTCTCCCTTTCCACCAGAGAAACCAGCGTTAGGCTCGTTGAACATTGCTTCTCGGAAGTCACTGTTCGCAGGTCTACGCTCTGAACCGTAGTTAGTTCTCATCGCAAAGATAAGTCCAGTAGGACCAGTCATTGGCTGAACGCCAGCGATATCATATGCAATTAGTTGTGGCATTGAACGTCTAATAAGACTGATCAATACGGGGTCGAAACCAGCAACACCGCCAGTAGCTGTGTTTGCGTTGGTATAACCTGTTGTTTGCAGAGTCTCATTAAGGACTTGTCCTTCTTCGATCTGTGCTTTTTCTTGGTTCTCAAGAAGTTGTGCGACTACGCCACGCTTATGTGAATCGTCAATCTCTGGAAGAGCTTCGTGATTCAGAACGGGTGCCCACTTTTCTTGGAGTTGTTTAATAGACATTTGTCTCTCTAAAAGTAGTTTTGATTATTAATTATTTGGACCAGCGAGCGATTGCATCTACGTATTTACCCATAGTGCCACTTGCTGTACTTTCGACAAGGGGTTCAGATGCTTCTTCGGTGGGTTCGCCTACAGATTCTGTAAGTTCAGCCTTCCTAGTGAAGTATGATTCCTTGATCGTATTGACCTTATTTCTAAAGTCATCTTCAGTTTCAAACTCAACACCCTCTGCGAGAGAAGCAAGCTTCTCTTTTTGGGTCTCAGCGAGTCCCACTGCACATTCGTTCACAATTTCCATTTTAACAAACTCTCCAATCCTCTTATTTAAAGATACATTAGAATCGATTTGCTCGTTGAGTTTAGCTTCCATATCATCTAACTCACCTGCCATACCATCAAGCAGGTTGAATTTCTCCTCAGGCACTGTAAAGTTGTGCTCTAAGAAGAGACCTTTTAGGCCGTTGAAGAACGATTCTGCCATCTCGGTCTTAATGCCGTGCTCGATCTGAAGGGAATTTTCCTTCATCCATTGATCGGCGGCATAAGAGAGATAATCGTCTACCTTCTCGGCCAATTCTGTTTGAATCTTTTCAACTTCTTCAGTTAAGGCAGATTCCATCGCCTCTTGTAACGCTGCTGCTTCTTTGTTAACACGGCTTGTTACCGCTGCTTCAAAGATAGTCGCTGCTTTTAGTCGGAACTCTTCTGAGAGGTCTTCACCTGCGACAAGAGCGTCAACATCCTCAGTAAAGTCGAGGTCGGTTTCAGCGATTGTTTCCTTTTCGCTGTCATCTTCTACGTCCTCCTGTTTTGATGATGCTGCACTAGGTTTGGTTGCCAAGGATTTAGAACCTTCTACGCTAACTGAGTTAGCAGCAGATTTTCCTGCGTTCTTTGTGCCAGCGGCACCTTCCAAGGAATCCGTGGTGACGTTAATTACTTTCTTACCACTTCCACCCAGTGAATCGGTTGATTTAGATGTATCAATCTTTTCAGCAGGTTTGGCGTTTTTAGTAACTGCGTTAGATCCTTCGGTCACTTCTTCCATGTTATCTAACTCTTTATCGAGTGAGGTCTCAGCCATTGTTTGAACTCCGTGTATGCTTTAGCGTTATCTTTATTTATTTATAAATCACAAACTCTTTAAAAATGCTGCAAATGCGGAGATTTTCTTCTCCTGCAGATTAATAAGAGTTGCTTCATCAATTTCTTGTTTGATTTGGGCAACAGCAGACTCTTTGAGTACACCATTATTCCAAACCCATTCTTTACCTTCCATGATTCCATTTACGAAAGCATCAGGTGCAGAAGGATCTGCTACAATATCAGCAGCAGTGGCAAGCATGAAATCGTCACATACAACATTGCAGTTAGATTCCTTCTTGATTGATCCCATACCTCTGGAAGAAACTCCAAGTCTTACACCCTCATCGAGTAAAGACTTTGCAATTTTTCCGTTTGGTGTATCAAGTATCTTTGCTCTACCGATGAAGTTATTTCCATCTTCTTTCAAAGATTCGATCTTATGTGAAACCCTATCTAAATTAATAGAAGGTCCGTCAGGGTGACCTAATTCACCAAGAGCACGACCAGATTTAATATAAGACTCATCATATTTAGCAACTTCACGTGCCAATGTTTTCTGAGGGTACATTCTGCCATTACGGTTTTTTAATTCCGCTTGCAAAAAGATACCTTCAATGAAGTAATTTTTCTTGCCTTCCTTTTCTTCCGTTAAAAATTTAACGTCTGTAAGTTCTTCAGCTATCAGTCTCATCTTTTGGTTCCTCTATGGTTTCAGGTTCCTCTGTGGGTGTTTCTGTTTCAGCAGTAGGTTGTTCTACTTCATTTGGATCTGGATCTGAAGGAAGTCTGACACCAGAGGTATCAACATCCGTCACTTCAGCATCACCAACTCCATCAATAGATTTCTCTATTTCATCAGCAGAATCTTGAGCAGTATCATCTAACTCAAAACCCATCGCTTTTGCAAATTCAACTTTTCTTGCTTGAATAGCATCATATGTAGAAGCACCCAAAGCATCATTAATTGAATCAACTGCGGCTGCTTTATCATCGCCAAAAACTTGTTGGACGATTTGTTTAGCAATATCACTAGGCATAATATGTTCCCACTGTAGTATTATTTAGTAAGTTTAGAATTCTCCCCGCTTTTGATCCGCAGGATCAATTGTGGATTGATTAGGTGCTACCTCCTGTGCAGGGGCACCACCACCAGCAGCAGCAGGATCAATTCCCGCTTCCATTGCTGCTAATTCTTCAGGGCTTTGTATGATTCCTGCTTCAGTTTCCTCTTCTATCTGCTCATCAATTTCAATGATTTCTTGGTCAGTCTGCTTCAGAACTTGACGACGCATGTATTCAACAGAGAAATATTTACCAACATAAGGATCCATAACATTAACTTGATTCATACGCTCGTTGCGAATTTCAATTTCTTTCAGTTCAGTAAAGTAATTGTCAGCAACATAATCGAATTGAATATGGGTCTTCATCTCATCCCATTCTTCAAGAGTTATAATACCCTTAAGAACTACTTGAGCTTTCAAAAGATCCATGAACAATTCACCGAATCTCTTACGGAGACGTGCGATAAATTTCTGGAACTTAACTTCATCACGAGTAATTTCTGCAGCACGACCAACATTAAAAGTCGTTTCTGTTTCTAAACGTGAACCAGGTACGTTAAGTGCTTTGTATAATTTCTTCTGGAAATATTTTACGTCTTCAAGTTCTCCAAGGTTTTGTCCACCTGGAAGTGTAGAAATTTCTGTACCTCTACCACCTTCTCTACGTGGTAACCAGAAGTCCTCAAGCATAGACATGAACTTCTTGTCATCCTTTATCTCACCAGTGTTTGCGTCATAGACCATCTTATTTCTATAACGACTCATCACTTCACGGAGATATTGCTCCGCTTTATTCTTAGGTAGATTACCTACATCAATATAGAAAATTCTTCTTTCTGGTGCTCTTGATAAACGGTAGATAACAAGAGAGTCTTCAATCATTCTTAACTGATTAACTGCTTTAATCGCCTTATGCAGGTGACTAAGAGTCATGTTCTTATTCAGATCTTGAATACCAGAATGACAATATGTAATAGAATCAGTAGTAATCTTCATACCCTGATTCGTAGAGTTCTTCAAACCTTTAGGGTTATACAAGAAGTACTCTGCTGCTTTTTGTGTTAATTGAGTATTAAGATCTACCCCACGCAATTGCTCTGGACGCTTATTCTCATACTCAGTTACCTTGCGAATCTTACGAGGATCGATATAGCGAAGTTCAAGAAGACCGTCTTTAGGTTTTTTAGGGTCAATTACTTTGTGGTAAAAAAGTCTTCCATCAACATACCATCTACGGAAGATTTCATACGCACGATTTTCAAAATCAAGGAGACGGAGAACTTCATCAAACTCCTCTCTCATTAATTTTTTAATTTTATCCGACACCTTTAGGTTGGAAAGTTCCAACTCAACTGGTACATCATCAAAGTTTCCACAAATTGTTTCGTTAACTATATCATCAACTGCACTATCACACTCAGGATTCATTACCATCTCCCTATATCGGGTGATAAGTTCGTAATCATTGCGGATAGATCCGTCAAAATCAACAGAATAACCATAGTATCCGCCACCCACTATAGGTTGCGAACCATCCATGTTATCTTTTTGAACAAAAGAAGGCCCCTTGGGGACCTTCTTCGCTCTTTCAAGACTATATCCGAAGAGCTGATTTGCCATTATATTCTAGATTAAATTGGTCCTGATCTATTTATCAGTCATTCGAAGTAGGTGTTAGAGGAGTCCAGTATTGTGTCTGGAGTTCAACTGTGAATTCTTCAATCGCATCATTGTTTCCATAATCTAGATCAATTGCGGCGATGTTACTTGGGAACACGTTATAGAACTTATAAGACTTGAGTACCTTAGGCTTCTCACCATCTTTGATATCACGTGCTAACTGATGAACACTCATATCAGCAAAGTAACCAGTACTATCATCTTGATCACCAAGTCCAGCAGCAGATGTAAAGTTCTCGTTATATGCTTGAATGGCAGCTGCCCAAAGTTCAAATGCATTACGAAGAGCAAAGTTGCTGTCGTTCTGTACAGTGATTGTCCAAGGTTCGAAGGTTCTGTCTCCTGCGATTTTTAAAACACGACCTCTAAAAGGAACTTCAATAACTCCGATTTGAGAGGATGGTAGATTCGCAGCACGAACAGTAAACTTTCCAAGATTTACAAGACTTGCATTATTAATAATTCCTGAAGGGAACGCAAGGTCTACTTGAAATAAATTAGGACGAGCAAAGTCTGAAGCGACATTCGCTTTAAAATCGTCAATAGTACCTCTTTTTGCCATGGTTATTGGATCCAATCTCTTTCTTTAATATTTAGAATAATTCATATTTTCAGACAAAAAAAAGGAGACCCATTGCGGGTCTCCCAATATTCTGGTTCTCTTGGATCATCTTTAGGATCCCAGTAGAAGAATTTCATCTGGGATAACCTGCAATGTTTAAGAGGTTTTATTTTCATTAACTTGCTACTTCCGTAAATGCAACACCACTTCTGGTTGCTGTAAATGTAAGAGTAATGTAGTTAATTGTACGTGTTGGTTTCACGAAGATTTCTGCGTAGAACTCTCCACGATCAACAGCCTCAGAAGGGTTGTTATCATCATCACACTTAACTAAGAAGTCAGTTACACCACGACGACCTTGAACTTCACGGAGATAAGGTTCAACAATGTTGAGGAACAATGAACGCTGTGCAGCATCATTTTGCTCAAAGAGTTGTGACTTAGCAGCACCTGAGATAACTCTCTCAATTGTTAGGAACAAACGACGAACGTTGATTCTATCAAATGCGGATGCAAATCCTTGTGCAGTCTTATCACCAAATAGAACTACACCTTGACCAGGGAAGGAAACGATAGGATTAACACGAGCACCATACAGACGATCACGCTGAGTCTTGTTAGGAGTATATGCAAGTTTGATTGCATTTCTCAAGATACCACGTTGGAAACCAGCAGGTGAGAACCAAGGTTCTGAAACTTCAGTGGTTTGTAGGCAAAGACCAGCAACGTCACCGTTAGAAGGAATGTAACGATAAACATCATTATACTTATCGTAGATATACTTGTAACCAGAATCGAATACTGAGTAACTTGATGATGGTAGTAGATCAAAGAAACTAATAATGTTATTGGTAATTGTATTTGCACTACTTAAACCAATAACGTTACCACGACGAGGAGATACAAATAACATGCAATCTCTACGCTCTTCAACAATATTTGTCAAAGCAGTGATCTTAGCAAGTGCCTCAGCATCTGTAGCACCAGAAGGACCAGTCAAGATATAGTCGATTGTCTGTGACTCAGGATCTTCAAGTAGTTCGTATGCAGTAGTTACATCAGTATTACTTACAGTATAAACACCACCAGAAGTACCGTAATCAGCACCGTCAGCAAGT
>Ga0209404_10002350_pt1 | contig 11781 bp, 10 predicted proteins | sample TroAtlMetagenome_2_FD_187447 | JGI IMG/M metagenome (GOLD analysis project Ga0209404, IMG submission 187447) | Marine eukaryotic phytoplankton communities from Atlantic Ocean - Tropical Atlantic ANT8 Metagenome (SPAdes) (version 2) | ecosystem: Environmental > Aquatic > Marine > Oceanic...
TGACAGATAGCCTTACTGGCGACAAGCTTGAAGCAGTGAAACGCCGTAGTCCGCTAGGCACACTTGCCACGCCTGAAGATGCGGCGGGCGCCGTATTGTATTTATTAAGTGATAGCGCAAAATCAATTACAGGTACAACCATAACCGTTGACGCTGGCAGCACGGCTTAGCTAGTTGGCTTAAATTTTTGGCTTGGCAGGCAACGTCATAAGAACGTTTAATTATCGATTAATGTTAGCCACGAACTCGATACGGATTGGACAGGCATTGGCATTGGCATTGGCATTGGCATTGGCATTGGCATTGGCGAGAGCTTAGCGAGAACGCATTACTATGCAGAGCAATATTAATACCTCACAACCAGTATACGTAGCACCAGCCAACCCAGCAGGAAGGGCGCTTGCGAGTGCACTAACGGCTGAGGGATACAACGTATGCGGGCTTGCTGATAATTTAAAGCAAGCCGATGGAATAATAAACTCACACGCTCAATCAAAACCTGATGCCATCGTTATTATTTGCAACGGCCCATACACTCATAATGTCGCCAAAGGGCTTATGGCAAGAGGGTTTGCTCCCCACCAGCTTTACACTTCGTTAAGAGAAGATGTCGACACCACAGTGCAAACGCAAAGCTCTGGCGCAAGCGCTCACTCGGACATTCGCCCATACAAAACGCCGATAAGCGAAAAGTTTAAGTCATTTCGGTTTAGAATATTATCGTTCACCATCAAGGTATTAAGGAGCATAGTGCCGCAACGGGGCTATGTGTATTACGCAGAGCAGTTTTTTGATACCAATATGCTGTTAGCGTACCGACAACACCGAAGACAATACCCTGATGAACCCTGGTTGATAGGCAGAAATATCAAGCAAGATTTAACCATGCTGGATGCCGACAATCATCTACTACGCTTATTTTCGCTTTACGGGCTGTGGAAAATGGTACGTGCTAAAAAGATGGTGGTAGATCATGAGTTCACCGGGAATACCTTCACCCTTTTAAGAAAGTTTATTCCTGTTGTACAGCTATGGCACGGGTTACCTTATAAAGCGTTGAGCGGAAATATTCATTACCCTGATATTTGCGATGATGCCTTCATATCTAGTTCATCATGGTTTAACGAACACATCTTTCCCACTATTTTTAGGGCTAAACGCTATTTAGATTTCGGATACCCTCGAAATGATGTGTTTAGTCAATCACCTCAAGCGCGAGACTGGATAAACGCTGAGCCTCTCAGCACATTGACGCATATTCAAAATACCACAGGTAGTATTATTGTATACGCCCCCACCTATCGCGATTGGGGGGATAACGATTATCCGTTAGATTTAGATAAGATAAACGCGTGGTGTGAGAATAATAAACGCGCTTTTATTTTAAAATTTCACCCGTTTATTTCACGTCAATTTGGGGATGCCATGGCACTGCCTGATAGTGAAAATGTTCAAACGCTTCCTTCGCACCCTCATATCTATTTATACCCTAGTGGAAAGAATATATACCCTTGGCTGGCCGATGCAGAAACCTTGATTACTGACTATTCGTCAATCGCGTATGACTTTTTATTGGCAGACAAACCGATTATTTATTTTCAATATGACAAGCAGGATTATCTGAAATTACGTGGAAATACATTGGTGAGTGACAATGATTTTATTGCGGGGGAAGTGGCGTTGACTATTGATGAATTACTTCGTCTTCTTACCGACTCTGCGGCAGCAAATACTGAATTAGTATCAGCACTGCGTGATAAATTTTTGCTCGGTAACAAACCGGCTTGCCCATTAATTCTTGAAGAGGTTAGAAGTTAAATCTTACAATAGTAATTGCCATCTTCTCTCTAGTCGTTAGCACTCAGGTAATACTCATCGAAAATTGACATTATCGTTTCAACAGTATCAGGCGTAATGTGTCTATTATCTTCTTTCCAAGGCGACTCAATGTAGTCATTTACTAACTCGTATGATGGGAAATAGAGGGCATCTGCATGCTCCTTTTGACTTAAAAACTCATGCAATACAGCACGGAGTGTTGCTTTAGAGGCAGTATTCGCGGCAACTACTGACTTTCCGTGATACGAACCAAGGAGCGGTATTGGGGAAAGGGTAAACAATACTTTCGCACAAGGAACGTTACTTTTGATTAAGTTATAAATTCGACGTAAATTCTCTAAATTTTCGGAAAAGGAAACAAACCGACTTTCAAATCGAGTTGGATCTAAGCGTCTATTTGGCACAAACTTCCAGAGGTATTGCTCACTCTCTTTGTCATACCAGGCCTCTGTGAGACCCAATGTTATTATAAAAAAGTCTGTTTCTTTAATAATTTGTTTGCAGGCTTCCAGACTATGGTATGTCTGTGCTTTTTCTTCGGCGGAACCGATGAAAACGGAGCCCAAAGGTTTGTTGTTAAACGCCCACTCAAACTGGGCAAGTAGAGCCGGTGTATGCACCATTATTTCGTCAATACGAATTAAATCCGATTGATTGTGGTCCCAGCTATGAGCATTAACCTGATAACCTTTTTTGAGTAAATAGCGAGAAACATTTCCAGCGAAACAAGAGCCAAAGGCAGTTATTTTTGTATTTTTAGTAATCAATGGCTCAGGCGGGGCGTAACCGTGCATAAAATAGTCTGAGACCGCCTCGGCACTCTCAAGTTGCGTATTACCTGGCCAACGATTCAAGCCATTGAACCCATGCTTTTCTAAAACGCTCAACTTACGCATCTCTGTCTCCGGTATTAATCATTCTCACACCTTTATTATCGGCAATACTCCAGTACGCTTAACACTTTTCTTAAACTAAATAAAAAGTTACCTTGACCAGCTTTATTCAATGAAACGCTTTAGAATATTGAATAATTGCCGTTAAACCATGTGACTACTTATAAGTAAAGGCGCCCCAAATGCTTTCTGAAAGATTTAAAAATGATAACGTCGCGAGGTTAACATTAAAGGAAGCGCAATTAGCCGCTAGGAATGAGTATTTATCTCAAGTGGCTCTTGGCAAATATCAGTTCGAATCGGTACTTTGTGAATGTGGAAGTAATGATCTGGAAATTTTGGCTAAAAAAGACAGATACGCCATTCCGATTACCACACAGATATGCAAGTCATGCGGCCAAGTTTTCAGCTCTCCACGCTTAAACCAAACAAGCACCTCAGATTTTTATGCTAATTTGTACAGAAAGCTCTATGTAGGGGCCGCGGCTGCAGACGAACAGTTTTTTAATCGACAGGTTCGTCACGGCAATCGAATATTACGCTATTTATCAGATGTTATTAAGCCCAATAGAGGTTCTGTTTTAGAAATTGGCTGTGGTGCCGGAGGAATATTAAAGCCTCTCGAAGAAGCTGGCTATTCGTGTATTGGGGTGGATTTAGGGGACACCTATTTAGACATGGGCCGACAATTTGGGTTAACTCTTCATTGTATGTCTTCTCAACAACTTTATGAAACTACAAAAGAAAAATTCAATTTAGTTATTCTCAGCCATGTGTTTGAACACTTTCTTGATATAGAGAAAGAACTCAACACCATCTCATCGCTTCTTGCAAAAAATGGCCTTCTCTATATAGAAGTTCCAGGCTTATTCAACCTCAGAAACACTTATGACAGTGACTTTCTTAAATACTTGCAAAATGCACACAACTATCACTTTAACTTGGCATTATTGAAAAGAGTACTTGGTAAATATGGATTTTCATTTGTGAAGGGTAATGAAAATGTACAAGCCGTATTTAAGAAATCTGACAACTCTGTACCTTGCACTGATAATCAATACCCAAGCATTCGCGCATATTTAGATGACCTAGAGAGCAATCGAGAATGTTACGTTAAGCAACAAAGTGAGAACGCTGAATTAGCGATACGTCAACGCTTTAGCGAGCTCGATTTAACACTCAGTGCTTTCCCCGACAAATCCGTATCTCTTTACGGAACTGGCCTGCACACGAAACAATTACTGTCTTACATCACTCAAGCAAAAAAGTTAAAAAATATCATATCGCCAGATGCGGCAGAACATGGGAACACAATGGGAAACCTTCCGATAATTGCCCTTGAAGAACAGATTCCAAAGGCTATTGTTATTTCATCCAATTCGTATCAAGAAACGATATTTAGACGAATAAATCATCTTGAATCTAGTGGGGTTGAGATTATTTGCCTGTACAAGTGATTCACTTAGCATTAGCTATGCTGGAGGATAAGTTACTGCTGACGCTTAAGTGCTAAATTAAATTCATCCAGCGTATCAATATCAATTGAATCAACTTCGTCCATCACAAATGAATAGGTGGTGGGCTGGTATTGTGCAAACAAACTATCAACCTGGTAAATGAAGATAGCGCCATTGGGCATGTAAACTCGGCCATTGTTCTGTCGATTAAATAATCCACCTTGGTTTAAGCTATCGTCAAGGAACCTAAGTTGCCCTTCGGAATTATCTTGTAGCAACCATCGGTACTTATTCTCAACTTGATAGACTGACGCTAGTGACTTTTCTTCGCTAGGAATACGTTTAAAATACTCAAGAGCAGCATTGATGTGCTCATAGGTTCTAAGCGGGGATGTGGGTTGAAGGCAAACAACCACATCATAAAATAGATTAGCTTTTGCCATCTCATCTACTGCATGTTTAAGTACTGACATCATTCCTGCTGTGTCATCAGAAAGTGTTTTGGGTCGAATAAAAGGCACATGTGCCCCCCACTTTTTTGCCACTTCTGCATACTTATTACAATCGGTAGATACGACAGCATCTAGCACATATTTTGACTGCTTAGCGGCCTCTATACTCCATGCTAATAAAGGCTTGCCATTAAATGGCAGTATATTTTTGTCTTTGAGCCCTTTTGAGCCAGAGCGGGCTGGAATAACAGCTAAAACGCGCGGATGATTAGCCATCACGAATTCAACAACGCCGCTGTACTTTCGTAGCTTTCTTGCAAGCTACCATCGTAAACTTCAAGCGTAATCGTTTTATTGTTTAGAGCGACACTTTCTAGCAACTTAAATACTTCGGTCCCCTTGTGCAGCCCATGATTGGTATCGGCCATGCCATTATTATCACTAAAGTGTAGGTAGTCAGATTGTGCAACCAAGGTTTTAAGTTCATTGTCAAAACTTAGGCCCAAGCTATTACAGCTTACCTTAAGGTGTGCAATATCAAGCAACAATGGTGCGCCTGTGGCCTTTTGCAATTTTTTTATTGATACGCTGTCTGTCGCTAGAAACGGATTACCTTGCGTGAAGGTCTTGTGATTTGCAGCCGATAAAACATTATTTTCCACATAGAGTTTTACACCGTGCTCAATAGCTCTATCGTTGACTTTTTCCCATGCAGCAGCGAACAATTCAATGGCCTCATTCTCAGGCTGTAGTGCAACATTTGTAAATGCTTTACCTAACTTGTTTGTGTCGGGCTGCAGACGAAACCCTGCATGAATACCGTATACTGACGCCTCCAATTCATTTGATAATTCAATAACATTGAGAACATGCTCGATGGAACGGCGTCGTTCAAATTTATCATGAGATGATAAATTCAAAACAAAATGCTCTTTGGGAGGGGGAAAGTAGTTGTGGCATCGATACGTTAAGCCTAGCTCAGATTTTAATGCAATTAACTCTGCTTTCCACTCAGGGTATAAATTAGTTCCCCCGGAAAGTTCGATATTTGTAAAACCTTGATCAGCCAACATTTTAACGCTTTGCGCGATACGGCTATTATTGACACAACTGCTGGAAACAAAAATAGCCGAGTTCATGGTTTCACCTTTCTAGCTGGACTACCTACGTAAAGTCCTGGCTCATCAATATCACAATTCACAAACGCGTTAGCACCAATAATAACACCATCTGTTAAGCGCACACCTTCTCGGATAACCGCGCCAGCTCCTACAAAGCATCTATCTCCAAGCGAACAACGCCCTAATACCATAGCACCAACAGCAATATGGCTATGACATCCTATTCGGGATTCATGCTCAACAATAGCATGGGTATTAACAATCGTGTTTTCACCCACGATACATAAAGGGCCAACATAAGCGCCTGAAAATATTTGAGAGCCTCGTTGCGCTGTCGCATTTTCGTCTATGCTTGCGCGCTGATGTACTAATGGCTTATTCCACAATCGAGTGTGGTACTGGTGAAACATCGCTTCTCGTATTTTGTTATCGCCTACTGATAGGACAAGAGACTCTACGGATTTTGCCAAATCCGATACAACCGGTATGCCCATCACTTTTTCATCCGCTAAGGCTGTGCTATCCACTATACGCGCCACTTGCACATCAATTGAACGAAGTAGCGATAATACTGAACGAGCATGCCCTCCGGCACCAAGCAAGGTGATTACGTCAGACATTTACTATATCGCCTACGTTCAATAACTTTGTCGCTAATTTTCCATATACACTTTGGACATAATTAGCAGGGATCCCTACACCACCAGTTCGTTTCGCGCAAATATTACTCTCATTAAAGGCAACACCTGGCTCAATATGACAACTCGCCACTAAACACTTTTGAAGTGAAAGCCTGTTTTCACGCTCACACAATTCCACACGTTTTATATTGCGCCCCATCATGGTATCTACTCGCCTTATTTCACGCATAAAGCTAATTAATTCATCGGGTGAAAGCGATGCTTGGTGGTCAGGGCCAGGCAATGTCTTATCTAGCGTAAAGTGTTTCTCGATAACTAAAGCTCCAGCGGCAACTGCATAGGGCGAAGCACCTATGCCTACCGTGTGATCGGAATAACCAGCGATAATCCCATAGTCTTCCGCGTATTTGCGAATAACTCTTAGGTTCAAGTCAGCCTCTGGCGCAGGGTAACTGGAGGTACATTGGAGTAACACCACATCTTTACAGGCTTCATGAATTGCAGAAATAGCGTGATCGACTTCTGACTGCTCACTCATGCCGGTAGATAATATAATCGGAACACCTATCTTAGCGGCATCTAGAAGAAAAGGAGTATTGGTTAAGTCAGTGGACGATATCTTTAATGCTGACAATCCCAACGTAGCGAGAAAAGAAAGGCTAGGTTCATCAAATGGCGTAACTAGAAAATCAATGCTTTTAGTTGCGGCATACTCTGCTAACACCTTGCATTCATCCGCACTAATCTCCAGTGCCTTCAACATTTCATACTGTGATTGACTATCAGTTTTATTACCAACTTGATATGCGGCTTTTTTTACATCAGCTTTAATAAGGGCATCAGTATTAAAGAGCTGAAATTTAACCGCATCTGCGCCTGCAGAAACCGCTGTGTCTATTAGTTTCTTAGCCAACGCGATATCACCATTGTGATTCACCCCGGCTTCTGCAATGACATAGGTAGGCTCCCCTGCCCCTATAGTATGTTTTCCTATGGTGACATTTTTAGAAAAGCGATAAATTGTCATTTCGAAAGGCTCCGTTGGCGGTTGGTAATTGCGGTACTGATGATTTCACACACTCTTTGAATATCTTCACAACTCAAACCTACAAAAGTGGGCAATGACAAACCAGATGAAGATAATACATCGGTAGATTTCAGCGCAGCTCTTTCATTTGAATAAGGCGGTTGCTGATGTAATGGGTAAAAGAACAATCGCGACTCTATTTGGTGTTCCGTTAAAATACCTTGTAATTCGGCTGCACTAATTCCACTTAACGCTTCATCTATTCTTAAGGACATAAGCCAATTAACAGGTATAGCCCCCTTAATAACTCTTTTAAAAATGACCCCAGGAACATCCGTTAGATATTTTTTGTAGAGAGCTTCTTGTTCACTACGTGCTTTTGCAAATTCATCGAACACATTGAGCTGAGAAACGCCAATAGCAGCTTGAATGTTGGTCATTCTATAGTTTAATCCCGCTATATCATGCCAATATCGTTTCTCGGTGCTCATGCCGTGATCTCTTAGCGTTCTGATTTTAAGCGCGAGTGCATCACTATCTGTCGTCACCATCCCTCCCTCGCCGGTGGAAAGGAGTTTATTCGCAAAAAAGCTATAGCACCCCATATCACCAAAAGTACCTAAATAACGGCCATCTAGTGTAGCACCAAGCGACTCAGCACAATCTTCAATAACGCTTAAGCCGTTGCGTTTAGCGAAATCATTAATCTCATGCATCCGTGCCGGGTTCCCGTATAGATGTACGGGAATAATAGCTTTAGTTTTGTCTGATAACACCGCCTCAGCGTCGTTAACATCCAGTGTCCACTCATCTTTATTTACACAACAAAGCACAGGTGTTGCGCCACATAAAATAACTGCATTTGCGGTAGCGGCAAACGTTAGGTCGGGCACAATAACTTCATCTTCCGATCCGATCCCTAAACAGAGCAACGCGAGATGAAGTGCAGCCGTCCCACTGCTAACGCTGATGGCGTGCTTAGCCCCGCATTTTTCTGCAAATTCGTTTTCGAACCTCTCGACGTAAGCCCCTTTCGATGAAATCCACCCCGAATCTAAACAATCAACAACAAAGGTTTTTGCTTCTTGAGTGAGATAAGGCTTTGATACTGGTATAAAATCACTGTTGCTATTCATTACTATACTTATTTAAAATCGCTTCATCTCTTGAAAGGGATAAGTCGTGAGTCATCATTTCATTTACCATTTCATTCAGTGTGACTTTGGGTTTCCAACCTAATTCACGCTCCGCTTTACTTGCATCCCCCCACAATACGTCCACTTCATTTGGGCGAAAATAAAAAGGATCTATTTTTACTACTACATCACCGACATTAAGGCTACTTATAAAGCTACCTAAAAGTGTTTCCGTTTTTTCTTTATCAATTGTATCTATTCGCGCTATTTCATCTACACCACTACCTTGCCAAGCAAGCGTGATACCTAGTTCAGCAAAACTCAATTCAACAAACTGCCTTACCGAGGTTTTACTTCCTGACGCGATGACATAATCTTCAGGTTTATCTTGCTGAAGCATCAGCCATTGAGCTTCGACATAATCCTTAGCATGCCCCCAGTCCCTTTGTGCATCTAGGTTACCTAAGTATAGGCAATCTTGAAGACCATAAATCATACGCGCGATAGCTGAGGTAATTTTACGGGTAACAAAAGTTTTACCCCGTAGCTTAGACTCGTGATTGAATAAAATGCCGTTACAGGCAAACATCCCGTAAGACTCTCGGTAATTAACGACAGACCAGTAAGCATATAATTTTGCAGTGGCATAAGGTGAGCGAGGATAAAACGGCGTAGTTTCACTTTGCCGAGGCTCTTGAATTTTGCCATACAACTCAGACGTTGAAGCTTGATAGAACTTTACTTTATCAGCCTGTTTCAAGGTTCTAATTGCATCTAGTAGGCGTAAGGTACCAATAGCATTTACGTCAGCTGTATTTTCTGGAGCGTTAAATGAAACATGTACGTGACTTTGCGCGGCTAAGTTATACACTTCTGTGGGTTCAATATCGGCCAGTAATCTTACCAATGACAGTGGATCAGACATGTCGCCATAGTGTAGATAGAAATTATTTTTAGTCCCTTGGGGAGGCTGAACAAGATCGTGTACGCGATCTAAGTTTGGCAATGAAGCCCGTCGCCTTAACCCGTGAACTTCGTAGCCTTTACCCAGCAAAAAGCGCGATAGATATGCGCCGTCTTGCCCTGTAACCCCAGTGATTAGTGCTATTTTCTTTGCCATTACCTGACCTTAAAATTATTGTAAGTTAAGGGTCGTTATTCCAAACTCTTCAAACCTATCATATATAGACTCAATATGATCTCGAAGCGTAAACCTGTCACTGCCGTAATGACGTGTGCCCATAGCGGCCAATTCATTTTCATTTAACATATAACAAATTGCCTCACACGCATTGCCTGACAGTATTTTCATGTTAAATAAACTTGTTGAGTGTAAACCTACTACCTTTTCAGGCATACGACCTTGCGAGGCACACGCTAATTCATAAGGCTGATCGTGAAATTCTATTGTGTATCCCAAATCAGATAAAATCTGCGCCTTAGATTTTATATCTTCCGCTCTGTGAGCAAAGTAAATTAATGATGTTTTTGCATCATGGGACTTAGCAGCATGAGTCAAGATGTCGTAATAGCGCTTCGAATCAAGCAGGCCCTTTTCACATACCGGCGAGCCAATGAAATGCCGCTCTACGTTTTCATTATGGTCGTGTAGTGCAAACTGCTGTCGAAGCAACGACAGTGTATTTCGAATAGAATGCTTACTATCATTAAATTCAAATATAGAAAAAAGGCGAAACTTCGTAGGATTGTGAGATATCCCCAATGAAGATTTTAGCTCCCATGCCAGCAATTTTCGCTCGGGGTTGTCTGAATGCATAGAAACAGGAAGCATATAATCGCTAGGTCGAATTATAAACTTTTCAAAAACATTCGTAGCGGCGCCATCATCCACTAATACCACGTTATCTGCATTGATATTACATGCAATATCTTGCATCCATAGCTGTCGCAGGTCGCCAATTAATACCGTCGAAAAAGCACCTTTTGCAAATACAGAGATAAGATCTGAATAGGCGCCAATTCGCGAAGCTAAACTGCCTTCTTTAGGGATAGAGAGTAGCTTTACAGATTCAGGTTTCGCAATCTTATGCATTGCCTCAATTTGAAGCATAGAGTTTTCACAGAACGTAGCTGCATTCACTACGGTAATACTGACCCGCCGTCCCATTTGATGCAAATATTCCAACGCACACCAATATTGAAATGGTGATGAGATGAGCATTAAAATCTTCAATTGATGGTTGTCACTTGTCATTTACTGTTTACCCAACGACAAAAACGTCTGCACTTTTAGAAACTTATATTGATATGACCATGAGTTTATCACCTATAAACCACAGGTCGTAAACTCCTTATTTATCGGCAGTAAACGTAAACAGTAAAGCTTTATTTTTTAAAGGGCTAATTCAGACACGAGTGGCGGGCCACAGAGCGCTTCTAAGTCACTTTTTACAAAGGGTAAACGGGGGTAAAGTGATTGATACTCGTTGATACAAAACATTTTCCGTTTGTTTTGACGAAACAAGTCAAAAAGAAACTTAATTTTTTCAGCCTCACCTTCTCGGCATAACTGAAAACTAAAATGTACCATGGGTTCGGTACCGCTTGTCTCAACGTTTTTATGTCGGTAGCAATAATGATTGTGTAAGGATTCAAGCAAAAATTGGCTACGGTGCCTGAACTTGTGAGCTAAGTTATTTGTGAATTGAGCTGGAAATTTATCCCTAAGCGTTTCGATAATTTGTCTATCCATAGGTTGAAACCCATGGCTTATATTTATAAAAGAGTGAGAAGGGAACCCGATCATTTTTGCGGCATTCATCATGCCTTGCTGAAATAGTGTTGGCTTTATTTCGGCGGTGTGTGAGACCCAATCACCATAAACTACAGGCAGCCCTTGCTTGAAGAAAAAGTCAGGCGCAACATTGCCCCCAAGCATAAAATCATCGTTGCCATATATAAATTTCTGGCTCAACCCTGGAATTTTATCGATTAAAGATACTATGCTGCGGGTGTTAAATGTAGGCAGGTACTTTTCATTTCCAGAAAATATAGCTTTGTGATCAACTATCTCGATGCGATCTTTATAAAGCTTTTTGGACTCTAAAAATGAAGGTATTTGACTATCGGTTACCAGCCAAATTTTCCTATACCAGGGGGCATGATGCTTTATTGAACGTAGACAATATCGCAGTTCGCTTGTCTGTATAAATCTTAGGTTATCAATCGACTGCTCTTCATCTCGGATTACAACC
>Ga0209404_10002354_pt1 | contig 11771 bp, 10 predicted proteins | sample TroAtlMetagenome_2_FD_187447 | JGI IMG/M metagenome (GOLD analysis project Ga0209404, IMG submission 187447) | Marine eukaryotic phytoplankton communities from Atlantic Ocean - Tropical Atlantic ANT8 Metagenome (SPAdes) (version 2) | ecosystem: Environmental > Aquatic > Marine > Oceanic...
ATCTTTGCTTGTTCAGTGAACTTACTGATAGGACTACGCTGATCTCCTTTCATTTCTTCACCAGGTCCATATACATTAAAGAATCTAAATCCTTGTATATTACTGAAACGATCTAGATTATCTTGAACCCAATAATCAACTTGAACTTTTGTTATAGCATAATAGTTTAATGGATTCATATCCCTCAACGCAGGATTGCCATTACCATATACAGATGCTGATGAGGCATACTTGACTGGTATATTATACTTGATAGCTTGTTCAAATAAACGTAGAGTGAGGTCTACGTTATAGAAATGTAACTTATTAAGATCTGTTTCTACAGTAGAAGAGATTGCTCCTATATGAATGATTTCATCTATATCATCCCAGTTAGGGAAGTGTTCAATCATATGAACTGCATTGAATGCTTCTACACCAATATACTTTTCTTCTTTCTGTGCAAAGTGGGAACCAATAAATCCATTACATCCAGTAATCATTTTCATAAATAAAACCCTCAACACCTAAATTATAAATAAGAATAACATAGAATGATAAAATTCGCAAGCAGGAAAAGGCATGTCAAATCCTACTTTTGGTTATTTAGGTTCGATAACACCATCGGCAAATCAGAAAGTTGTTCTGCATACTGCAGATGCAGGGAAGTTGGTTGAAGGAAAACTTACTATTACTCACAAGAATCCGTTCCCAACTAGAGTAAGAGTTGGTGTTTCTTCTGGAACGTTAGATACTTTTGATCCTTCGGCATATATTATTTACGATCAGATTCTTTCTGAAGGTGAGAGTTATGAGAGTGCAGACATTTATTATGCAAACAATCAAAATTTAGTAATAGAATCTGATAAGGATAATACAAGTTTTATTATTACGGGTCAGATGCTTGATGATCCAACAGCACAATCTGGATTTGTTCATTCATTAACGGCAACTACTACTGAAAATGATATTGTTTTATACAGTGTTCCTCCTGGTGAAGAAGCAAACTTAAATATTTTCGTTACTAATCAAAGTTCTGATCCAGGTAGAATTAGAATGGGTGTGGGTTCAGAGAATGCAACCACACTTGATCCAGACGAGTACATAGAGTATAACCTAGATATAGATCCAAGACAGACATATCAGAGAACTGATATTAAAGCACGAGGAGATCAAAGTATCATTGTTTGGTCTGATAATCCTGGTATATCGTTTGCTGCATACGCTAAATTTAATTACACAATCATTACTACCGACCTATCACTATCAGGTAGTTTGGATGTTGGAACATCTATGGATGTTGGTACCAACCTCACAGTTGGTGGAACTTCTGTTCTTACAGGAAAACTTACATTATCTAGTGGATTGGATGTATCTGGATCTACCGATTTAACAGGAACACTTACTGGTTATGATTCTAATAATGTTCTAAAATATAGTCTATCAAATCAAACTGGTTTGATATCTACTCAAGGATCTATAACTTCTGTTGGTGGTATCAGTACTTCTGGTACTCTTGAAGTAGGAGCAAATAAATTCAGTGTTGACCCATCCACTGGTAACCTCACAGGTACTTCTGGGTCATTTTCATCTAATTTAGATCTTCTAAATAATAAGGTAACAAATCTAGCAGAACCTACTGATCAAACAGATGCTGTTAATCGTAGGTATGTTGATTCAAAGATTACTGCTTTCTCTATCGCACTAGGATAAACAAGGATTATGGCAAAGAAACAGATTCGGGATTATATATTTTCTCCAGGTATCTCTGGTGTAGGGACACTAAAACTTCTTGGTAAGTTCGATAGTGAACAACTCTTGTTGGTTACTAATACCACAAAGAATGAAGTTTTATACAATTTCGCTGATACTGTAAGACAAGTTAGTGTAGCATTTAATCAAACTGGTGCTGACCCCGATTTTATAAATGAAAACATGAGAACTAATGGTGTAACAACCATTACTTTCTTGTATGATACCACAGCGTATGCATCAAGTGATGCGATTCAGATCTTTGTTGAACAAGATGAACAAAGGATTAGACCATACGACTTCGGTACAGACGCTATCGAACGTATGCGTTTTGCTGCTCCAGAGTCTATGCTTGATGCTGACTTTGAGTATGGTATTCAACCAACGAAGTGGCAAAGTATTGACCTATTAAGAAATTATCCTTCTATCTACGAGATTCCTGGTTCTGATATTGCTGTAGAAGAGATCGTAACAGATGCTTCAGCAGGTTCTAGTGCTATTGGTCCTTCTTTAATCACGGTTGATACATTATTAGAACATGGTCTTGATGTAGGAGAACCTGTTAGTATGAAAGGTCTTGCCGATTCTGTGATAGGATTCTCATCTGCTGAAGGTTCATTTATCATTAATTCTGTTCCTAACTCAAAACAATTTACTTATTATGCAAAAGCAAAAGTAGGAACTACTGCTGGTGATTCACTTAAGTCTAGTTTTACATTCCTAAAAGAAGCTGGATTCTATACTGGTGCTGAAATTGGAACAACTCCTACATTTACTGTAGATACAAATGGATCAGCAGGAAGCTTTGCTACAGAAGGTAATACACCATCAGGTTCTGTTACCTTTGGTATAAACCCATCATCTACATTACCACCAATAGGTGCTCCTTTGGCTGGTACTGGTGTTGCAACAGGAACACAGGTAACTGGTGTTGTTGGTACTAACACTACTCTTAATATTACGAATTCATTTACAGCACCTGTATCAACGATTACATTCAACGATACACAAAATATTGCAATTGGTGCTGCAATAAATAATGGATCTGGTGATACTATTTTTGTTACTAATATTGAAGGTGATGTTGTAACATTGTCTTCTCCATATACAGTAGACAAAACAGGTAACAGTTTTATTTCTGGTGCTGTAGAAGGTATTAAACAGAACTTTGGTTTAGGTATAGGATCGGCAGCATCAACACCAATACACCCATGTGCAGTATTTAATATTGTTAGAGAAAAGGGTGCTTATACTTCTGTTGTTATAAATGAAACAACAAAATATGAAAATTTAGGAGCAACTTGGGTTGTTGGATCTAACACTGGTGTAGGTGCTCTATTTACAGTAGTTAGAACTGGTGGAGGTAGTCCTAGTTATTCTGTAGATATGAATAGTGGTGGTACTGGATACACTGCTTCTGGAACATTTAATATCCTAGGATCTCTAGTTGGTGGTGTTGATGGTACGTTTGGAACTGGTACAGCAACAGAACAAGCTGGTAATGATTTAAGAATCACAATAACAGGTGTTGATGGAACTACTGGTGCTATTACATCATATACTGTCGAAACATCTCATAGTAACATTACTGGATCTCCTGCTGTAGTTGCTAATAATTCTATTAATGATGGTAGAGATTATAATGCTGGAGAAAAAATTACGATTTATGGTAACCAGTTAGATGGTACATCTCCCACAGAAGATCTAGACATTTACATTACTGAAGTTGGTGCATCAGGAGAGATTACGAATTTTGAAACATATGGTGTAGGTATTGATGCAAGTCAAGTTTATTCAAATCAAATGCAAGATTCTACCAGTGGATCTGGTATTAATGCTCAATTTGATATTAACAGAACTGGTTCTGGTGTTACCACACAGGAAGTACATGAGATACTTATCGGTGGAGTAATTGAAACTGGTGATACATTTAAAGCAATTGTTACTGAAACTGTTAATAGCACAGTATCTGAATTTGAATATACTGCACTAGCAGGTGATACTCATACTGATGTAAGGAATGGACTTGTTTTATTAATTAATTCTCTCACTGAACAGAATCCTGGAAATCCAACACCGTGTTATGCTGTAAGTAAAGCAGATCAAACACCAACTAATGGTGTAGCAGTAATAGATCTATTTTCTAAAACTCCTGGCCAGGAGTTTATTTGTACTGTTACCACAGAAGATTCTGGTGGATTGGGTGCTGACACTCAAACAATGACAGTTTCTATTCTTACTGCTAATTCCAATACAACTACAACACCATCATATACAGTAACTAATACAAATCAAGGTACTGGATATGCAATTAATGATACTCTTACTATTAGTGGTCAAAAATTGGGTGGAGTCGATTCAACTAATGACGTAACTATTACTGTTACTGCTGTTACTGCTGCTGGTGAAATTACTGGAGTTTCTCATTCTGGTACAGCTGTTGATGGTAGTGAAACTTATGATAGAGTATTTGTAAACTCACTTGGATTTGGGGTACAATTCCTTCCATCAATTACTGGTGGAGTATATTCTCCTACTGTTGATACTGCTGGTAGTGGATATAAACCTGGATATCAATTCAAGATTCTTGGTAGTACATTGGGTGGTGTAGATACAACCAATGATATGACTATCACTGTAACTGATATAACATCAGATGGTGGTATTCTTGCAGTGGATGCATCTGGTACTCCAGTATCAGGAGATTCTATTGTTTTCTATCCAGCAGTTTCTCTCTCTGCTCCTACAAATGCAGTAATTGGATCAGGAGCAACTGTTACTTATTCAGCAATCGCACAAATAAAAGTTGAATTTACAGATAACCATGGTTTGGTTCCTGGAGATACAATTCTAGCAGCAATTACATCTAGTGGAGGTGGACATGATTTGTGTTCAGGACCATTTTATGTCAATGAAGTTCCATCATTAACTTCATTATTATATACTGCAAGAACTACTGGTAATGTTTCTGGTAGTTTGGCTGGTAAGATATATCCAAGAACAGATTCATTCTATCGACATAGACCATTTGATGGTGGTGTACAACTAGGAACTGGATCACCTGCTCACGGTGCTCAAGCAGTTAGGCAGTCTAAAAAGTATATTAGATACCAGTCAGGTAAAGGTATTATGTATACCACTGGTGCTTTGTTTGCTCCAAACTATGACTTGCGTTCTGCTATTTCTAATGGTACAGCAGTTGGAAGTATCATTACACTTAAAACAGATGATTTGAATCATGGTTTCCAGGTTGGAGCACAGATACAAATTCGTGGTATAACATCTACTGGTTATAATGGTCATTATGTTGTAGCATCAATCATTGATGAAATTACATTTACTGTTATTGCTACACAAGTACTACAGCATACTAATGCAGAATTTGGTGATCAACCAGTTGTTTCACTTTATAAGTGGAAAGGTGCTACAGTTCGTGCTGGTGCTTTTGATGATCAGAATGGTATCTTCATTCAGTATGATGGAGATGTTGTTTCATGTGGATTAAGATCTTCTACATATCAAATTGCTGGTACTGTAACTGCTACTCCAGATAGTAATACATTAAATGGAACTAACACCAAGTTTACTGAACAGTTAAAAGTGGGTGACCGTATTGTAATTCGTGGTATGTGTCATCTCGTTACAGAGATTGATGATGATTCAACGTTGTATATGAATCCTGATTACAGGGGAGTTACTACAGTTTCTAATGTAAAAGCTGCATTAACAAAAGAAATTCTTATTCCACAAAGTCAGTGGAATATTGATAGAGCAGATGGTACAGGTAAGTCTGGATACAATACTGACATCACGAAGATGCAGATGATGGGATTCCAATACTCATGGTATGGAGCAGGATTCATCGATTGGATGTTCAGAGGACCAGATGGTAACTTTGTATTCTTACATAGATTGAAGAATAACAACATGAACAACGAAGCATTTATGCGTTCTGGTAACTTACCTGTTAGGTATGAGGTTATTAACGAAGGTGCTAGAGGAAGAGTGGCAATTGCAATGGATTCAAGTCAAGAGACAATGACATTAGAAGATGGAACACTATTCCCTAGTAGTGGTACATTAATTATGAATAATGAGATTATTAATTATAATAACAAATCTGGTAATCTTTTAACTGGTCTTACAAGAGCAGCAACTCATACCAACTTTGCTGGTGGATCTCAAAGAACTTATACTGCTGGTGATGCTATTTCTCACACTAGAGGTAGTGGTGTTGTTCTATTATCAACTACTGCTACACCACAGATTAATCACTGGGGTTCTGCATTCCTAACTGATGGTGGATTTGATGAAGATCGTGGTTATCTTTTCTCATGGCAAGAAAAGGAAATTGAAATTTCAACTGATAAGAGTGCGATCTTCTTGATTCGTCTATCACCTAGTGTTTCTAACTCTGTTACTGGAGACCTAGGAGAAAGAGAACTAATTAACCGAGCACAATTACTACTCAAGAACATTGAGATCACTACACAGGGTGGTACAGCTTCACAGGGTGTTATTGTTGAGGGTGTTATGAATCCGAAAAACTTCCCTGTTGATCCAACAAATATTTTATGGAATGGATTGAATACTGGTGGTGCTGGTGGACAACCATCATTCGCACAAGTTGCATCTGGTGCTGACGTTACATGGGAGGGTGCTGCTTCACCAATTAGTGCTGCTAACAACCATAATCAGAACTATAGAACATCATGGGTTATATTCGATAAAACAGCTGTTGCTGGTGTACAGATTGGTTGGTCTATTACTGGTGGTGACCTAAAAGGAGGAACTACTGTTACTAACATCAGGAATAGAAATAGTAGCCAAGTTTACTTGGTCTTCTCTGACGCAACAAGACCAGGTGGTACTGGAAATACTACATATACCTTCTCACCAATTGTTGCGGCGGCGATTCCTGGAGAGCAGGTATTCTCCTTTACTGCCTCTGGTGGTGGTGAAAGAGACAACCTAGACCTATCAGAACTAAAAGAACTTACTAACACACCAATTGGTGGACGTGGTACATTCCCCAACGGTCCTGATGTTCTGGCGATTAATGCTTACCTAACGTCTGGTAATGCTATTAACGCAACGATTAACTTACGTTGGGCAGAAGCACAAGCATAAGGAGATAACATGGCACAACCTTCCTCTAGGGCAGAGTTAAAAGACTATGCATTAAGGAGATTGGGTCATCCAGTCCTGGAAGTCAACGTAGATGATGAACAGGTGGAGGATCTGATTGATGATGCTTTGCAACATTTTCACGAACGTCATTTCGATGGCATTGAGAGAATGTTTCTTAAGCATAAAATTACTGCTGATGATGTAGAAAGATTTAAAGGTTCAGATCAACTTAAAGTTGTTTCAGGTGATGAAGGTACTGTAACATTTACCTTGACATCTGGTGGAACTGGGTATACTAATGATACTGCAGTTGCTACGACTGGTGGTAGTGGTACTGGATTAACATTCAATACTACCACAGATAGTGGTGTTATAACATCTATATTAATTAATGATGATGGTCAAGATTATGCTATTGGAGACACTATTACCATTAGTGGTGGTAACACTGATGCAACTATAGAAGTTAAGTCAATTGATAGTGATACTACATGGGAGAATAGAAATAATTTTCTTTCAATACCCAATCATGTTATAGGTATATCTAAAGTATTTGGTGTATCATCCAACTGGGTTCGTAACGATCTATTTGGATTGAGTAACCAGTATTTCTTGATGGATATATTCTCATTCTCATCTGGATTTGCTTTTGGTAATTTTGATATGACGAATTATTATATGATTCGTCAGTACTTTGAGACTCTAGATATGGTTGTCAACACTGGTGCCTTGGTAGAGTATAGATGGAATCAAAGACAAGATAAATTATTTTTAGATATAGATGCTTCAAAGGTTGTAGAAGGAAACTATCTTCTTATAGATTGTTATAGGGCATTAGATCCTATGGAATACACACAAGTCTATAATGATAGATGGCTTAAGAAATATATTCCTGCTTTAATCAAAAGGCAATGGGGTCAGAATTTAATCAAGTTCCAAGGAGTACAACTTCCTGGTGGTGTTTCTCTTAATGGAGAGAAGATCTTTTCTGATGCAGAGAAAGAAATTGCTATGATCCTAGCAGAAGGTAAAGATCAATATGAACTTCCTGCTATGGATATGATAGGATGAAGAGTATATATTTTCCACAGCACGGTGGTGTATCTACCGAGCAGAATTTAATACAAAGTTTAATTGACGAACAGATTAAACTTTTCGGAACAGATGTTTATTATCTTCCTAGGTCAAGTGTTAAGGACATGACCCTAGATGATATAAAGTATTCTGAATTTAAAACCCAGTGGATGATTGAGATGTTCCTCATTAACGTAGAGGGATTTGGATCACCTTCAGAATTTATTAGTAAGTTTGGTTTAAGAGTAACTGATGAGATACAATTTGTTGTATCTAAAAATAGATGGAGTCAGATCTTTAACAACTTTGCTGATATAACAGAGGTTGATGGTAGACCCAATGAAGGAGATTTATTATACTATCCACTAACAGAAGATTTGTATGAGATTAAGTTTGTAGAAAGAGAAGCACCTTTCTATCAATTAGGTAAAACATATGTTTACCAGATGACTGCCGAGATCTATGAGATGGGTGATGATAAATTTGAGACAGGTGTTCCTGGTATTGATGACATTGAAGAGATCTTTAGTCCATCAATTTCTATTCAAATGGATACTGCTGGTACTGGTGATTACTCATTAAGTGAGACTGTCACTGGATCTGTAACTGGAGTTACTGCTGAAGTATCTTATTGGGATAGAAATTTAGATGTACTTACTCTCATCAATAGAACTGGTAACTTCAATGCTGGTGAGACTTTAACTGGATCTGAATCTGGTACAGTTAGAGAGATTACATCTATAGATAACTTAACAATGGAAACAAGTGCATTTAGTGATAATAAATACATAGAGACCGAAGGTGATGATCTTGTTGATTGGGGTGAGGTTAATCCATTTGGTGAAGCAGGAAATATATCTGGTGACTGGTAATGTTAGGACCACATTTTTATAACGAAGCAATACGTAAAACCGTTGTTGCTTTCGGTACATTATTCAATAATATTGAAACAAGAAAGTATGATAATAATGGTGCTGTATTAGAGGCAGAGAAAGTACCTCTTGCATACGGACCACAGAATAAATTCTTAACACGATTGGAACAAAACCCAAGTGTGGACAAGAAAGTTGCTATTACATTACCAAGACTTTATTTTGAAATGTCTGGTATTACATATGATTCTACTAGAAAAATTGCACCGACACAGAAGTATAGAACTATAGCAGGAGTTGGTGAAGAGAATGAAGTAAGGATGCAGTATGTACCAGTTCCATATAATATGGAATTTGAATTAGGTATCATTGCAAAGTCACAAGACACAGGACTTCAGATACTAGAACAGATATTACCTTACTTCCAACCAAATTTTAATGTAACACTTAATTTCATTCCTGATATGAATGAGAAAAAAGATGTTTCTATTATTCTTAATAACATAAATTATGCTGATGACTGGGATGATAATTTCCTAGACAGAAGAAGTATTGTATGGACAATGAGTTTCACTGCAAGGTCATACATATACGGACCATTCAACAAGTCGGATGTTATCAAGAAAGCAATTGTATACGAATCAACTGGAGATAAGAATCAAGGCAAGCGTCAAACCAAGATGACTTATTCACCTAAAGCAAAAACTGATAAGAATGCTGATGGTGTAATCGATGCAGCAGATGACGCATTAGTAATCTCAACAGATGACTTTGGATTTAATGAAGGAATTGAATTATTATGACCGAAAAAATAGATAATAAGATGGCCAAGAATATGGAAGATGTCTTCGATATTGAGGTCTCAAGTACTCCTGAAAATGGATGTACTACTAGAAAGAAACAGTTACGTGATGTTTCTACTGACAGTAAAGATGATTATGAATATACTAGAGGAGAACTTTATAGTCTCATAGATCAAGGACAAGAAGCAGTTCGTGGTGCTTTGGAAGTAGCACAAGAGAGTGGTCACCCTAGAGCATATGAAGTTGCTACTAATGCAATGAAACAGGTTGCTGACATGACAGATAAGTTAATTGATCTTCAAGGGAAGATGAAAAAATTAGATGAACCAACAGCAGGTGCTACACCCAAAACCGTTAACAACACTATGTTCTTGGGTAGTACAGCAGACCTACAAAAGATGCTTAAGGAGATGGGTAAGAAGAAGGATTAGGGTTCCCACACAATGATAGTAGTTTATACTTAATTGGTGTACTATATAATTACGTACTGGAGTTGAAAGATCATGTCCCACTACACTGTCGGTTATCACGACACAGAAAGGAATCCCGTAGAAATTTGTGAGTATGCAGAAGATGCATACCATGCAATGCAGCAAGCAAAGGAGGATGTACCATTTTTAGATGGTCATCCTCATTTTTTTGACTATTGTTTAAAAGAATCATGAAGAACGAAATAATGTGGTGGATGAGCAGATTGACTATCATGCTCACTTCACTTTTCCTATCCTTTAGTTTAGCAGCACAAGCATATGCTGCAGATATACAAATGGGTGCAGGAGGCAATTTAGTCTTTGAACCCAATGAGGTTACAATCAATGCAGGTGAGACAGTCACTTTTGTTAATGGAGATTTACCACCTCACAATATAATATTTGCTGGTCATGAAGAACTATCTCATCCTGATCTAGCATTCATGAGTGGAGAAAAGTTCCCTGTTACTTTTAATGAAGCAGGAGACTATGAGTTTCAATGTGATCCTCATGCTGGTGCTGGTATGAAGGGTGTAATACATGTCAACTAATGTAGAAGCATCTGCTGGTGGAGAAGTTGATCATAATGGGTGGCCTAAAAAACCACCCATTTCTGATAGGGAATGTATCTACAAATGTTTAGAGAATTGTGAACAACTTGCTGGACTTGAAAGGAAACAAGTGCAACGTCTCATGAAAGAGTTTGAGGTTGAACGATCAGTAGAACTTATACAATCAGAGTACCCTCCATTATAGGGTTAAATAATAATACTAATAAGAATACTTTATGCTATCTACACAATATCGTTTAAGGTTAGCAGCAATATGTAAAGATATCGCTGCTGGTGTTGAAGTTAGTCTAGAAGATATGATCTGGGCAAACAAACTAGCAAAGGCAAATACTGCTGCTAGAGGGATGCTAAATACTGCAAGAAGAATGTCTACAGATCCCACAGATTCTTTTCTGAATGAGTTGAATATTGGAGACCCCGATCCAACTCAACATCGTAGGGGTTTCGGAGATCCACAAGATGTGGTAGACTGGTTTCATCAAGAACGATCTGACGACTGGAGACAAAGAGATTAATATTTAAATTATGAATTACAATGTTGTTCCTGCATTCCCTTCACCTATTATTCAGGTATATGTGGAAGAGGATACTAGTGAATTATTAGGTAATGGTGATGATACTGTTACTCCTCAACGTAGGAAAATACTAGAAAAATATCCAGAGAGTAAAAAAATTCTATTAAATACATTTACTTCTGTTGCTGAAGAAGTAATTGGATATAAGAAAAGAGATTATGATATAACTACATCTTGGATTACTTATATGAATAGAGGGGAACAATCTCTAGTTCATAATCATAAGAATAGTTTTTGGAGTTGTGTATATTATTTTCAGGATGAATATCCTGAAGGAACTGGTGGAATATCATTTGTTAATCCTAATATAGATAAAATGGATTTTTATTATTCTGATGATGATATTGACGGACCTAATAATATAAACTCTATGTCATGTTTACTTACACCCAGTCCTAATTTATTATTAATATTTCCGAGTTATCTCGAACATCAAGTATTACATCATAATAATGACAACCCAAGATGTTCTCTTGCGTTTAATATTATTCCTTTAGGTACATACGGATTACTCCATTATTAAATGTCTGAAGTAGTATGGTCA
>Ga0209404_10002356_pt1 | contig 11764 bp, 13 predicted proteins | sample TroAtlMetagenome_2_FD_187447 | JGI IMG/M metagenome (GOLD analysis project Ga0209404, IMG submission 187447) | Marine eukaryotic phytoplankton communities from Atlantic Ocean - Tropical Atlantic ANT8 Metagenome (SPAdes) (version 2) | ecosystem: Environmental > Aquatic > Marine > Oceanic...
AAAGCATTATATAAGCTCGAAAAAGTAGTACACTTGATAGTACAAATGAACTGGGTAAAGTTAAATTGTTACAGAGCTTGAAAACCCTTGCGGCGCAGTCGATTACAGCGACGAAATATTACGAAATGTAAACTTTCAGAAAGTGCGTTTTTTCGAGTAGTACACCTATTTTTTGAAAACAATAAAAAAAGGCCGAAAAACGCCAAAAAAAGTAGTACACCTAATAGTACATTTGAACTGGGTAAAGTTAAAATATTACAGTTGATGAGATCCATTGCAGCGGAAGGGATTAGAAGGGCGAAATATTACACAATGTAAACTTTTCAAAAGTCGTGATTTTTGAGTAGTACACCCGCTTTTTTATTTCTGACCGTTCTGACCGTTTCTGACCGCCTCTGGTCAGAATTTTTTTCGAGTCAGACTCTGGTTTTTTCATCCATATATATATATTCTGACTTTCTGACTAAATATATATATATACATAAGGAAGCGGCTGCTTTACGTTTGCTCTCTCTTAAGGGGTATCTCCCTCATGTGGTCAGATTGGTCAGAACGTCAGGTCGTAATCCCTGACTAGCTTTTTTTCTGACGCTCATGGTCAGAGCCTGTCAGGAATAAGCTTTGAATTAAAATAAACCTGAATATCACCCACCATTCATGGAAAAAAACAAATTCTATTATTACTTTTGGGGCTCTTGTGCCTTGTTGCTGGTAGCTGGTCAGATATATGTAGGGACTTCATATCGATTTATGGCTCAGACCTTTTTTGTGGAAAAAAGAACTGTGTGTTTTTCATTGCCTAACAAATCAAAGGATTTAAAATATACAAATCCAAGTTTAAAAGATGTTGGACCAACCAAAACTGATTCAGACAACCTCCTCTGGAGGAACAATTCATAGTTACCAATTGACAGGTGGAACTACAATTTTCAATCGTTATTTGAGTTGTTATTTGGGAACGTGTTCATTTTTTTCTGATCTTGAATCAGCTCAGAAACATTTAACTGATTGTGGTTCAAAATAAAAGCTCTTTTTTGTTGAGCTCTTATCTCTTGGCAATGTTGGCAATTACACCAAATTGATTCTGACCAAGGAATTCTCATGAACGCTTAGGGTAGGGTTTAATTTGGTTTTCAATTTGTTTTTTATAATATTTTTGTTCTTTTTTAGTTCCCAAAAAATAAAAATATCTTCTTTTACTTGCTTGGGTTATAAATTCAGCATCAGGCCAAATCTTTAAAATCTCTTCTTTTTTTTGTGTTCCAAGTTTTTGTCTAATAGTTCTTTCACCATATAATTTTCCATTTATTTTTACACCAAATCTCTGTGAACTTTTTACTTTAGGATTATTTTCCCTCATAGAGCCAATATAAGAAAAATTACAAGCTTGATAAATTGTTCCAATTTCTCCCGCTAATTCATCAACAGTGGCAGTAACAACTTTATATTTATCAGGCAACATTTTCATGGAAGTTGTAATTAATTTACTAGCAGAGTGAGGGTGAGCCCAATGAACACAAGCTCCTCTTGAAAGTAATATCATTTTTCCTGTGTAGTCGTATTTATCCCAATTCCCGAGGTTTTCACTGTACTCAGTGCTATAAACAACAGCACCTCCCAAATTGCCTTCAAAATAGATTCCAAAGCAATATTTCACCATTGCGGGCATACACCCGAGCCATTCATACCTTTCAATTAAATTTGTCGCTGTTCTTACGTTAATTTGTTTTATTTCTGCTTTTTTTATGTCTGTGTCAATTTCTTTCCACCATTCGCCAAAGAGGTTCCAAGCGTCCTCTTTTTCCATTTTGTCTTTAACTAATTTCTGATGTGCAATATTCATTTATAGAACTCCAATATCAAGAGGAAGAGCAACACATTTTGAATTGTGTCCGCCCTTAAAATATTTTGCAGAGGTCACAAAAGCCTCTTTTCTTTGCTTAAGAACTGTTCTCCAATCGTTAGCCCATGGAGTGCCTTTTAAAATTCTTTTTAGGCTTGGATGAGTATTTGAAATTAGAAGTGTTGTTGGAGCTCCGAGGCCGCCTTCTATTTTTAAACCTAAGTTTTGTAAATAGTCATGAGCAATATTTTGTGTGATGTCTGGGGAATGTTCTTTGCCTCGAACTATGTCAATTAAAACTCCTAATGATGTATCAGGTAGAGATGGAAGTTTTGCGGGTGTTGTTAGTAAGGTGTCAAATAATCTTTGATGATCGGCTGAGGCTCTTGATGGCTCCAGATGCTCTTCGAGCTGAAAAGCTTTAAAGAATTTTTCAGCCATTTCCTCAGTTGCTTCCTCGTCACTAATTAATGAAAAAGCTCCAGCCAATAAAAAACCAAACTGATCGCCAAGACGTTGAGAGGAAAGTTGTTTGGAAGCTGCTATGGAAAAAGTTTCAACATTCTTTCTAATGGTTGGCAAAAGTTGAACAGATCGAGCCAACAAGCGGCGGCCCATTTCTGTGTTGACTTTTGCAAGTCTTGGTTTTAATTCTTTCCAGTGATCAGTGATATCTGTTGTTTCGTGTCCTTGTAACTGAAGCAAAGCAAAGCGAGTTTTGTCTGACCCTTGCTTTAATGACGAGGTTATGGAAGATAAGAGGAAGGCCGAGCGTATCTGATACTCGTTAGACGCCCCAGAGCTAGAGCCTTTGAAAGTCTTGGCTCCGTCGGTTTCACTTGAACTAAGTCGAGCAAGTTCAAGAATCCCCTGAATCCGATTCTCATCTGTAAAAGCGTTTGCGTTCTCGGCCTCATCTATGACAAGCGGAATCGCATCAGATTGTAGGTGTTGTCTCAGCCCTGCCTCTGTTGATGATCCTAGAGCAAAAGTGATAAAGCCACCTAGTAATGGTTTCACAAAGTCACTTAAAACGGTTGACTTTCCTGACCCAGCTCCACCGACTAACCAAGCATGAGGACGCCACCTAAGAGCACCGCAAATAGGAGCTAGAACAATCCAACCGCATAAAAGAGCGGCTGAGGCGGGTTGTTCCCATCGCATAAGTTTTGCTGTATCAATTAAATATCTTGTCTCTTCAGTTGATAATGGTTCATCAGATGGGCCTATTAATCTTGGACCTCTTTCATATATAAACTCACTTTTAAAACCGCCGACCTCATATTTTTCTGAGCCTAAAAAGATACGATCTCCAAGATGACAAACAATTCTCTCATCATCAATCCAAAGACCTCGGCCTCTAATTCTTGACGGATCATAAACGCCTTGAGAATGACTTTTTTGGTAAAGAAAATCTAAGGCGTCAGACCAATCAATATTTATTTCACCTGTCTTTTGATTTGGCTTTGGAAAATGTCTTGTCCACCAATTTTTTGGTGCAATAGATAAAAGATGACGTTCGGTATGTTTTGCGGCTGTTAATGCTATGACCTGTTTTTGTCCTCTAGGTAAATAAAAATAAGTTTCTTTGTGATAACCCAAACAAACAAAAACTTGGTCGTCAGCAATCACCTCCTCATTTTGAACATTAGGAATATCTTTTCGGCCTCCAAGTAGTCTTTGAAAATTATGTCTCTTTTGTAGAGCTGCAACACAATTTTCTAATTTGTCATCACTAAGGCAAGGTCTAGGATTTTGCTTGAGAGCTGATTGCCAAGTCCTTTTGGCTTCAATTTCAGAAAGAGGTGGAGAACATCTTAAAACGAAATCATCAAACAAATTTATTGCCGTTCCTTCTGTCCTTAGTCCTTTGTGGTTTGCCCAATCGGCAACGCCTAAAAGGTCAACAGCTAAACGAAAAGCCGAATCATTTCTCCCGCCCTCGGCGACTCCATCCTTTATCCAGTCCCTATGCTCTCGACTTAGTAAAGCAGTTAAAGGGATGATCTCAACAGTATTATTGATAGGCTTATACTGGCCCAGTTCGCTTTGGTGGGTGGCTGGGTTGGTGCTTGCTGGAGACTCTTTGAGCATTGCATCAACGAGGCACTGAGGAGCGGTTGCGATGGCCGTCTCTTCGGGGCCTTGCCCATCAATCCACTTATAAGAACCTGTCATGGGATGGTAGCCCAGACAGACACTCTGAGCCCCTGACCACCTCAATTCAAGATGCTCAATTTTTGAATCGTCTCCCTTCTTTCCAGTTGCTAGTTTTGTTGTCTGAATATCATTCCAATATTTTTCATCTACTTTATAAAAAGCCGAATATCTGCCACGACGTCCAGATGTAACTTGAATAGTTTTTGGAAGTTCATCAAGATTGAATTTTTCTTTTAATAATTCGGAGGCACTTTCACCATCAACATCAACAACTAAAAGACCATTTGAAGGCTCACCACATAGAACTCCAACGGCCTTGCATTTTGTAACAGGGCGGGACAATTCGAGTTCGATGTCTTCTTTAGTGAGTCTTTTTTTCTGCCAGTTTTTTTGATAAGGGCCTTTGTTATCTCCAACAGGAACAAGCCGCCAATCGTCAGGAAGATTTTGAATGAGTTTACTTAGCATTTATCAAGCTCCTTAAATGTCTAATTTTTGCGACTACTTGCTCCGCATGTTTGAAGGTCCATGAATAGAACCTGATCCGATGTTCTGCAAGTTTTTCAGGATTATTCAGAAAGGAATCGAAACAATCTTTAGGAATACGTCCCTCCCAATATTTGTGATATTGGCGGAAAAGGTTCTCAGCCTCATTCAAGGCTTGGTGTTGAGTGGGATTCATTTTTTGTTAGAGAATTATTTTTTGCCTAATAAGGCGAGAGCGTCAGTAATTGATTTTGCTATCCCTGCGATACCTCCAGCTCCTCTGACTGCGTTAATAAATTTTGTTTGTTGGTCTGTTGCTTTACCTTTGTCTTTGACCTCAATTGCGACGAATTGAGCAATTTCTTTTCCGACGTCTTGGCTTGAGATTTTAACGGTCTTCCACCCAATAAGGTCTGAACTACCGGGAGCCAATCCGAACTTAACAAGGCGACCGTTTTGGTCCATGAGGGCTCCAGTGTTATTTCTGAAAAGTCGAGTATCACCCTTTGAGCATCCGAGGCGGATCTGATTCTGTTTGAGCTGTTCATTGCTCCCACCTCTGGAATTTGCTTTTGAGTGCATTCCTTCTTTCTCTGGACTGATAAACGTGATATGCCCAGCCCTGAGAGTAGCCTCTTTCTTTTGCTATTTCAAACAGTTGTTGAAGCGTTCGAGCCTGTCCAACCTCTGACCTTTTTTGTTTGCGTCTGTGTCTTTCCCGAGCTGCCATTTGTCTTATCTCTTCCTGATGAGCTGTAGGACTTAATTCAATTAGTTCTCCTTTTTCTTGTTTGATTAATTGATTAACTGAAAACTCATGTCCACATTCGGGGCAAATTTTTTCACTTGATTCAACAGTACAAAAACAAGTAGGACAACATTTCACAGAGAGCTTTTCTTTGGCCTCTCTTTTCTGTCTAACTTTTTTGCCATCTAATGACCAAAATCTTTTTGTAGTAGGGAGCCCATGCTCTTTTACGTTGCCAGCATGATCAAGAATAATTGCATTTTCTTTCCCTTCTACAGGTCGCAAACAACGCCCAACTTGTTGAAGATATAGGCTCAAACTTTTTGTTGGCCTGAGCATTAAACAGCCACCAACTGAGGGGATGTCTGTTCCTTCAGAGATGACCATGCAAGAACAAATTATCTGAACTTTTCCAGTTCCTAAATCTTCGATCATTTCCGCTCTTTCATTCTCTGGAGTTTTTGCATGAAGTATTTTTGATTTAATTCCAGATTGAATAAAAGCCTCATTGACTATTTCCGCATGTCTAACAGTGCAACAAAAAGCAATGGCAGTTTTTGGATCTAAATATTTTTTGTAATGAGCGACAACATCACCAATTAATTTTCTATCGGACATCGGCTTGTCGATTTCTTCTATTCGATAATCTCCAGCCCGAACCTTTAGAGCGTTTCGATCAATATTATTTGGAGGAACAAAAACTCTTGCCTTTGATAAATATCCAAGGTCTGTGAGTTGTTGAGTGTCTGGACCTTCAACCATTTCAGAAAAAACATTTTTTAAACCTTTTCCATCGAGCCTTTCAGGTGTTCCAGTACAACCCAAAATTTTTGCTGTATGAAAATGATTTAAAATTTTTTGCCATGCTCCGCTAGTTGCATGATGAGCCTCATCAACGACAATTAAATCAAAATGATTTTCTGGAAGCCGTTCAAGTCTTCGAGCCAATGTCATTACTGAACAAACTTGAATCAGATCATTAGAAATATTTTTCTGGCCAGCAATTATTGTTCCATGTTTTACATCAATCAATTTTAAGGCGTCGCATGTTTGGCGGACTAATTCTTGACGGTGAACAAGAATGGCAACCTTTTTATTTTTAGCCGCTGCTAATTCTGTGATAGCAGAAAATACAACAGTCTTTCCGCCGCCAGTTGGCAAGACATAAAGCAAGGATCTATGGCCTCTTTGAAACGCTCTCCTGAGAGTCTCAAGGCCGTCCAATTGGTACTCACGCAAAGACAGCAACAAACGATTTAAAACGTATCTGGGAACATAGAAACGTACCTTGACGAGGGTGTCAAGTGCGTTATGTTTTAATCGTCAAAAGACGTTTTTATGCCAATTCCATTCGAGGATTATTTAGCAATCAAAGCGGTTAATTGTTCCTTTCTAAAAGATTTTGAAAGGAGTCCCGCTCATGCTTACGCTAAAAATCTAGACCCAAAAAGAGAGCCACCTTCTCCAGTAATTCAAGCCGCCTTTGATTATGGAACAGGCGTCCATTGTTACTTGTTAGAAGGTGAGAAAACATATCAAGAGGATATTGTTGTTCGACCTGAATTTTCAAGAACAAAAGCTGACCAAGAAAAAAAGAAAGCTTTTGAAAAATCCGTTGGTAAAAGTCAAACGGTTATATCTTCAAGTCAAAATGAAGAAATTTTGGCTTGTTGCAATAGTGCTTTAAAAGTGAGCACTGTTGAAAAATTATGTAGACAATACAAGGGACAATCTGAAGAAACAATTCAATGGATCGATGAAGTGACAAGGGTGGCATGTAAGGGCCGGCTTGATCGCCTTGTCGAAATTGATTCAAGGCTTTGGATCATAGATGTTAAAACTACACAGGATGCTCGACCCGATGCTTTTCAAAGATCCATCAACAATTTCTTATACCACTGGCAAGCCGCTTTTTATCTCGATGGCGTCAGGGCTGCTGGCTACGGCGAGCCTATGGGTTTTCTCTGGATCGTCATCGAAAAGAAAAAACCGTATGGAGTCAAAATTTATAAAGCCTCGGACGCATGTATCGCCCACGGTCGGGATGGATACCGCTCAGCCCTTAGGAAATATCTTGAATGCTCAACGAAACCATTTGAAGAATGGCCAATCTACGAATCCGAGATCGAAGAAATTGACCTCCCTCGATGGGCTAAAACGACCCCCAGTGTGTGAACCATGAATCAAGAATCAAACATCGTTGAAGCTCCAACAATTCAAGAGACAAGCATTGCTGGAACCGATACCCCATTCCACCCAGAAAAATTTGATGACCTTTGGCGATGGGCCAAAGCGTTTTCAACTTCAAGTCTTGTTCCTCCTCATTTCCGTCAACGTCCAGAGGATTGTTTTGTAGCCCTTCAAATGGCCTACTCCTTAAAAATAAATCCTCTTACATGTCTCCAAAATATTTTTGTTATTCATGGCCGCCCCGGAATGAGTTCGAGTTTGGCAATTGCTTTGGCTAATGCGTCAGGTGCATTCGCTGGCCCTATTCGATACAGGATTGAGGGAACTGGACCTGATCTATCGGTAACTGCTTACGCTCCAACTTATGACGGCGAAATTGTAGAGAACACCGTGACCATGGCAATGGCCATGAAAGAGGGATGGACTAAAAATTCAAAATATAAATCCATTCCTGAACAGATGCTCCGATTTAGAGCGGCTAAATGGTTGATCAATACGACATGCCCTCAAGTTTTATTCGGCTTAGACATAGCCCAACCGGGTTCTAAATCTGACGCCGCCCCCAAAGTAATGGTCGAAACTACGGGGCCTTCAACTCACGTTGAAATTTCTCCTCTAACTTCTTTGAATGAATCTTTAAAAGATGACCTCACCATTTCTGACAGCAACCGAATTGGCGAGACGTTGGAGGACTAATCTCCAATCGCTCCGAAATCAACGGTTCAAAAAACAGGGGCCGCCCTATACAAAAATCGGAAATCGTATCCTCTACAAAAGAGAGGATATTGAAACCTTTGAAAATCAACATCAAACATCCACCAAATGAAATCAATTCCAACAATCCAAGGCTTTGGCCGAGTAGTAGCTGATTTAGAGCCTCGTTATTTTGACAACGGAAATTCTGTTTGCAAAATTGTTATTTACCTAAATCAAAAATCCAAAAAAGATGATCAAGGGAATTGGGTTGAGACTCCACCTTTAAAAGCTCGGGCGTCGGTCTGGGGTAAACAAATGGAGTCAGTTGTTAACACTGTCAAAAAAGGAGACGCTGTTTTTGTCTCTGGAAATCTTGAGCAAGAATATTGGAACGATAAAAAGACAGGCGAATTGAGGACGGCTCTTGCTATCAACTCAGCGTCAGTTGTTGCAGTAGAAACAAAAAAGGCTGGCCAAGCTCAACCAACTCAAGAGGCTCAGCCAGCGACAACCCGTCCCGATTGGAGGGCGTCGCCAGTTGTACCAAATAATGAAGATATTCCCTTTTAAATCTAAACACGCTAAAAAAGGATAGAGCGTTGCACCGTTCTACTCCTCACACTTCATGGCCCCACCCCATAGGGGCCTCTCTCTTTACCCACCATGAAAAAAATTGTTCCAATAGTTTTGGCTGTTAATTCTGTTTTTCTTTTAGGAATTATTGGCGGCGGTTTTTTTGGCTATAGATATATCACCAATCCAGAAACACAAGAAAAACTGATTAAAGAAATTGGTGAAAAAGTTTTAGGAGGGATAAACATTCCCTCGGTTCCTAGCTTCTCAGGTGGAGCCATTGTCCCTGATACTAAAGCGGGGAAAGCAGCGGGCAATGGATCACTAATCCCTAATATGTCATTACCTAGATTCTGATTGTTTCATTTCGTTAAGATCAACGGAAAGCCCTAGACCTCAGGCATTACATATTTAATATGTGGAGGTCTTTCCAATTATTTTCATGGAATTAATCACATTGAAAGGTAAAAGTGGAGCCGCTCTTAGAACAGCCGCCACAACCAACCAAAAGACACTTGAGCAAAGAGTGACCAATCTCGAAGAAGAAATGAGAACTCTTTTCTGGATTGTTGGGTTGCTATCAGTCTTTACCCTTCTCACCTAAATTAAACGCCCTCAGTTGAGGGCTTTTTTTTTGTCTATTATAAAATTGGGCTGGGATGGAAAGACGGCCCGCCCCTTTGATGAAGCAAAGCCGTCAGAGGGGCCAAATTTTTATGGTGGACTTATGGGATCTCTACAACCTCCTAGCCGTTTGAGTTGCTGGAATTATTTAATTGAGTCAGTTGATCGAGTAGTTGATGGAGACACCATCGACATCACCATTGCTCTTGGATTCGATCTTTGGACTAAGCAACGAGTCAGAATTGCTGGAGTTGACACCCCAGAAAAAAGGACAAGAGACGCACAAGAAAAAGAGCTTGGCATTGATGCGACCAATTGGCTCAAAAGAAAATTGGATGAAGCCAAGGCAGAAAAGAAACCTCTTTACGTGAGGACAGAATTAGGCAGCGGATCGACAGGAAAATATGGAAGGCTTATTGGTTGGCTTTATGTAAATGATTCACCGATTTCTATTAATGAGGAAATGATTGCTGAGGGTTACGCTTGGGAATATGACGGCGGAACCAAGAACAAGAATTTTGAAGAATTAAAATTTATAAGACGTCAAAAAGGAACTTTATAAATGGCCGAGGAACCGATAATCAAAGAGCCAATAATATTCCAGCCAAACATTGTTGAACCAAGAATTTCTGATCCTGTAATTTTAGAACCTCCAATAATCCTTCCAGATCCAATTTCAAGAGATCTTCCTTTTGGTCTTGATCCATTGGTGATTGAAATGCCCGGATGTGTTGAAGCTCGGGACTCATCCACAGGGCGGGGCTCGGATCATTTCTCGACAGATGAATCCTCAAATTTAGTTTTGTGTGATTATTCAATGCCAATATTTTCTCCGCTAGATGCGAGAGCGGCGGAAAAGGTTCAGGTTATTGGAGACGTTCAAAAACCAAATATCAGCGAGAACGAGGGAACAAAAAAAAATCAAAAACCAACACCAACAACAACAACAACAATTCGACAAGACAATCCACCACCTCCGCCAAATTGTCCTCCAATTTCAGCTCCGCCAATTGGGAGCATCGGAAAATATGGAAGGGGCAAAATAATTAATTACCGTTTAGATCTTTTTACTGGAGAATGTGTCACCGAATATGAGCCTATTAAAATTATTGAGACTATTGATCACTACACGCCGCCGCCAGCCCTTGTCTCTGGCGTCATGGTTACAGCTCTCTTTGGAGCTTCATCAGCTCTCTTGGCCGCTCCATTAACTGAGCTAATAAAAAAAAGGACCAAACCCCTACAGAAAAAAATTATCAAATTTGTTAAAAAGAAATTAGGCAAAAAAGATAAGCCACTTTCTAGAGGTGAAAAGATAAGAGCTCAAAGAGAAAAAAATAAAGTTAATCTTCTTTGGCGTTCACTTCTGAAGAAATAGTGTGAACATGATTTGGCAAAGTGTTAGTGACCATAGTGTTCACAATTTCAACATCTTGACAAAGTAATTCATATTTACTTCCGGGCTTAAATCTTATATTGGCTTTAAATAATTCCCCGCATTTCTGAAGTCTTCCCATTTCTAAGGCAAGCCGCTTATCATTCAAATCTAATTCAATTAGTTCAACAATTTTCGCTGCCCCTTCCCTGCACTTTCTAACAGCGCGGCGGTCCAGATTAATATTCCAGCTCAGGCTGATTCCCGGCGAGATTGCCACATTCGATTTTTGATTTAGCTCTACTGTTTTATAACCAAGGATCGCACCGGGATTGTCAGGGGCTCCGTCTGGACCATCAACATCATTTCCATTATCGTCTTTTGTTATTGATCCTGTTAAATCTCTTTCATCATAAATTGGCTCTAATTTTACATCTTTATGAGGTGTCTGATAACTGAGGTTAGATGTAACAAATGGCTGGATAACTAATGTGTCAGACTGACATTGCAATTGTTGTGTACTGTAAAGATTTGTAAACTGTCTGCTCGGGACGTTTTGCACGGCCATATTCGTCACACTGCCGGATGATGAAGCTGAGGGCGAATTTGTCATGGAAACGCCGTTACTTAATGCGGGTGACTGAACAGCCAAAGATATAAATAATGTCGATAATATTTTTTTCATTGACTAAATATTGAAGTTGATTCAGTCAAACTTTTTGTTGTAGTTTCTCTTTCTATGTGAACATATTCAGCAAGGCCGGGTCCTATCAAACTTTCTGTGTATTGCGTCGGGGCTCCTATAACATGCTGCCCCATTGTTGGCTTAGTATTTAGATCTATATTTGTCCAAGTGCTAGAGATACCGTTGACGGTCTGGGTCTGAGTGTTCGCCGTTGTTGGCGTTAAAGATGCCCCATTTAAAACTTTTAAATTACTGCCGGACTGTGAAAAAGTATAACCGGTATTATAGTGCCAGCTCTGAATAATCTCTTTTTGAGTCGTTTCAGATTCGGTCCTCGAAGTAACACTGCCGGCTCCGAAATTTGGGACCACCGGGACGGCCAAA
>Ga0209404_10002360_pt1 | contig 11750 bp, 8 predicted proteins | sample TroAtlMetagenome_2_FD_187447 | JGI IMG/M metagenome (GOLD analysis project Ga0209404, IMG submission 187447) | Marine eukaryotic phytoplankton communities from Atlantic Ocean - Tropical Atlantic ANT8 Metagenome (SPAdes) (version 2) | ecosystem: Environmental > Aquatic > Marine > Oceanic | place...
ACCGATGCCGGGGCCGGTGCGCAGTGGATCGTCTGCTCGTGCTTGATGACGCGGCGCACGTACTTGAGCACCACGTAGCTGCCGGGCCGCTGTGCCAGACGGTAGCTGATCTTTTCGCCGATCACCCCGCGCGGATCGTCGGGGAGGCCGGCCGGATCGGGCAGATCAATGGTTTCCACCGGCACCGAGGCATCGAAGCGCAGACCGCTGTCAGTGACGGTGTCGGCGTCGCGCTGCTTCTGGCGGCGCGTGTAGGTGATGGTGTCCACCGGCGCCGACGGGATCGCCTCGGTGGGCACCTCCAGCGCCGCCAGCAGATCGGCCTGCACCGAAGCGGACACCTCCAGGCGTTTTTCACTCTTTTCGCCGAACAACTGGCGTTTGAACCAATCCAACTGCTGCCGGATCGATTCGAGCTGCGTGCTGAGCGTCTGAACCTGAGCTTTGAGGGCCGCGTTTTCGGCCACAAGCCCGGTCTCAGGCACCGCCGCTGGCGCATCCGGGTTCGACACGGGGAACGATTTATCTCGTTGATTCGATGTTGAAATTTTACCATTGAGGGGCCCCGGACGCGACACTTTTCCGAGGCTTTTCATAGCGCTTTCGCCGCCGCACGAGCCGCCAGTCCAGGCCTTCGAGCAGGGCCAGGAATTGCGCCGGACTCAGCGGATCGTCGGCCCCATCGGCCGCCCCGAATTGGCCCTGCTCCAGACGCTTGCTCCATACGCAGTAACCGCCCGATTCGAACGCCAGCACTTTGATCTGCGTGCGCCGGCGGTTGATGAAGGCGTACCACGCCCCGTCGCCCGGCTCACGCCCCAGGTGGCGACGTACCATCGCGCCCAGGCCATCGAACGAGCGACGCATGTCCGTCGGTTGCCGATACAGCCAGATGCGACGCTCACCGACCGTGAGCACGCGTGCACCGCAGGCGCAGCACCATCCCATTCCCCACTGCCAGCTCCACGTCCCAGTCCGGCGATTCCTTTTCCGTCTCCATCGGCGCCGTCAGCTCGATAAATCCGGCGGCTTCACGCGGCGGCAAGCCGGATGACTCCGACTCGCCCTTGAGCTTGCGCCGCCAGTTGCAAAGCGAGCTCAGCGCAAGCCCACGCGTGCGGCAGAACGCTTCTTGGCTCTGCCCGCTTTGCGCCCACTCCTGAATCAGCCGGCGCCAGTCCGACTCGCTGCGTCGGACGTAACCAACCCTGCCCACTCCTGTTTCCATCGCATCGCTCCGTTTCAGTCGATGCGTGCAGGCTAATCGCCGATGATCCGCGCGAATAGGACGCCGCCGTTTGAACGCTTACGAAGTAGTTGGCGCCGAGAGTCACCCGTGCGTTGACATGTCGATAGAGTATGAAACTCTCATCCTGAAGTCCCCAGATCAAGGGAACCTGCACGTCATTGAAGTTCGCGTCGATCCCGACTTCACGCGCCAGGGCGACGTAGAGCATTGTGTAACTGAGGCAGTTGACGCTTCTAGCCTTGAAGGCGTCGCGGGCACTTAATGTGGCTGCGGCGTCGTACTGCAATCCCAAGCCTGTCGGTTCCGTGAGGGCATCGGCCAGCGCGTTGACTTTGCCCTCGATTGTGAATTTACCGTCGGCGACCCGATGGGCAAACTCTCGCATTTCATAGTCAATCGCAAGCAGCGTAGCGGCATCCGGAAGCTTCAACGGAGGCACTTCGTCCAGCAAGCCTGCACCCCGCAATACCCAAGCCCGATCATTGGTCGGGACTGTCGGCTCAGACATGCACCCGAAGAGGCCGAACGAGCAACATAAGGCGGATAACCAAGCGAGTTGATAGCCACGAAAACCAGCTGCCGCAAACCGGACACTGTGCATTTCACACCCCCGAGCACCGTTCAGGTGGGATTCTCTGCCTTGCTTGGAGTGTACTGCCGAAATCAAGGAAAGATATATAACTGGGAGAATGCGATGTTCCATTCAGGCGCAGCTCGATTCGCCGACTGCCAACGCGCTTCCGGCCGGCTAAAGAAGCCATGTGATACGCATCGGCGCCAGCGGCTTCGAAAGTTATCCGCTACCGGATTTGGGGTGCCCCGTAGCCCCCCTACCGCGCGATCCCAATAGAGCGGTCCATGAACTCAACGAGTGTCTTGTAAAGTTCCGCCGTATTCTCCTCGCCGTAGAACCCGTGGCCCTCATTGGTTTTGAGCAGCGTCTGTGGTGGGTTGCCCGCGGCTTCCAGTGCGTCCTTCATTCGGTCGAACTGTGCAATCGGAGCGATGTAATCGTCCTTGCCATGAATCAGTAGTACCGGCACCTTGATTTCGTTCGCGCGATACGCAGGCGATCTCTCGCGGAGAGTCTTCTCATCCTGTCCGATGACGGCATCCTGGTAAGCGCGGCCTTCCGCGTAGCTCGAAGCAGCGCCGTAGTCTTTCCACATCGCCAAGTCGTAGACGCCAACAAAGCCCACGGCGCATTGATAGAGATTGGGCTCGCGAACCACGCCCATAAGCGAGGCGTATCCGCCATAGCTGCCGCCATAGATGCAGACGGCGGACCGGTCGGCGAAGCCGTTCTGGATTGCCCACAGCGTGGCATCGGTCAGGTCGTCCTGCATTTTGGCGCCCCATTCCCCATGACCAAGGGCCCGAAATTCCTTGCCGTATCCTGATGAACCGCGGTAATTCACTTGTAGAACCGCGTAGCCATTAGCCGCCAGCCATTGCACTTCCGGATCGAAGCCCCAGTAGTCTCGGACGCCGTGAGGCCCCCCGTGAGGAAGGACGACCATTTTCTTCAGCTCATCTTTCTTACGATCCTTCGGCAGGGTGAGATAGCCTCTGAGCGTAACGTCGTCGCGAGCCTGCATTTCCAAAGGTAGCATCGGCGACATCCTTGAACTGTCGATCCAGGGACGCGTCGGAAACTTTGCGAGCATTTTCTTGTGCTCAAGGTCGATCACGTAGAACACGGTCGGGGATATGTCACTTTCAACGGAAAATACGGCCCGGCTACGTTCCCAAGAAAAGTTCTCGAAGCGGACGTCCTGACCCTTGAATGACTGGCGAATGCCCTCGAAGAGCGCTGCGTCTGGATGCAGGGGTTCGAAGAACCTCCACTCTGTCCGATCCCCTTCCCAGGCTACGCCGATAGGCTGCCCGCGGGTACGGCTTGGGACCAAGCCGTTCACATCAAAAATCGGATGCCTGAACAGAAGCTGCGGATCGCCCTTCTTTTCGGGGTCGATCAGAACCAAGCCCTTGGTCGCACTACCAAGGTCATCCACCGCGTACACCTGCTTGTTGTCGTGGTCAAACTCAAGCGGTGAGATTCCCCCAAATGAAACTGACTTTTTTCCGAAACCGCCGTACCGACCGATTTCCTCCCACTTGGATTTTTCGGAACTCCGATATTGAACGACCCACGAGTCGTTCAGTTCGGTGCCGACCTGAACACGCAGCCTGCCCTCATGGTCCGTTAAGAAATCCGCGTGTCGCTGACGTGCATCCAACACGTGGAACAGCCTTCCATTTTTCAGGTTGAGCCGGTAGACCACAGGAAAGAGTTTCTTTGAGAGCTCATAACGAGCGATCAGGACGTAGTCCGGATCATCTTTCAGCACGTCGAGAATCCACCATACTCGCCCCGAAATAGAGACATTGCTGACGATGTTGGAACGACTGCTCAGCAAGATCTTCACACCGGATCCGTCCACATTCACGGCCATCAGATCCCCGGTGAATACCGGCGCTTCCTCGTCCCCCGATCGATACGAAAGGCCGAATAGAATTCGGTCATTCGTCGCCCAGTAGATGTCCTCGACATCACGCCCGTCACGCAGGCCAAAAGTTCCAATTGGTTTCAAACTAGGAAGTTGCAAGACATTCAGCAGCACGCGACCGTCGACCCTCAGCGTGGTGGCGAGTCGATCTCCATCGGGAGAAATGACCACCCGCTGGAACTCCGCGTCCTTTGCAAAGTGCTCCGCTGAAAGCGGCTGGGCGATTGCAGGTGCGAATGCGCCCAAGATCGAAGTGAATGCGACGATGCGCATTAGTCCACGCATGTAAGTTCCCCCAACTATCAGCTGTTCTTAACTCTTTGATTCTACGTAAATGCTTGTCGCTGGAAATATGCGGCGTGAGTCAGCCAATGGGGCTTGAGCCCGTGCCGATGCCGATCTCTGCCCTGTATTTCGTCTGATCCTTAAATGATCGACTTCCCCATTCTAGTGATTATCACACAGGCCCAGAAACAGGACATGGGCGTTCGGGGCGCCTGTAGCCAGCCAAACCGCGGTGTTGCGCGCATCTCCCATCTCCCGACAGCAAGATCAGCACATCTGCGGCAAGATTTCGACCGGTCCGTCTATTTGTTCGACCGCAGCTGATGCCTTCGTCAATACGCGGACCAGCTGGTCGCAATTGGGCTTCGTCAGTCGCTACATGTGTAATCACAGCTTCATGGACCCTCGCGATAGTTCCGCGATTCGGTTCCTTGTCTGTTTCCCATGCCGCCACTCACCCGACGCGAGTTCATGCTCGTCGCCGCTGCGGGTACGATCCCGCTGCTCAATGCCTGCGCGAATTCGTCCGACACGGGTGATGACGACGCTCCATTGGATGTCGCCGGTTTCACGCACGGCATCGCCAGCGGTGATCCCTGGCCCGACGCGGTGATCCTGTGGACCCGGGCCGAGTCGCCAGGCGGCACGCCGGCGCGCATTCGCTACGAACTGGCGACGGACGCGAGCTTCTCGGACATCATACGCAGCGGCCGCACGCTGGCCGAGCCGGATGCCGGCTACACCGTCAAGATCGAGGTCATGGGATTGCAGGCCGATCAGGTCTACTACTATCGATTCCTGTCGGCGAGCGAGTCGTCGCCGATCGGTCGTACGCGCACCTTGCCGGATGCGGACGCGGACATCGCCCGGATGCGGCTCGCGTTCGTGACCTGCTCCAACTATGTGGCAGGGTACTTTCACGCCTATCGGCGCGTGGCCGAACGCAATGACCTTCAGGCCGTGATACATCTGGGCGATTACATTTACGAGAATGGCGATCAGGACCGCGTTCGCCCCCACGATCCGCCGCATGAAATCGTGAGTCTCGCGGACTACCGCGCTCGATATGCACAGTACCGGCTCGATGAGGATCTGCAGGAACTTCACCGGCAGCACCCGATGATCTGGGTCTGGGACGATCACGAAGTCTGCAACAACGCCTGGAAGGACGGCGCTCAGAGCCACGATCCCGAGCTGGGTGACTATTACGAGCGTCGCCAGCAGGCCGTCCGCGCGGCCTTCGAATGGCTGCCGATCCGCCCGCCCGATCCCGCTGACCCGTTGCGGGTCTATCGCGATTTCAGGCTGGGGCGACTGGCCGATCTAACGATGCTCGATACGCGCCATATCGGGCGCGACGAACAATTGGCGCCCAACACCTTGTTCGGCGACACCATTCCGGTGTTCACGCAAACCGGCGATTTCCTAGACCCGGCAAGGCAACTGCTGGGCGCCGGACAGGAAGCCTGGTTCGAAGCCGGCCTTGCGCAAAAGACGGCGACCTGGCAACTCATCGGCAATCAGGTGTACTTCTCCCAGCTCAAGCTGGTCGGCAGTCCCGAAGCCTTGGGGGGTGGCGTCTATCTCTCGCCCGACAAATGGGACGGTTACAAGCCCGCCCGTGACCGTCTGTTCGCCCTGCTCCAAGGGCGCAGCAATCTGGTGTTTCTCACCGGCGACGCACACGAAGCCTATGCTTTCGAAGTCACGCCGGACCCCAATGGACCGAATTATTCACCGGCCAGTGGTGCTGGCGCTGTTGGCGTGGAGTTCGTCGCCACCTCGATCACCTCACGCGGTGATCCCGATTCGGGTAACGGGCTCACCTCCGTGCTCGACAGCCTGGCCACGGACGCGGAGCAGCTGCTGCGCGTGACCAACCCGCACCTAAAGTACTACCAGAACACGCTCAACGGCTATCTGCTACTCGACCTGACCCCAGAGCGCCTGCAGGCCGAGTTCTGGATGGTTCCAATGGTCAGCGAGCGAACCGATGAGCAAATCCTGCATCGAGCGTTCTCGGTGGCTTCGGGTGTTGCGCACCTCATGCTGGAAGATGAAGGCACGGAGCCGCTGGCCGACGCGCCGATGCTGGCGCCTTGATGGAGCGGTGAGGCACGTCCGCCGCGGCTATATTCCCGCGTAGCTCACGATTGAAATTCCGGTGGACCTGGACTTTCCTTGATCCGGTCGATCTCTGGATCAAACCGTTCGTCGGCGCCCACTAGCGCAATGCATACCCATTCGTACGCTCAGCGATTAGGATTCGGCGATCGCTATCGCACTCGGGGGGAGGGACATGCGACGGCCAACCACGGTTCTGCTGTTGATCGTGCCAATGTTTGCGCAAGCGGACGCCGTTTCCCGCAAGGCGGGCCGCGCGGTCGGCGAATTCGGTGCAGGCGTTGCTGAAGTGCTTGGAGAAGGTCTCAATCAAGGCATCAGCAGCATTCAACCGCAATGGATCACCATCGCCCCGCGTTCCAAGCCCCCCGCGTCAGAATATTCGCCAAGACTCTCCAGCAGCACAGCGTCGGTATCTGCAACTACGCCCGTTTCCCGATCATGACCGCTCGGGTCGAAGCTGGCAATGTCGCCATCGGCATGATTCGTAAGCGCGCTCGTGGGCTGATCGATCAGGGCTACTTCAAGCTCAAGATCAGGCAGTCCGCTACCTCCGAACCACCGCTCGCGCTTTTCCCGATGGCCCGATAATTACCTCATACAACTGCACAGAGCCTGAAAATTCGCCAATTATAGAATCGGCGCTTGGGTCCAGAACGCTGCGAATGCGATTGCGATGTCGTGAATCGCAAAGTTGCTGATGGTCGGATCTCAGGTTGTCCAACTAGACAGGAGTCAGCGGTTTAGGCGTAGGGGCTACTCATGCCGAGCGAACCGCCGATTCACGCCTGTTCTCGCCATTCGATAGGTCAGCGTCCGCTGACCCTGATGGCGAGGTATTGAATCACCGTTTTGCGATGCACGGTGCGGCAGGCGCTGCGAGAGGTAGATAGTCCGTGTGACGTTGCGGGTCCGCTTCGCTATACCGCACAACGACAAAGGGCCGGCGATCTGCCGGCCCTTGCGATCAACCTGGCACCGCTCAGTGCGAGGCGGCGAGCGTTTGCTCCTCATTCTCCGGATGGATCACGTAGACCTGGGTCAGCTTGATATCCATTGCGCCGGAAATCGCGGTGTTTTCCCCAGTCTCGGGATCCGGATAGGCATCCGCCAGACGCATCAGCGCTTTGTACATCGAAGCCGCGGACGCCTGGCCATAGGCGGCATGATGCGTGGCCCAGGAGGTGTTCATCGCGTAGTACCACTGCTCGATGTCGATGAAGCCGGCGAGCACGCCTTCGGCCCCCTCCGGGGAAAGCGTCAGCCGGAGCCGCGCGTCCTTGAAGATGTTGTAGGCGGGATCGGAAAGCGCCCATTCCGGAACCAGAAGCTGCTCGAACGGCTCGGTTTCCAGTACGCCATCGACAATGCGCCCCTTGGTGCTGGCCATGAAGCGTTTGCCCCAGCGCGCATCGACCCGCTGCGTGCCGCCCGGCAGGTAGTTCCCGGTGGGCCCGGCAAGCAGCGTATCCAGCGTACGGTAATACGATACCGTGACCTCGGGATCGTTCTTCAGGCTGTCGACATCCGTCAGCTCGAAGGTCACGCGATTGAACGGATTCTGCTGCCGCCATTTCGTGTTGATGATGCCTAGCTCGCCCTCGCGCCGATAGTTGCGGATGCAGCCGACGACACGGAACAGTTGGTTGTCGATACCCGTGCGGCCATCATCGCTGACGAAGTCTTCCGACGAATCCTTGCCGTCGAGATCGACGCCCAAGGCGTACTTGCTGGCGACTTCATGAAACTCGAAGGTGTCGGGCTTCGTATCAGGGAACCAGACTTGCGCTTCGCGCATCAGCTGGGTCTCCATCAGCGTGCGCTTCTTGCCGTCCTTGGGAAACAGTTCTGCAAACTGTTCGCGCGGCCCGATATTGAAACCCTCAGGACATTCCTCTTTGGTCGGCGTTTCCCGGATTCCCCAGGAAACCTCGTCCCAAAATACATAGCCGATGCGTCCACCGGGCGGAGCCCAATCGGCGGATTGATCCTCAGCCGCCGCACCGGGCTCGGCGCCGACCGCAATTACGGGAAGGATGAGCGCCCCGAGCATGGTGCGCAGCGCCAGCCGCTTAATCAATGAGCGTGAATTGTGATTGTTCATGGCAAACGTCTTCCAAAGTCGCTACGCAGCCAAAATGCCTTGTAGCCATTGCGGTATCCATAGAACTCGCCCCAGGTGTCGCCGCGCATATCCCCGGGCGCCTTGTCGCGAAAATGGGTGTAGATCGGACGTTCCCGGTACGCCCAGACCCGCAAGGCGCCTGCCTGATCCGGCATGGCGCGCTTGCCCGTCATGGGGTCGATCCACATCACGCTCCAGAGTTGGCTATCGCTGTTTGCGCCCTCTTCCGCTTCGACATAGGGGAAGCTCTCGAGGCAACGCTCCACATCCCCGCCCCCGCAAACCGTGAAGCGATAAGCCTGCGGCGCTTCCGGATAGTCGCAGGCCAACTGATCAAGGGCGTCGTCGACACAGTTGTAGCGGTAAACCGTCATGCCGTTCTTGTCCGCCAGGACGAGACCGGTGGGGCTTTCCTGGACGGTGAATGCGGCTGGCGGCTTCGGCGTGTACTGCACATAGACGTTGTCCCAACCAGGCTCATCACTGCCGTACATCTTGTACATCGGCTCGCCGATGTACGTGTACAGCGGCTGTTTCCGGAAGGTCCATTGACGGATGCCGGGCGCGCGCTCGATCGCGGAGAAGTCGCCGCGCGCCGTGACGTAAGCCGGCGCCAGAATCGGTGCCCATTTTTCCAAACACGCCGCGTCGCAACGAGACTCGTCGGGCGCGTCCTGCTCGCTGGCATAAACCATCTGCCCGGTATCGGTGGTCAGGATGCGTCCGACCAGCAATGTCTCCACCCGAAACTGGGGCGGAACCATCGAAGGCACCTGCACCGGACGACGCGCACCGACCTCGCCGGTCGTCCCTGAAATGGCGCCGTTGACTTCGCCCGGCGCATCGTCGAGCACCGACGTGTACAGCGCATAGCCGTCGTATACCCACTGCCGGGTTCCATCCTTGCGCTCGGCGATGGTCCATTTGTCGACAGGTGTGGCATCGTCTTCAGCGAGAACGGCCGGCCATACATCGAGACAGCTCGGACGGGTCTCCACTTCGGGCAGTTCGAAGCCGCCCGGATATGGACTCATGAGGCCGGAATTGACGGTGTACTTGGTATCGTCGCAACTCGGCTGGCTCTTGCGCTCGCCGACCGGCCCGTTGCGCAACTGCCGGACTGGCCACTGGTACAGCGTATGCCCGCGCGCATCGGCAAACACCGGGCCTTCCTGCTCGCTTACAACGACCTGGAAGCCCGACGGCATCGGCACGGGTTCGTACTTCTCTTGTTCCATCGACGGCGAATCCGGCCACGGCGATTGCGCCGCTGCAATCGACAGCATCGGCGCGGCAGCCAGACCCAGCGCCAGCAAACCCCTGATGGTAGAAGAGCGCGTCACGCGAATATCTCTCCAAAGGAACGGGACGTCATGTTGCTCTTCTGTCCCCACGACGGCAGATCCACACCCATGACCTGCAGTGCGGTATAGCCGACACGGGTCACACCGGAACCTTCCGCATCAATGTGCAGTCCGGTCTTGACGCGCCCACCGGCACGGCCGGCAGTGAAGGCGACCATATTGTCCAGCGAGTGAATACGCGCTTCGCCGTGATCGGTATTCGCGTAGATGAAGACGTTGTCGAGCAGCGTCCCGTCGCCCTCGCGGACTTTGGTGAAGGCTTCGACGAAATAGGCCCATTCCTCGATCGCCCGAGACGAAAAATAGGCACAGTTCGGCTGGTAGTGAAGCTTGGCGTCCAGCGGCTCCTCATGCGTGGTCGTGTGGTGGGGCTTCTCGTAGCCTTCCTTGACCGTATTCGCCTGCGCATTCGAGTAGGCCATATTGAAGACACGGGTCTGGTTGCAGGCGACCGCCATCACCATCAAGTCCGTCAACATGCGATGCCGGGCCTGGACCATTTCGACCTCCACACCCATCTTGGGATCCTCACTGATCGTTGGCGGCACAAGGCAGGCCGCGATCGGCTCCGGCTTCGTGAGCTGCTGATCGAACTGCTTCTCCAGGTGGCGCAGGCCGGTGAAGTACTGATCCAGCCGTTCCCGGTCCGGTGCGCCGACCGTCTTCTCCAGCGTCTTGATCTCGTCGAGGACACCGGACAACACGCTGCGCCGCGCCATGATCCGCGGATTCGGCGTAAACGTCGGGGAGTTGGGATCCTGAAAGTCCGAACCGTACAGGCGCGAATAGAACTCCAGCGGTGAAATTTCCGGCGGATTGGGCGCGTTGGGGTTCTCGTAGCTGACGGTATTGCGGAAATCACCGGTCGCTGCGGCGGTCAGCGTGCGGAACCGCGTCGAACGACCGATCTGATTGGCGACCGTGACGTCCAGGGTCTCTCCCGGACGCTCGCCGCTGCCTTTGGGCGCCTTGCCGGTACGGCCGATGATCCATCCCGAGTAGTGGCAGAGGTTCGGCTCGCCATCACGAAACGCGGTGAGGTTGCTGATCAGATTGACGTGTTCGCGTACGCGTCCCACCGGCGCAAACTGCGACGGAATGTCGTAGTCCCGACCGGTTTTCTGCGGCACGAAGATATTGTTGGTCGCACCCAGGCCCCAGAACCAGGTCCCGAATCGCACCGGCAGCGGCGAGCCGTTCGCATAGGCGTTGCCGCCGTCATTGAGCATGCAGTCCAGTACCGGCAGACCTACGGAAACGATGCCGCCGTTCAACAGGCCGCGAAGCACGCGGCGACGAGTGATGTCTTTGGTGCTCATGGAATTATCTCCTGGGTCTCAAAGTTGAGGAACCACCGACGCCTGCGGGTCGGAAATCGTGGTCAATTGCTGGCGCTGTGCCGACTTCAGATCAGGCAGCGGATACACCTTGCGGACATGGGGTTCGTAGACCTTGCGGAACGCATTGCTCAGTGCAATCTCCCGCAACAGGTCCGGAAACACATAACCGGCCTCGGCAAAGCGCGCCGACAGGAACTCGAGAACACGCCGGCTATTGCTGTCACTGGGCGTTCCCGTTGCGTACGCGAACGTCCGACGCACCAGGCACCACGGCAGCTGCGGATTATCGTGAAGCGCTTCCCCCAGCCCGACGACATTGTCGAATTCGATGCCATCCAGATTGCCGCTGGTGTCGATGTCGACACCGCCCTCCTGCGTGCGGAAGGCACCGGAACCGTCGAAGGCTTCCATCGACAGTCCCATCGGGTCGGTGATCCGATGGCAGCCCGCACAGGAGGGATTCTGCAGATGGAAGGCCACCCGCTCACGCGCCGTCTTGACGCTCGGGTCCGGGTTCTGCACCGCGGAGAAATCGACATTGGGGGGTGGCCGCGGCACCACCTGGCACAGCATGATTTCGCGCAAGGCCTTGCCGCGGCGGGTCGCAGAACTCCGTCCAGGATGCGAATGCAGGGCCTGGAAGCTGACTTGCGTCAGCAAGCCGGCGCGCGGGCTGTCGGGCGGAAACTCGTACGGCGTCCAGCCCGGTCCCTGCGCGGCGACCTTGTAGATCGGCGCCAGGGACGGCGACAT
>Ga0209404_10002362_pt1 | contig 11750 bp, 9 predicted proteins | sample TroAtlMetagenome_2_FD_187447 | JGI IMG/M metagenome (GOLD analysis project Ga0209404, IMG submission 187447) | Marine eukaryotic phytoplankton communities from Atlantic Ocean - Tropical Atlantic ANT8 Metagenome (SPAdes) (version 2) | ecosystem: Environmental > Aquatic > Marine > Oceanic | place...
TTGCGAGTTCTCCAACATCTATATCACTTGTAGTAGGTGCTGTCGTGTTGGTTGTGTTTCTTTTTAATTTAATTTGTTGAGTCATTAGCTATATGTACCCCCATCTATTGCTTGCATAACAAAGCCAGAGCCGTTAGATACTGGTATAAAGCCTGCTGTTCCTACTGAAGTTAACCCTGTTCCACCTTTGTTAACTGCTATAGCAGTAGCGCTCCAAGTTCCTGAAGTAATTGCGCCTACTGTTGTAAGATTTGATAAAGAGTCGATTGCATTTTCAAAAGTTGCTTCTGTTGTAGCATCTATTGCATCAATGTTTGTTAGTGTTAAAGTACCTGAATTATCACTAAAAGGGTAAGAATCACCAATTTTTAATGAGTTGCCTCCAGAACCTGCTTCTAAATTAGCTTTTAGAATACCTTGTGTTCCTGAAAAAACACTGCTACTTTCTTGAGCGTCAGGTATAAAAGCAAACTTACCATCAGAATCATCATAACCCATAAATGCAAATCTTGCACTTCCTGAGTTGTACTTCATTTTTAAACCACGATCTAGGTTGTCATCTGAACCAGACTCCCCTAATTCAAACACAGGATCTTTTATAGAAACTGTAGTAGAATTAACCGTAGTAGTTGTACCACTTACTGTTAAATCTCCTGTAACTGTTAAGTTATCATTAACTGTAGTTTCAGAAGTTGTATGTCCGATTGAAATTGGAACACCAGAATTTGCTGTACCTATTGCAATTCCACCTGTAGTATCTGAAGTATCAATATCAATGTCGTCTGTTGCATCAACATCAAAAGTAGTAGCATTTATATCTACTGCTCCATCAACTGTTAATGACCCATCAATATCTGTGTTATCTAAGTTTGTAACTCCATCAATATCTATGTTTCCTGAGATATCTAATGTGGCTGCAACTAATTCTCCTGTTAAAGTAACATTTCTAAAACTTGCGATGTCTTTATTTGAATCTACAACTACAGCTTTGCTTGCAACTACTGTGCCTGCTATAGAACCATCTATTAAATTAAGTTCTGCAGCAGTTGAAGTAATTCCGTCTAATGTGTTTAGCTCTGTTGCTGTTGCTGTAATTAAGGTATCAGAACCTGAAGTTCCTAAATAGAGTGCTGCGGTTCTTAACTCTGAAGTCGACTTATTTGCGTCTACAATTAATGCCGAACTTGCTGTAGTTGTACCATGAGCATGATCTATTAGATTAGTAAAGTAATTACCGCCAATTACTGTAACTGCGTTTGAATTTGCTGGGTCACCAATGAATAACCTTTGACCCAGATTGCTTTGTGTGCCTGTGCCTCCTGAGAAAGCCAGCTCACCTGCATTTAAAGAACTGGGTGCGGTACTACCAGTAGTTCTTTTAATTTTAATTATATTTACTGCCATGTTGTTATCCTAGAATGAGCCACCATCTAAGGTAAAGCTCGTGGGAGATGAACCCCCTGCTGAGGCAATTGTATGCCATTCGTATCCACCTGATACTTGTCTGTAGACAAATAATTCTTCTGTAGAGGTATTATACCATAAGTCTCCTTCTGCTAAATTGCTTCCTGAAGGAGTAGAAGATTGTCTATAAAATTGGTCTGCTAAATCAGCTAGTGCTTCTTGAACATTTCCTCCACCCAAACTGCCTGTTTGTGTATAAGATATTTGCTCTGCAAGACCCGCTTGTAATGTTAAATCTGTTGTTGTTGTAACAGTTATTGGATTATCACTTTGGTTTAAGGTAACACTATTATTAGCCTCATCAACTGTTACATAGATGGGACTTTCAGTAATAGTTACCGTAATAGCCATTATCTAGTTACTTCGGGAGTTACTGTAATATTACCCTGTAGTACCCTAGTAACTGCTCCTGCCCCAGAGGTTATCTCTAAATCGTATACATAAATCCCCTCTTCAATAGCTGAAGTTGCGGAATTGGTCATAGACATAGTTATCTTACCATTGGCTGCATCACTAATCGTGCACGTAAAGGTGCCCACAACGGTACTTGAGTCGTGAGTTGATCGGAACTTAGACGCGACTGAATAGCCAGTTAAGTTCATAGCCGAACTGTTTTCTTGCAGGGTTAGAATACGATTAAAAGTCGCTCCCTGCTCTAATGTAAAATTGTAGGTTCCTGCTGCCATTTTATTATTTTCTCCATTTATGTAATTATACCAAAATTTAAGGTAACTGTCAAGATATATTTTCTAGTTGGGGTATGTAAAAGTTAACTCTTAGGGTATTTATCCTTTACTGCCTTTCTACCAAGATAAAAATTACCTGTTTTTGCATCTGTTCCAAGTTTACCAGAATCAATATCATGGTAAAGTTTATCTAGTTGTTCCGAAAGCATATCATAGTATCCTGACCTCTTTGTACTAGTTGTTGCTCCTGATTTTGTTAAATTTATATTCATTCTCCATACCTCTTAACTTTAATTGTTTGTGGTTGATGTATTTTATAACCTAGTTTTGAAAAGTTTACTTTGTAACTTCCTGGTTCTGTTGCCGTAAGTGTTAAAGTTGTATCACTCATTGTTCCAGCAGAAGCCCCATCTACAAATACTTGAGTTCCTGTAGGTAGCCCTGTTACATTTATAACCCCATCTAATGCTGGAGTTGTAGTACTAAATGTAGGGTTAAATACTGTCTTTTGTTCTATACCAGACTTATCAGATTTTACAATCCAATCGCTGTCTGATGGTACATCATCTTGGGTTACTTCTATATAGTCGTACCCATGTGTATCTTTTTGTTCTGTTTTTATTGCGTCAGTCACAGGCGCATTTGATGACCATGCAATCTCTTTTGTTGAGTCTGTGTAAAATATGTGCCAACTCATAATGATTCTCCTCCTAAAAAGTTTTCTGCAGTAAATATAATATAAGAATAAAAAAGTGGGTAAGTATAGGCTGTATAAGGGGAGCCGTCGTCTTCAGAATAACTAGCGTTCCCTATTATTAGGGTAGTGTTTGATACAGTAGTATAACACCCTATAGCTGTATCATATTCCATTTGAGTTTCTTCTTCTTCTCCCTCATCTTCAATTACTAGATCGTATTGCCAAGCTTCATTTGGAGACCAAACTTTAGTTGCTACTCCACTTGATATTTCAGCATCTGTGCACCATCTTACTGCAAAAGCTGGTTTGTACCCTAAATTATGTGTTATTGTTACAGTATCTGCTGTATAAGTAGTCCCACCATAAGTATGATTTTCTTGATCTGCTGCAAGTATTCCTTGCCCATATAAATGTACGTTCAGATTCGCTACCGCTCTTGAATCCCAAGCTAAAGCGCCACTACCACTAGTTACATCTACTGCGTTTTGTGATACAAAAACTCCTTTATCACTTCCTCTTGCTCCTAATATTGCTCTATTTGACATTAGAATAACGCTCCTGAAAACATAACAGGCGATGCTGCTAGAGTTACATTTAAAGTGCCACTGCTTAAAGTGCTTGTTAGTTGTATACTTGATGTGCTTATAGTTCCGAAAGTAAAGCCCATAGTTTCACTAATACTACCGCCAGCACTTCCAGACCCGATTGAGCCTAGGGCATAAGGCACTACTCCATTAGTCCAACTAAAATCAGTTATACTTACAGTTGCTGTTGCTCCTGCGCTAACTGAAGTTGTTGATGTAGAGTTAGTTCCTGAAATAGGTTGTAACTGATACAACCCTTTTATAGTACCAGAAGCTCCATCGTCCATTCTAAACAATAGTTCATCGTCTGAGCAAGTTAATACATTTTTGCCCGGTCTAGATACATAAATGCCTTCCTGACTATTTCTTGTTCCTATTAATACTCTGTTTGCCATGATTATCCAAAATAAGTACTTGTCATATATCCATATGCACAAGGTATACGAAGCACTGCATAATTTACATTTGTAGCATCTTCATTTGCAGTACTAATACTAGCGTAATTCCTTCCATCATTGATATGTGCCGAATCCATGCCACTAGTTCCACCGCTATTAGGTGGGTCTGGCTCGAATGAAACAGGTTTTACAGTACTGCTTGTAAATTCCCACGAAGAAATATTACTTACCCAGCCCACTCCACTATTAAAATTCCTGTTTCCGTTATTCTTTTCACTAATACAGACTAAAGGTATATACCCTAAGTTTGCTTTACTGCTTGTTGTTAAAAAATTACTAGAAGAATCTCCTAAGTTTAGGTTTGTTCCTCCAGCGTATATTTGTCCTGTTCTTACTTTAGTACTGTCAAAAATTAAATTTTGATTACTAGCTGTTAGGACATTTTGTCCTGGCTTTGAAACTTTTATTCCGTTACTATCTATTACTACTCTGTTTGCCATGATTAATCCGTTATTAAAATTCTATTATTACTTGCATCAAAAGTTATATTACTTCCTAAAGTTATTGCTCCACTTATGTTTCCACTAGAGTTAAATTTAGATCCACCTAAACTTCCAATATTAAAATCTCCTGCAGAGTAAGTAGTATTTGTATCTTGTGTAACTAGTTGAACATTTCCACCACCACTAGTAAAAGTTATTGTTGTTCCGCTTATAGATGCTCCTGTTAACACTCCACTAGGCAACGAATAATTATTCGCATTAGTAGCTATGCCTGATAATTTAGTATTTGCTGCACTATCAAGAGCTGCTAAGTTTGCATAAGTAGTATTTGTATAGTTATTTGCATGAACAGTTCCTGCTCCATCAACTGTTAAGTTAGGAGAGTTCGTATAACCACTTGGGTTTGTTGCATTATAAGGAGTAAATCCTAGTCCAGTTGTTATTTCTGAATTACTTATATGTGCATTAATATATCTATTTGGTATAGTAAAATCGTCATGGTTACTGCCTCCATCCCAACTCCATCTTAATTTTTTAGTAGTATCATTAGGCATATCTATCGAAAATTCCGATATATCTCTACCACCACCTCTAGTACCCCTTCGTCTAGCTGCTCCATATGTTACATTTTGAGCTCCTGCTGGGCTTTGTTCCGCTATTCCTACTATACATACCCAATAAGCCACAGAGTAATGAGGCATAGTACTAGTCCACCCAGCAGTACCACCACTTCCTATCGTTAAAACACCTGTTTCAAAGTTATAAGGAGTTCCACTTGTTGTATCTGTAGGCTCAGTTACTCCCGATGCTGCTGTAGAAGGATTGTATATCCGTTTTACCGCAGATCTTGCTTTCTGAGGTATAGCTTGTTTTACAGGAGTAGACCAAGCTCCTGTTAAAATAGAAGCTGTAGAGGCCGAACCAGAAGCAGTTACACTAGCTTGAGTTGTCCATAAATATTTTGCACTTGCATCACTTGGTACAGTATTACTCCAACCATCTAACCCATTTGTGTTTGAAACTTCTGCATCTGCAAAAGTATATGTTGAAGTATCATTTATAACTGCTGGGGCACTATCTGATGAAGTTGCTTGGTACATTATAGCTGTAGCGGTTTTATCACCAGCAGCTCCCGGGTCACCATCATCACCATCAGCTCCCGTTTTAGATTTAGTAATTGTTTGAGATTTAACAAAACTAAAGGATTCTCCTCCAGAGCTTTTTCCAGATATTGTATAATTTATTGTGAATGAGTCTGTATTATTTGCAGCAGCACTATGAGCTCCTATTGTAGCATATCTACTAGAACCACTACCTGTTGAACTTGCTGTACCTTCTGTAATATTTGCTGTATCTCCTATAACTACTTTCCAGTGCCCGTCTGCAGTACCTACTCCATCATAGTCTAAGGGGTCTGCTCCTTCATATACTGTGATTGTTGTTCCAGAGTTTGCATAGCTTGAAACAACTCCTGTTGAACTTGCAGGCAAAATATGGGCTTCATTAGATAAAATAGGTGTAATAGCATTGCTTCTATCTGATAGTAGTTCCAAAGTTGTAGAGTCAGAGATACTGCCATCATCAGCGTGGGCAGTATAAGTAACTTTCATGCCATCTAACATATCTGCAGAAGTAACTACACAGCTTGGGTTGCCATGAGTATTAACTACTGTGCTTAAATTTGAAGTTCTATTTGTTGAACCATTAGCATCAAGGGCCGACCATGCTCCATCTGCAGTAGTATTAGCACATTTAGCGCTAATTGTAATAGCTTGTGGAACAAAAATAGACCCACCTGCAAATTCAGGTTCGAATATTTTAGTCATTATATGACTACTTGGACTAACTACTACTACTTTTGCAGTTGACCCAGCAGCTCCAGTACTTCCAGTAGCTCCTGTTCCCGCTTTTGCTATGGTATAAACTTTTGTTCTTGTTTCATCGTCATCATCATCAACTCCACCAACTAAACTGCCTTTTAATGTACATGAGAATGTAGCAGTTCCTTGATCCGCTGACATAGAGCTAACTGTATATACTCCTGTATTTTCATTTATAGATACATCTACTCCAGTTTCAGAAGTTACTGAAAAAGATATTTTACTGTCTGCTACATTTCCATTTTGTAATGCATTACCATAGTAAATTTTAAAAGTTCCTCCAGCATTACTTAAATCTCCTCCAGAAACATTTCCACTTACATCTGCTGGAATTGTGTGTGATTCATTAGTAAGTACCCCTGTTACAGTGTTTTGTCCATCTTGAACCGAATGTATTGTTACAACATCTTGTGCGAGTAATGCTCCAGCATTTGTAGTTTGTCTCGCTTTAACAGTTACTTGTATAGGAGTACCATTTGCGGCAGGCTCATTAGCGTCAGGCAGTGTCCATGTAGAGGTTGTTAAATTTTGTTTTGATACATTATTTCCACTTTCAGTTACTAAAAATTCATAATATATGGTTCCTTCCATATTGAAGGTTTGTGTGGTAAAAGTAACTGAAGTATTTTCTACTCCTCCCTTACTATAATCTATAACATGAGTACTCGGAATTAATTCTATTGTAGCTGCTCCGGCACTAATAGATAGGGAAGTACCTTGTAGGCCTCCAGTTCTACTAGTTGGGTGGTAAGATGAATGAGTAACTTGTTTTTTAGCATTAATTGTAGTAATTCTTCTATGTCTTATCCAATAATATTTAGTATCTTGAGTAGCTGTTGTATGAGAATAATTTTCTGCATTATCTACTATTGCTAAGAGGGTTGCATTTGTCCTGTCATTATCATTAGATACATATATTTCTGTAGAATCTGTTAGTTCATTAAAATCAGAACTATTAGTCCAAGTAAGTATTACAGAACCAGATTTATCCGTACTAGGAGCGTTTAAAGTAGGAGCTGCTAATGAATTAATGGTAAAATTAGCACTAGATTGTTGATTTATATTTAGTGCTTGTTGTTTGGTGATTTCATAAATGCTATCATCATACTCTGTAGCTTTTACCGAAACCGTACAATTTGCATTAAAATTTAAGTTATTAATTCTAAAGAGTTTGCCTGACCACCCAAACGAATCGTAGTTCATACTTATAACTTGTCCTACCTTTAATAATAAACCTCTTGGGCCGATAGTAAAGTTGATTTCTTTTGAGAACCTACTTTGAAATAATTCTTTTTCTACTCCAATTCTTCCATTCCAATAATTAGTTATACCTGTAAAAGGAAAGTTTGCTGTTTTAACTATATCTCTATCTGCTTTTAAAAAGTCTGAATTAAAGAAAGTTATACTTCTTGACCCCCAGTGATTCTGCGGATCAGCTACACTAGCTTTAATAGTATTTTTGCCTTTCTTTTGTGAGTCGTCTTTTAAAGATATTTTTCCTATTATATCTGAATTTTCTATATAATACGGATTAATATTTTCTTGAGACGCGTTAAGGCTCACTGTAGGAGCGTCCTCTTGAGTTTCTACATCAAGTACATATTTACCATTTTCATAAGATAATATACCATTAAAATGTGATAGTAAAGCATTGATATTCTCAAATTTAGATTTTCCTGTATCAAGAATAAAATTAGTTTGGTGCCTAGTTACTTCTGCTTGATTATTTCTGTCCCAGCCATAGTATCTCCAATATTTTGCAAAGTCAGAATCATATAAAGCATATTCAACAGGGTTTCCTTGTGTCTTACTCATTTTAATAGTAGCTGGACCGCTCCCAGAAGCTTTATGTAATGTTAAATCGGCGTTATCACTAGCGCCATCACTATATAAACCTACAAAAGTCATGCCATCAGAGGTTCCGCCATGAGTAGGCTCAGTAGCTGAAGTATTAGTAACAGTAGTTCCTGCTCTATAATAACGACCTGCACTTGTATATATTATATCACCTTCTTGATATTCTCCAAAAGTAGAATAAGCTTTAGTAAACTTACCAATTACATCTGTAAGAGTAATTACATTCCCAGTTATTTTTATAACTTTACCTTGAGCTACTATACTTCCACTATCGGAATCTCCTCCAGATTTTAACTCATAAATATCATTTACAGCTATGCTAGAACTACTTTCTAATGAAATTTCTATATCTGATCGTGCATCACAAAGTCGTGCTGAAGTTATAAAACTATCAATATCAATGTCCGCATCTTCTAGTCCTTTACCATACCTATTATTTCTAAGATAGTCTAAAGTTTGCATTGCAGGATTTATAGAAGCTTTTCTATCTGCTCCTCTTCCTGTTATAGTAAACTTATGTGAATTAGTTGGAGGAGTATAGAAAGGAGTAACAATAGTTACCACATTAGTAGTAGTATTAAAAGCTTCAATTTCTCTTTCCTCTCCTGTAGTATCATTTTTTAATATAGCACCACGACCCACATAAGTACGATTAGTTCCACCAAAGTCAGCTTTAGTATAACTATTTACTAACTCTAATGTATTTGTAATGTTAGCTACTTCTGAAGTACCTGATAAATCAAATTGTTTACCAAGTCGAACTGTAACATGGTCATTAAAATTCGTTAATGCAGTACTAGACAACCCCTCTAAGTTGGCTTTAAAAGTTACAGCATTTCCACTCCAAGTTCCTAATAAAACTGCATTTTCCATGTCTGGAAGCCATGTCCAATCATCAGAGTAAAATTGATAAGAATTAGTATTTACAGAATTTCCCAAAGCTGTTGCGTCTGACCCTGAGAAAGTCGCTGTTAAGTCTCCTGTAGTAGTATTTACTGTCCAAGTTGGGTCTTTAAATTCATTAGGAAAAGTTTTATTAGTACATAATGTATGATTCCATGTTATCATATGCCAATAATTATTGCTACTATCGACCATTCTTAACCATGTTCTAGCTGGAGCTCCATTTGTGACGGCAAGTGAAGGTGCTTTATCTAGTCTAAATCTCCATTCTAGTATTCCTCTATTTGTTTCAAATTGGAACTTGTCCATAATTTTAAACTTGCCACTTGCAAAACTTCCAGAAGTATCAGTTGTCCAACTAGACCCGTCTGTACTATATTGTATTGTTACTAAGTCTCCTTGAGCAAAATCTGTATTATCATCGCTTCCTCCTAAGACAGCATCGGGAACATAAGTATTAGTATAATTATAACAATCTACTAATGTTCCTTTTACAACATATTCTATTTCGGGTAATTCTGTTGACTCGGCATCAATTTCAAATCTATTAGCTGTATAAGCAGTATCTAATAGTCTATGGTTTGAGCTCCAATAAGGGTCAGTTCCAGTATAGTAATCCGTTTGTCTTTTATACCCACCTCTATCAGCTACAGCTCTTGCACCACTACCTCCGCCACCTGAAAAGGTTACAGTTACAATGTCAGAAGCTGTATACCCAGAACCTGGGTTTGTTACTGTTACAGACCCAATTTTTGTTAAGTTTCCATCATCATCATTTGTGCGTGAAGCTGTTGCTGTTGCTGTTGTACCTCCTCCACTAGGAGCTGAGATTGTTACGTCAGGGTTGGAAGAATAACTTTGTCCTTTATGTGTAACTCTTATTCCTTCTATACCGTCAGTTACTGTAGCTGGGCCATAAAGCATAGAAGAAGCCAATTGATTTGGTCTTCCTTGAAAGAAAGATTGGTCTACTGGGTGAGGGTGATCAATTGACCAGCTTTCTCTATGTAGTATTCCAGTTGTTGTTGTGCGTATACCAGATCGCAAGCTGTGATCATTATTAATCATAGACTGATGAAAAGATTGCCAGGTACCAGTATGTTTGATACTTACTTCATTTCTGTCTTGTGTAGTTAACTGTACAGCGGATTGAGCATCTGGTGCTTGTTCTCCAGGCTCTCCTTGAAGACCTCCCATAGCATCTCCATAAGACATTCTACCAAAACACTGTAATTGAGTATTATCTTGGTCTGAGCCTCCAGGCCCTCTTACATCATAGTCATTATCATCAACACATATTAAAGGAATATCATCTATATAAATATTATATAATCCATGAATTTCTCCTTCACATATAGCATCTGCTGTATAAACAACTTGTGAATTATAGTTTAAAGTGTCTGCGAATATTGGATTTCCATTAATTCTTTGCACACCATATACTATTGGGAGATATTTTCCTTGTAAGTGAACATTTAAATCTACTTCATTTTCAACATCAACTTGATATTCTTCTTGCCAATACTTCTTTCTAAATCCTAATCCTCTTCTTTTAGACCTTAATTTGGTTTTGGTCATTTGAGTTGTATAATTAGCAATAGCACTTAATGAACTTTCTGCATGTAAAAATCCTAAATCACTAGCGTATTCATTTCTTATAGGTTGGGCTTTATTAGGAGTACCATCAGGGCCTATACTTCTATGTATTTCATCAGTAGTTACTCTACCTCCAACTTCATTCCAATTCCCCCAATGACTTGTAAGGCCCCATTTAACTTGTACACCTGTTGCCTTCTCATCTATTGCTACATTTTGGATTACGCCTTTAAATATTCTAATAGAGTCGTTTCCCCAAATAACACCTGTTTCAGGGTCAATAAATACTTTATCAATTAATACACTTCTATTAATAAAATTTGGGCTGGCAGCTGATGTGCCTTCAACAGTTATTCCTCTATCTTGTAAAGGAGCAGTAATTTCATCAGATTCGATTTTTAATGTAAAGGTTTGACTAAGAGTAGATCCTGGAAAAGAGCTTACAATATCGGGGGAAGTACCAATAACTGCTAAATTTAAAACAGTATTATTTGAAGTAAAACTAGAAATTCTGTAAGTTAGAGTAGTAGTACTATAAGTAAAAGATATTTCATCTCCTTCTTTATAACCTCTTTCTACAAAATCTAATGGGTATCCTTCATAAGTTGTAGAGGTTGGAGTAAATACCCCACTAGTAGATATACTTCCAGCTAAAGATATAGCGGGTTTTAAATCTTCCCCCGCTAAGGTTAACGACATAGCACTGGCACGAGCTTGGGTACTTTCCGAGTAATTACCTACACTTAAAACTCTATTTGCATAGTAAGTATTTCCACCAAAAACAATATCATGGCTACCATCTGTGTAGTAGGCATACCTGCTATCATCTGTAGGAAAATTTCCATCAGCATTCTTTGTGAAAGGACGCTCAAATTTTACTAGGTGTGCATAAACAAAATCTTCGTTTGAGAGAAGATTTGTTCGAATAGTATTATTTATTGTTTTTTCTATTGACATTATGGTTGAGCTTCGATTAAGCTTAGATTAAATTGGTATAAATTGTTTGTTCCAAGAGAGTACGAAACCGTATCTCCATTTTGCATAACTCTAAAAACAGGATTAGTAGTAACTAAAGGTACATCATCAGCTACTGCTTTTTCTATAGAAGGAGTTACATAGTAGTATCTTTCATCTGTTGCAGGTTGTAATCCAGATATATAATCAGTATTGTTTGTTACACTC
>Ga0209404_10002365_pt1 | contig 11738 bp, 8 predicted proteins | sample TroAtlMetagenome_2_FD_187447 | JGI IMG/M metagenome (GOLD analysis project Ga0209404, IMG submission 187447) | Marine eukaryotic phytoplankton communities from Atlantic Ocean - Tropical Atlantic ANT8 Metagenome (SPAdes) (version 2) | ecosystem: Environmental > Aquatic > Marine > Oceanic | place...
CCACCAACCCGATCAGGAGGGGCTTGTGATCCCGCACCTCTCCGACGGGGGTCGACTTTCCGGGCTCTTCCGGGTCAAAGAGCACCCGGTCGAGATTGCGCTGGATGATTGCACTGTCCGCAGTGATCTCCTCCACCTCTAGCAGACGATCCCAGTTCCGGCGGAAAAGCAGGTCGTAGCCAGGGTTGCCTTCCTTCACCTGACACGAACAGGCCCCACACAAATACTCACTGGCTGCCACGATGCGCTCCGGAGTCATTTGGGACGCGGTGAGGCCTCCAAAAGTCCGGCCCCTCCCGAACAGAGGCACCAGCAGGGGCTCTCCCGGAGTTCGATTCCCTGAACGCATCAACATCGAGAGAAAGAGGGCCTCCGCCGGATCATCCGCGGAGACCACCTCTGTCGCGAAGTCAATCTTAAGGGGAATGCCCGAGCGCAGGATGTTGTCCGGGTCGATATTCTCGAACTCCTTGTTGAAATCCTCCCGCCGGATCACCCCCTCCGGAATCTCGAGGGTAGCCTCCGCCTCCTTCACCCCGGCCTCCATCACCTCCCGGGCCGCGGCATCCTTCGCCGGATCACCGGACTCCACCAGTACCCAGACCGCCGACGCCCCTTTCAGGAGATGCGCGCCACAGCGCTGCCGCAGCGGGGAATCCAGTAAGCGGTTCAGATTCTCCTCCGTGGCCTCCCCGGTCCAGACCGGCGTCTTGCTCTTCCAGCTTGACGGTGGCATCAGGATCAGGGTGGGCCCCTCTCCTGCATGCTCCAGCGCCGGCAGGGACACCAGCTCGGCATCCGTCAGGGTCGCAAGGTTCACCCGCTGCACCGTAAGGTTGATTGCCTGGCTGTCCCCCTGCAGTGCCGTCTCCAGAGCATCCAAGGCCTCCCCGATCTCCCCCGTCAGCTCCCCCTCCGAGGTCACCACCAGCGCAAACCGGTCTGCTGGCCAGCGCTCCAACGCGAAGCGGAAGACCGGGACCTGACAAGCCATCACTACCACTGCGGTAGCGAACAACCCGAGGAGCACCCTTCTCATCATTCCCGGGAACTTCCCGTATTCCTCCCCCCGAGTCGAGCCACCAAACTCCCGATCGTTCCCAATACTCTCTTCACAACGTGCCGTACATTGCACCGAGAACGAGGCCTTTTTTTGGTGCTAATCTTCTCATTTCACCTTCTTCTGGCCTCCTGCCGGATTCTTCTTCCCGCGGTGAGCGTTGAGTTCAGGCCAGGAGAGCTTCCCATCCTTGTTGGTGTCGGCGGACGGGTTCTTCTTGAAATACTGGATCTTCCACCGCGTGGCTTTCTGCTCTTCGGAGAGGGGTCTTGAGGGGATGATCCCGAGAAGGTCCTTCCGATAGCGTTGTAACCTCCCGGCCTGCTCTGGCTTGCTGGCAAGGTTGTGCCATTCGTGGGGGTCCTTGGCGGTGTGGTAGAGTTCTTCCTTCCCGTTGGCGTAACGCACGTAGCGCCAGTCGCGGTAGCGTTGGGAGTAAGATTGCCCGGCCGGATCATAGTAATCGGCCCACTTGTAGAGCGCCGTCAGGGCCGCTTCTGGTCCGTCCCATGCACCCTCCTTTGGATCTATGAGAAGGGGCTTGAGGGAGTGTCCATCAAGGGGGCGCCCCTTCGGGTTGAGCCGGGTATCGGCCGGCAGCCCACACAGATCGAGAAGCGTCGGGTAGAGATCCACGAGGGAGACGGGCAGAGGACAGGCACCACCTGCCTTGCTCACTCCAGGAGCACGGATGACCAAGGGCACTCGGGTGGACTCCTGCCAGAGTGAATTCTTGTAGAGGTAGTCCTTCTCCCCCATGCCCCAGCCGTGGTCGGAGGTGAAAACGATAATGGTATTGTCTTTCAGCGGGGTCGAGTCCACCGCCTTGATGACCTCTCCCACGAGGTCATCGACACTGGCCACTGAGGCGAGGTAAGCTTGGATGAACTTACGCAGAGCCAGCTCCCGATCCCCCTTGAAAGACTTGATGAGGGAAGAATACATCTTGTGCCCGCGGTCATCGGAGCGGTCGTCGCTGCCCGGGGCGAGGGTGTGCTTGAACGTATCCTCTACGTCCCCGGGGAGGATGTCGGGCAGTTTGATGGAATCGAGGGGGAAGAGGTCGAAATACTTCTGCGGAACAATCAGGGGGGTATGAGGGCGGATAAACCCAAGCCCCATCAGGAAGGGCTTCTCGGAATCCGCCAGCTCCCCGAGTTTCTTGGCGGCCCAAGCCGCATTAAGCTCGTCCCCGGTCGGGTCTCGATCGGTCTCCGATCGATATTTCAGCTCGCGCTTGCCCGCCCAGTTCCCGGTCCGCCAGGTAAAGCGGGTTCCCTCCAGATCGCGCAGCGGCCCAAAGGAACCGTCTACCGCTCCGAAGTCGTCCCGGAAGGGGCTCGGGATATCCGGGTGAGCCACATCCGTCTTCTGCCCATCATTGGCAAAGGGCCCATAGTCCGAGAGATAACCAAACTCCGACCACTGGTCCCGTCCCCGGTTGTGCATGACCTTGCCGGTGCCGAGGGCGTGGTAGCCGTGGTGCCGGAAGTGAGCCATCACAGTCCGCGAGTTCTTGAGGACTTCGTAACCATCCCATCGGTCGAAGCCGTAGCAACCCGAAGTGTGCGGGTAGAGCCCGGTGAGGAAACTGGCCCGCGATGGATTGCAGATCGGGACATTGCAATGGGCCTGAGTGAAGGACACCCCGGACTCGATAAGGCGGCGAATGTTGGGCGTCCGGGCCTGTGGATGTCCCCCTAGGGTTTCGATGTAATCGTTCAGGTCATCACAGACGATGAGAAGGACATTGGGCCTGTCTTTGGCAGTAGCCTCCGGAGCTAAGTGAAAGAGCAGGGGAAGGGCGAGAAGACAGAGAAGGATACGCATGAATTTCTGCAAGGGGAGGTTGCTGGTGCCGTCCGATCCGACCCCCGAGAAATACCCCTCTCGTGGCAGAGTGCAAGCAGGGTGCTGCGATAAAAGAGAAGATTAGCGAGTCCAGATTCTTGTTGCGACGCCTGGAGACTGCTAGTCTTCCACGATGCCTTTCCGCTCCTTGAGTCTCCTTCTCATTCTGGCCCTCGCTCTTCCCTCCCTGAGTGCAGAGAAGCCCGCCACCGGATCCCCACACCCATCCCATCCGGGCTATAAGCTGGTGTGGCAAGATGAATTCTCCGGGAACAAACTCGATCGGAACAAGTGGCGCGCGGTGGATGATCCCACCCGCGGCGCTTACGGACATGGGAATGGAGAAGCTCAGGCCTATCTCGATGCCGAAGGACGAACCTTCCGGGTAAAGGGGGGACGCTTGACCATTACTGCCCACCATGATCCCAAAGCCGTTTACCCGCTGCGGGACACTCCGAGTGGACCGGTCACGAAGAAGACGAGCGGGCAGGACTTTGCCTCCGCCAAATTGACCACCGAAAAACTTCACTCCTTCACCTACGGCATCGTCGAGGCGCGGATCAGGAATCCGCTTGCTGACAAGGGCGGGAAAACCGCAATCCCGGTATGGCCCGCCTTCTGGATGCTGCCCGAGACCTCCACTGCTCCTTACGACGGATATTGGGACAAGACCGCCCTCGACGAGAAACGCGAATGGGCCCGCAGCACATGGCCCTACAGTGGCGAAATCGATATCATGGAAATGTCCGGGCGGGCCACCCGCCTCTACCACGCGGGAGCGGTGTTCCATACCAGTGCCAAGAGGTGGACGGTTGGCCACATCGGCTGGTATTCTCACTACCGGCGCTATGACGGCGCCATCGATCCAAAACAATGGATCGCAGATCAAAAGCTGGATGGCTCCCTGCAGCCCCGGCCCGGCCAGAAGTCCTATGTCTCAGGCTATCATACCTACGGATGTAAATGGACAGCCGACCAACTAATCTTCATGCTCGATGGCAAGGAGTGGGGACCCGGGTTGGAACTCGGCGATCATACTCGGTTCGGAGGAAAGAAGATCTACCGGAACTATCCCTTCTACCTCATCCTGAACCTTGCCATCGGGGGTAACTATTTCGGGGTCTGGGGGCCGGAGGACCCCGGACCAGACAAGAAGCGCCCTAACGAACTTTACGACTTTACTCAGTTCCCTCAGTCCATGCAGGTTGACTGGGTCCGAATCTACCAGAAGCCGTAGAATTTCAGCGCACTCCAGCGCCTCGACTCGGAAGCGAATTCGTCATAGGGTGCTTTCCCTTACCTCTCTAGCATCGTGAACATTCCTGATTTCTGCCGCCGTATCGTCGAGGCTCCCTGGTTCACCGGATTTATCATAACGGTCATCGTTTTCGCCGGCATCCTTGTCGGGATGGAGACAAGTGCCTCTCTGATGGCCGAGCTCGGATCGACAATCGAGGTCCTCAATAATATCGTTCTCTACATTTTCGTGGCCGAGATCGTCCTCAAAATGACCGCGGCGGCCCCAAAACCGTGGCGCTTTTTCTATGACGGGTGGAACGTCTTTGATTTTCTCATCGTGGCGGTCTGCTTCGTGCCCTTTGGCGGAGGGTTCGCCCCCGTCCTGCGCCTGTTCCGGCTCTTCCGGACGCTGCGCCTCGTCTCCGTGATCCCCCGCCTGCAGCTCATCGTTTCCGCTCTTCTGCGCTGCCTGCCCTCAATGTTCTATGTCAGCATCCTGCTCTTTCTTGTCTTCTACATCTACGCGGTGGCAGGGACCATGCTCTTTGGCGCCAACGACCCGGTTCATTTCGGAGGCTTGTGGACTTCCATGCTCTCTCTCTTCCGGGTTGTCACCCTCGAGGACTGGACCGACGTGATGTATCTTCAAATGTTCGGATCCGACGTCTACGAGGGATACAACCAGTCCATTGAAGGACAGACTGTCGTCCCCAAGGCCCAGCCCTTCCTCGGGGCGTTCTATTTCGTCTCCTTTGTTCTCGTGGGAACCATGATCATGCTCAACCTAGTCATTGGGGTGATCATCAACGGAATGGACGAGGCCCAGAAAGAGGTTGCCGATCGCCGCCTGCACGAACTGTTGAGCCAAGGCGGGGAAGGAGGCGACCAGATCCAGCGCGAGGCGCGCATCGCCAACCTGCGCAAGAAGGTCGCCGAACTCTCGGAGGAACTGGAGAAGCTGAGCTGAGCTCTGCAGGCCGACCTTCCAACAAGCCACCTCACTGCCCGGGCACCACCGCCCGGGCCGCGCGATCTTCCACCTCGAAGAAGCCCAGCGGCCGGCTCTTGCCCTCGGCCGCATCCGTAATCATCCAGATCGCACCCGGACGGGTTTGCTGTCGCTGCTGCCCTCCCGGAGCAATCGACCCGTAGAACTTGCTGCCCCCGTCCCTGCTCATCCAAAAGAGCTTCACCTCCCGGTCACCCGAATTCACGAAGACGACATTAAAGGGATTGCCATCCGGTCTGGAAGGAGGAGCCACTTCTCCCACCTTCAATTCTCTCCACCCAAGGACCGGAAGATTCCTCACCGCGGGTTGCTTCAATGGGGCAAACTCCTTCGGGCCCAGCGCGCGCAGCCGCTTGAGGGTGGGCCCATAAACCTCCTCCCGGGCAAGGTTGTTCCACTCGTGGGGATCGGTCCGGATATCATAGAGTTCTTCTCCCCCGCCAGCGTAGCGAATATAGCGCCAGTGCTCCATGCTCAGGCCATAGCTGCCTGGTGCATCGAGGAAGGTGAGAGCCGGACGCGACCACTCCCGGGCGGGATTCTGCAAGAGCGGGCGCAGGCTCTGGCCATCATGAACCTTCACGGGAGGCAGGCCCGCCAGTTCAAGCAGGGTAGGCGCGAGACTCACCAAACTCACCGGCCTCGTGCAGGTCCCCGGGACCGTGCCCCCAGGAAGACCCGGACTTCCCTTGGGCACCCGTATAATGAGGGGTACCCGGGTGCAGGCCCGCCAAGCCGTGAACTTCTGCCAGTGCTGCTTTTCCCCGAGGTGCCATCCGTGATCGGACCACAGCACCACGATGGTATTGTCCTCATTGGGCCCCTTCTCAAGGGCCTCCATCACTCGCCCCAGCATGGTGTCCGCGAAATAAATGGAAGCGAGGTATCCCTGGATGGCCTGCTTCCACTGACCCTGTGACTGAATATGGGCAAAGTAACGGTTGGGGCCCATCCTCTGTCCCTCTTCCGGGAGATCCTCAAGGTCGTCCTTCCGGTAGCCCGGCGGCAGTTGGATGTCCTCGAGAGGGAAGGCCTCAAAATATTTTTTGGGAACAAACCAGGGCTCATGGGGGCGATAGATTCCACAGGCGAGGAAGAAGGGCTTGTTGTGCTCTTTCCCCAATTGACGTCCCACCCAGTCGGCGACGAGATAGTCTCCCCCAAACTCCTCATCAGTGGCTTCGAGGGGCCCCCAGTCCGTCTCGATATACTGCCAAGGTCCACCACGCGGCAGACTCAGCGGCCGCTTCTCTGGATACAATGTGCGGGGAAAGGGATGCTCTGTTTCAGCCGCCGGGAAGTAGTCGTCCCACGAGCGGGCATCAATAACATAGTGCAGCATCTTACCTGATCCCATCGACCTGTATCCTCCCCGGGAAAAGGTCCGCGGAAGAAGTTCGGCAGCAGGAAGCACTTCCCGCATTTTTTGTCCATTCCGATAAAGCCCGGAGCGGTGAGGAGAGATCCCGGTAAAGATCGCCGTTCGTGACGGGTTGCAGGCCGGAGCAGGACAATGCGCATTAGTAAACAGAAGGCCCGAGGCAGCCAGCCGGTCGAGGTTCGGAGTCCGGGCCTGAGGATGGCCCCCGAGACACCCCACCCAATCATTGAGATCATCGATGGCAATGAAGAGAATGTTGGGGCGTTCCGCCCCTGAAAGACTGGACCAGCCAACGATTGCGGTAGCGAGGAGAGCAAGGCTGGACGTGAACCGTGAAAAATACATCTGGACCGGTGTATCAAGGGCCCTTCCCGGCGTCCAGCAGTCCCCGCATTCATCAGTGCACGCTTGGCCCGGAACCGAGGATATGGTGTGATCCCGGGAGATGAAACTCGTGACCCTTCTTTCCCTGCTCGCTCTATCAACTGTTGCGAGTAGCGCTCAGGACGGCGTCAAATCGCAAACCAAGCTCGGCACCGACTACCTCCTTGGCCGGGGAGTGGAACAGGACCGCGATCAGGGGTTCAAGCTCATCCGGGGAGCGGCAGAAAAAGGCGAGGCTGAAGCCCAGCGTATTCTGGGTAACCTTTACGCCTATGGCGTAGGCGCTGCCATCGACCTCAAGGAATCCGCCAAGTGGCGCCGCAAGGCGGCCGGTCAGGGAGATGGCAAGGCCGCCCGGGCCCTCGGGCAGATGTATCTCGCCGGAGAGGGAGTCTCCTCTGACAAGTCGCTCGCCTTCCTCTGGATGCGCCGGGCCGCGGAACAGGGAGACTTGGAGGGTCAGGCAGCCCTCGGTGACATGTATAAAAAAGGTTCCGGTGTCACCAGGAACCCGGAGCAGGCCGCAAGCTGGCATCTGCAAGCCGCCGACCAGGGACACCCTGGAGCCCAGTTCGCCTACGGCCAGGCCTGCGCCACCGGCTCAGGGGTCGACCACAACGTGACACAGGCACTCAAGTGGCTCACCCTCGCAGTCAATGCGGGCTACGGCGCCGCCGCGGACGAGGCCCTCTCCACCCTCAAGGGCAACGCCACCCCCGGAGAAATTGCCGAGGGCTCCAAGCTCGCTGAAGCTTGGAAGCCTGGGACCGAGAAGTGACAACCCGGCCCCGACCTACCCCTCCTGTTCCACCCTGCGATAGAGAAAGGCATCGGATGTAAGCAGAGAGACTAGAAGGGCCTTCATACTCCCCTTACTCTCACGGTAGGCCTTGTGAGCTGCCTGCAATACCGGCGCGTCATGCAGGGTTTCATTGCGTCCCATCCAGAAACGGAAGGCGTGGCGCACGAAGACCTGCTCGACACGTTCGCTGGCGGCCAGCTTGTCGATCATGTCCAAGGCGTTTTTCACCGGGCCGTCGAGAGCGGGGTCCCCGCTATCAATGATTTCACCCGAGGTATCCACGGGCTTATCAAGCTCGCTCGTTCGGAAAAGACCGGCATGATTGTACATCTCGAAGGGGAGACCGAGAGGATCCATCTTTTCGTGGCAGGTCCAGCAGTATTTTGCGCGGGTGACGCGCATGCGCTCACGCAAGGTGGTATTAGGTTCGTCCGGTAGCATGGCGTCGACGGTGATGGGAATGTCCGGAATGCCACCACCAAGAAGTCGCTCGCGAATCCACCGTCCGCGTAGGATTGCGTGATTATCCATGGCATCCGAATGCGAAACCAGCCAACTTGGATGTGTCAGAAGCCCCAACCGCTGGCCTTCCGGAGCCGTAGCCAAGGTCCGTTCGGGCTTCATGGATCCATTCCCGAATGATCGTCGACTGACCCGGGCGTAGACTCTTGGTCCGGAAAGCTCGGCTTGCGTAACGCGGACGTTACCGACCCTCTTCTTTTTTTCCTGCTCCAGTTTCTTCTTGGCGGCGGTCAAAGACTTCTTCTTTTGCGTCAAGGTCTTGAGCATCCCTGTATCTTCCCTCAAGGAAACCTCGGATATCCCAAGATTTGGGCGAAAAGTATTAAACTGGATCCCGGTCATCGTTTTGCCGGCAGGGACTACGAGCTCCACTTGACCAATGGCCGTGTGGATTCTGTCAGAATGGGAACCGTTGTCCCAAATGGCCTTGAAGAAAATCGCGGTGGAACTTGAATCGGTCCGGGTGGCTTTGACTATTAATTTGGTCTTGGAGGCAATCGGCTTAGAGAACTTTTGCTCCAATGTGACCGCACCTCGTTCACCAACTACCTTCCCATTTGCAAGTTCGGTTTGGTTAAGGGTTCCTTTTCCCAACTCCCAATTATCGGGCTCCTCAAAAGTCACTTTGGAAAAGCTCCCGTTGACCAAAAACTCAGGGAGAACCTGATCCCCGGAATTGTCCCGTAATTTGACTTCGAGACCCTCAATTTCCTTTTCGAGATCCGCCACGGCAGCCGTTTCCTTCTCCAGTTTTGCCTCCGCTTCTTTTTTTCGAACGAGTGTAGCGGCTTCCCGTTCCTCCTTGTTGTTTTTCTTTCCAAAGTAGGTTTTGTCATTGCCCGTGGCCACAACTTGTTGGGTGGTCAGGAGCTCCTTGAGGACGTCTTCGTCTTTTTTTAAAATGAGCTCGATCAGGCGGTCTGTGCTGGCGGTTGCATGGAACATCGCCTGATAGTGGGAAGTTCCGCGGGCGCCGACACCAGTGCGGTCCAAGGCCGCGTTGTCTTTGCAAATATAGCCGCCTAAGTCATAATCAAAGAAGTCGCGGAAGAAGCGGAGAACACGGGGCTTGCGGATACTGTCGTCATCGAGCATCCGGGAGACTTCGCGGCGTACATCCTGACGTGTGCGCATACGGCCCTCGGCGATAGCCTTGCGGAGCTGAGTGTCAGGCTGGATGTAGCTGAGAGCGTGGTTGAGGGCGAGACCGAGCTCCCAGTCCTTCAACATCACACGGCCGTGCTTATCAGGTTTGCCGTCAGCGACCAACTCTGGACGAAAGAGCGCATCGCGATCGAGGAATATGGCAGAGAGCCCCATGTACACACCGTCTTTTTTGCCAACTCTGTCGATGGATTTTTGGACGATCTGCAGGTAATCCCCTGCTTCTTTCTCGGTAGGCGGACGGAAGGTTACGGCTTCAAAAAGAAAATCAATGGATGCTCGCAGGCCCTCGTCGGTGACACCTTCTTCTTTCATAAGGTCGTAGATCGGCGCCTTGGGGCGAACAATCTTAGTATTATACACGATGGCCATTGGCGTGCCGCGAATGTCACCCTCAGGCTTAACCTTGTCATATGTCTTGGGATCATCAGTGATCTGTTCTGGAAAACCGATCAGACTCTCCGGGCCGTAGGCCATATAGCGCAGAATGTCCTCCGCCTTGCCAAGGATCTGCGTGGCCTCGGCGCTATTGACGGTATAAAAATTGGGATAATTCTCCAGTCCATGTTTGCGCGCCGAGGAAAGCACAACGGGCACACTCTTTACAGCGGTGGCGTAGGCGACCGTACCACCTTCCCAACGAATAATACGATCGGTACCGAAGTAGAGTTTCAGTTCGCCGCCGTGATTGGTGGGCACCACGTCACCACGCGTGCGCAGACCGGGCTTGGCGGGGTCGAAAGCCGGCTCAGTATTGATCAGTTCGTTGAGCCGTGTGATGTGTTCCTGCGGCGTGATGCGCCAGATGCGCGCAGGTGAAGCGGCAGGCACAAGACGGATGCCTTTGGGCAATGAACCAAAAAGTAAATCGTGCGCGACAAAGTTACCCTTGTTAGGATCAAGATGAGCCTGAAACCCGCCTTTGTCTTTCATCATGCGCTGAAGTTCAGCCACGATCCAGTCGGAGAATCGCAAACGGTCGATGATCTTTACCTTCGATTTTTTCTTGGGTGGCATCTCCTGCAGCGTCACCTGTGCCCAGATGGACTTCCAAACGGCTGCGTTTGTCTCATCCACCGGCCCCAGCTCAGCGAGATTGAGGTCGCCTTTGGTCGAGTCGGCGTCGTGACAGTCAAAGCAGTTGTTTTCGAGAAATACACGCGCATACGTCTTGAAGTCGCCTTCAACGAGTTCGCCGGGCGTGTAAGATCCCATTGCCTGAGCCGTCGCGTAAAGCACGGCCGCCATCCCCGCGCAAAGGGGGCGCTTCAGCAGGTTCATATGAGAACTTCTTTGAGCGGGCCGGTGCCGGAATCAAACTTTGCTGCCAGCTTCTCGGACATGTTGTAACGATCTCCAGAGACTCCGGAGGCTCTCAGAATGGAATTGTAGAGAGCGTTGATCGGCCGCTTCCCATCGGCTGGGTAAAACATCCCGTCCTGAAGGCCCCATCATAGTTTCCGAGGAGCATCACCGGCCAGTTCTTCCCGGAAGTATGCTGAGAGTCCGCGTTGTTGCTGGTGTAGACGATCAAAGTGTTGTCCATCATGGTGCCACTCCCTTCGGGAACACTCTCGAGCTCTTCCATCAGTCGAACCAGCATCCGGCTGTTATACTGACGGATCTTGACCCAGATTGGGTTGTTCGGCTGCTTCATGTGCCCGAGGTTGTGCCCCTGCTGCTCCACCCCGAGGCCCTTCCAAGCTCCAAAGATTTCACCCCGCCCGGATCCAATTGTAAGAACACTCGTCAGCCCTGACTTAAGGGCTGAAATCCCCAAGTCGAGAAGCACATCATGCCAGTCGGTTTCAAACTCTGGATTGGTGTAGCGCTCATCCACTTCGGGAGCAAAATCCCTTAGCCGCGGAGACACATCACCGAGACGTTCTCGCAGCCCGTTGATCTCACCGAACCCGTCGACATACTGCCCGTAGCGTTCCTTACTCACGCCTCGCAGGCCACCAGCCTTGGCCGCCGCAAGTCGTTCAACCCGGTTGAACATACCGGAACGCGCTTCATGCTGCTTGCGAATCTCTCCCTTCGAAATCCCGCCATACAGCATCTCGTAAAGATGGTTCGGATTGGAATGCATGAAGATGGGTTGACCCGCTCCACTGGCGGAAAGGTTCGCCACCGTGGGCTTCGATCTCATGTTCCCAAGAGAATCCATCCCGATGCAAAGATGGGACAGGAGAGTTTCGGGCAGGGTTTCGCTGAGGGTGTGGTCGATGGTGGGGCCACTGGGTGGCACTCCATCACTTCCCCGATATCCCCCAAGCGCTCCAAAAAAAGCGCTGTGCGAGGGGCTGGTATGCAATCCATGAAG
>Ga0209404_10002367_pt1 | contig 11734 bp, 2 predicted proteins | sample TroAtlMetagenome_2_FD_187447 | JGI IMG/M metagenome (GOLD analysis project Ga0209404, IMG submission 187447) | Marine eukaryotic phytoplankton communities from Atlantic Ocean - Tropical Atlantic ANT8 Metagenome (SPAdes) (version 2) | ecosystem: Environmental > Aquatic > Marine > Oceanic | place...
TTTTTGAACGTCATTACAGTTCCACCTTTGGAACCACCATACATGGTACCATTGGCTCCAGAGTTAACTTTAAATCTACATCTTTCTTGTGTAAAATCACTTACATTAATAATAGTTTTTATACTTAAGGCTTTTGCTTCTGGAGATCCACCATTTCCAGAACTTTGACAATACTCAATTCCCTTTCTTACATAATCCCAACTACCTCCTCCATTAGTACTATGTTCTATGAAAGATTCCCAACCTCCTGACTCTTGTCCCTGATGGTACGCACCAGCACCAGATGCTTGGAACCTAGAAGCAAATTCTATTTCCCACATACCATCACTTGGGAATGTAAATACACCAGCAGTCTCTGTCATACCTGCACCTTTCACTGCAAATGGAGCAGGAGATCTAGCAACTGTAGTTTGTGTATTTGTTGTAACATCACCTAAAATATTATTATAAATCTTTCTATTTGCAGCATCATTTTGACCAGGACCAGCATTTGGATATTGTACTATTCCATAACCATCAGCACTATCATCACTGTTTATATCTCCAGCAAACCACTGATCTATTTCAGCAACTCCTAAACCACCACCAATAGCTTCCTGTTGATCTTCCCAGTCATTATCAGTATATGCAGGGTTTGTATTACCATCAGGAAGAAACTTTGCTGGATATAAATCTTCAATTTGTGTTAATTCAGGATTTAATGATTTAATAAACTGCATCATATTATCTACAGATAGATCTTCTGCTTGAGACTTTGTTGGATATCCAACTGGTTTCAAATTGTTATTATAAAAATCTAATACTTGAGTAACATTAGCACCAAGATCTGTTAATGCTTTAGGAAGTGCAGTTTTCTTTCTCTTCCTAAATTTCATCTTACCTGCATCAATAGAGACTTTATGCTCATCACCAACCCATAATGAATTATCTGATAGGAATAAGTGTCTTATCTTATATTCTGCATTACCTAAATCGTATGCTGCATTTGTTGTAGGAATAATATGTCCTGTCAACTTTAAGTGACCATCAGCTTCTAATCTAGTACTTGCACCATCATCTAGATATGTCTGTGCCAGATGAGGTGAAGCATCTACCCACTGTGTGCTACCCCCATCATCATAATTAATCTTTAAGCTTCCTTCATCAGTTTTCCACCACAAATCACCTGCAGAAGGTGTTGTTGGAGCATTAAGACTAATACTTACATTAGCACCTCCACCACCTCCAGCACCAGATTGATCTGCCCATTTCCAATTAGTAGCTTCGTTTGAATCATATACTAAAACTTTATCAGGACCAACAGTACCACCAGCATTGATGTGTTTCTCTTCTATTACATCATCATCAACACTCCAAACAGTACCTCCAATTGATATAGTTATATCTCCTTTATCTCCATCAGTTATTCCACCACCACTTGAAGCTGCTAAAGGTGGACTAGCATCTACCCAATAAGAATCAGGAGTCTCATCTGTATAATAAATCTTAAGTCTACCTTCTATCGAAGACCACCACATATCACCAGCAGTAGGACTACCTGGTGGAGTGGCAGCAATAGATACAGATGAATTACCACCACCAGATTGTCCATTAGCAATAGAAGTGATTATTCCTTTATCATTAACCGTAATATTTGTATTTGTATAAGAACCAGCAGTAATACCAGCAACATTAGGTAAAGAGAATGTTGCTTTTTTATTAACACCATCCCAATCAATATTAAAATCACTAGTACCAATTAATTCTACAAATGATACAGGATTACCATCATCCACAGATGGGTTTGCTTTTAATATAACATGATTAGATGTACTTGTAGAACCTTCTAAAGAATAATTGGAGAAATATCCCCAATCTGTTCCATTAAAGAATTCCCAAATATTACTTCCTTCATTAAATCTTACTATAGCATCTGCTAATGCAGAACGTTCAGCAATGATTGATGCATTTAATGATGGTTGTATTGGTGAATATATATCCATATTCCCAGCACCAGAACCACCAAGATTTTCACTTAAAGTAATGTCAGTACCATTAACATCTATTGATAATATAGTTGCAGATGCTGTAACACTCAAGTTACCACTATTAGTAGTGATTAAAGATACTGATGCTCCTTCAACAAGTCCAGTAGTATCAGCCATTGTAAGTATACTACTACCTCCTGTACCAGATACATTATTATACCTACCAATATCAGCATTTAATGTAAGACTACTAGTACCAACTGCAGCATTTTGTGATATATTACTTTGAGAACCACTATATGATAAATTTCCTGTAATAGTAACATCTTGGAAAGTAACTCCTGTAATTGTTGTTGCACCTCTAGCAGTTACAGAACCTAAAGTATCTGATTCTGATTTTAAATATCCTTCAGTACCATGGTCACCCCAATCATGTGCATCTTCCCAATCACTAACCATTTGTGCAGTAATGTTTTTGATATAGTTTGGAATAGTAGTATCAGTTGACCAATCAAATTCATCTATATCAACATCTATAGCTCTCCAATTACCACTTACAATATTATAAGCAAGAACTTGATCTTCAGTAGGTGTAGTTGGAATATTAACATTATTAAGATGATTTAAACCAAGAGGAGATCCACTTTTCTTAAAGTTGCCTGTAACATCTACATCACCTGTAACATTTAAATCAGTACCATCAAAAGTTAATTTAGCACTATCTTCTAATGCACCAACAGTACCGACAATAGGTACTCTACCTGCAGTTAAATCACTAACTGTAACAGATGCAAATACACATTCAGCACCTGTAATATTAGCACCAGTATTACCAATAACTGTTCCTTGACTTGTAAATGTAGTTGAATCTATACCACCATCTATAACAAGTTTATTAGTAGTACTATTCCAAGTTAATTTGTCTGTATCTACTAATGCTCCATTTGTCCCGACGATTACAACTCTTCCTTCTGTTAAATCACTGATTGTAGCAGAGTGAAATACAGCTTCAACATTACTAGTTGATATACCAGCATTAAATGATACTGCTGAAGTGAATGTTTTGTATCCACTAAACGAATACGTTCCCTCACGAGTCTGTTGCAAATCAGCAGCAATCTCATTGATCTCTTGCCTCTGATCTTCTAGACTAAAATCTTTAGCGACATTTCTTAAAGTCATTTAACTAATTTCTTAAGGAGGGACTTGATTTCGGACATTTCTTCCTTCAAAGTATTTAGTTCTTTGATGGCATTCTGAAATTCACCCGAAAATGATTTAGGTGCTTTTGGAGCAACATTAATTATTGCTCCAGTGTTAGTATCTCTAACAAAATTCTCATGACCTTTAACTTTAAGATACTCCATTTTAATAGGAAGCAACTGCCCTCATATCCTGTATTTTAGGAATATATGAAGGATCCGATGTCTTCATAACAATTTTAATAGCAAAAGAAGAAAAATCTTTTAAACTATCAACAGTATATCTCAACTCTTGATAAGAAGATTGCTTTTCATACTGTCCAGAAATACTATTTTCAGATGTAGCAATAATATCTTTATTATCTGGACCACCATCAACATTGAAATATTCCCAATCAATATCATTGAAATTCTCTTGTGATGCTAATAGTTTTGTCTTATAAAGAATCTTAATATCTTCGATATTTTTAACATTGGCAGTTATATAAACATTAACTGCAGTTGCAGGATTATCAATATAGATCTCTTTAGTAACATATTTCGAAACACCTGAAGTGTTAATAGAACCATCTTCAGGAACATAATCAACACCATTACCATATGTCATAGTTTTAATTTCTGCAAATTTTGCAGTGCTTAAAGTAGATCCTTCAAAATCAATAATTTCTCCCTGACGGAATATATCATAAACCTGATCACTTGTTGCTGGTGTTCTAGCATAATCACTACCAGCAGTAATAGGACTTATATAATTATTGTTAATAGGATTCTTATCGTTTTCTATAGTTAAAGACTTGGTTTTAGAATCCCACAAAACTACCTTACCACTTATTTTATTATCATATTTCTCACTTAAATTAGATGGGTTATATGCAGTAATAGTTGATCCTGTAACAAAATTAGGAACCTGTTCAAATATACCAGCAGGAGAAATTGAAGTTACTGTGTCTAGATCAGTCTGAACAGTGAAATTTAGTTTTTCATTAACTTCAAAATTCAAAGAATTCTTAATCTTAACATAAACATCATTATTAATAACCTGTAAAACTTCGGAAGATGCTCCTGATTTTTGACCTGAAACATTTTGACCTGTTGTTATAACAGTACTACCATTACCAGTAACTGTAAATTTATAGATTGGATGTAATTTAAGAATTTGATATTTCTTTCCGTATCTATTTTCTGTACCAGTAGTATTCTCAACTCTATTAGATCCTAATTTAACAGAACTAGTTCTTAAATCAATCAAAGGTGATAAATGTGATTTGGTTGATGAAAGATCAATCTTATACACTAATGAATTATCAACACCATTAACTATTTCATTGATACTAGAAGCAATAACCTTTTGATTTAAGAAGAATTGCTCTTCATTCAAGAAAGTAGTTTCTTTTGATGACTGTGAATAGGAACTATAATTTGTAGTTAAAGAATCAACAGGAACGATATTTGTTGTAGTTACATAACTATCAATCTTTGTATCAGATGTTTGTAAGTACGGAACTTGTGCATATAGTTTCTCATACTTTCTATTATATGATGCTAGTATATTTGTACCACCACCAAAACCTGTAACTGATGCTCTAGCAGGACCAACAACTGTATAACTATCAATACCAGAGTTAGCAACTGTATAAAGAGTATTTTCTATATCACTAACATCATAACCAGCAAAACTCTCTACTCCTCTAAAGTAAACTTTAGATTTTCCATCTGTTTCAAATCCATTATCACGATGATTTATCTTAACTATATTACTATTATTCTTAAACAACGCAGATGTTGCAGTACTATTTGCTAAAGCATATGTCTCTATAGGATCTGATGCTAATTTTTCATAACCCAATTCTTCATTAGTTAATAATAATTCAGCAGTTCTACTAATATCAAATTCTGCTCTGTATAGAGTAAATTTAATATCTTCAAACAAATCTTCTGTCCAATTATCAACGTTTTGTGACTTAAATACTGAACCTAACAGTGGTTGTGTATTAACAACTAATCCAGAAGAAATATCTGTCTCGCCAAGTCTAGATGACCATATCTCATACTCTGTTGTATCGCATTCAATATTAAGAGCATAATCTGTATTATCTTGTAGATATACAGGATAGTTGAAATTAAATCTTGTGGGAATAGTTGAGTTAACTGTAGTATCTGTATCAACAGCAATACCCATTCTAACTGCTGGTTCATCTATAACAATTTCAGACTCAATAATTGCTCCTGTAGCAGAAGAACCTGATCCTCTAACAACAACTGCAGGTGCTTCAGTATATCCTCTACCAGATATAGCAACATCTGCTAGATAAATTTGTCCATTAGATACCTTAACAGATCCCGTAGAATTACTACCACCAGGTAATTGAGGACTCTCAACTGTAATTGTTGCTCCTTCATAACCAGAACCTAATTTAGTAACATTTAATGATGATACTCTACCAGAATCTTTAGCAGTCTTTAAACCAATCGTTGCATTATTAGCATTATTATATTGTGTAACACTATTTAAAGTAAGATCTTCATTTGCTTGGAATGAAGTACCATTGTGGTTACTCAATACAAATGTATATACTTGCTCGTTAGTAATTGAAATCTTACCATTACTAGTAGGCAACACCTCAAACATATTTCTATCATATACCTTGGAAAGAGGTCCAATAGCAAGTGATCTACTACCAGTTACATTCTCTCCAACTGTTAATGTTATATTACCAGAAGAATAAACTTTGAGGAATGTATCTGGATATAAAGTAACTTCAGATCCTGGTAGAATATACTTTCCTGGCTTCTCACTATCTACATTACTTAAATAAACTCTTATAGGAATAGAAGAACTCTTCTTGGAGAAGAATAAATCTACACCAGTAGAGAACATACCACCTTCAAAGTTTTCCACCTTAAATGTCTGTGCAAGTGGGTTGGGTCTAGCAACATTTTCAGTATTACTATCAATCAACTGAACACCTTCATTTGCTTTGAAGAATGCTGGTGCAGTAGAAATAATAGATGCAGGATTCTCTGGTAAAATACCAGTTGCATAGAACTTAACTTCAGCATAAGTATCCACAGAATTCTTGTCTGAATCTGTAGAACTAGAAGTAAATCTAATTGTCTTGATACCTGTTGAGAATCTTATTTCTTCCGAAGTATCATCATATTGAACTTGATTAACATCTCCACTCCAAGGAGTATTCTCTTTAGGAGCATTACCTGCAGGAACTAAAAGAATACCACTAGCATTACCATACTCATCTGTAATGATAGGTGTATTAAATGAAGTTAATGAATTACCAGCAACTCCAGTAAATCTGGAATCTGTCAATACCCATCTATCAATATTTCTTTGCTCCATAAACACATAAACTTGTGTCTTTGGTTTTAATCTCTTAAGAACAAATTTGACTGGAATAGATCTTGCAAAAAATCTTAAAGAATCTACAACAGTAGTATTATTAACAGTCTTATATCCAACACCCTTTGCTATTTCATTATTTTGTGGACTAATATTAGAAGAACTTGATACAGAAGCATTATTAACACTAGATGCTGCGGAATCAGAATTATTTTCTGATAATGGATTTATATTATAGAAAGCTTTATTAACACCAACCCAGTTGACTACAAATGAATTGTATATACTAGAGAAACTTTCTGTAACATCCTTTGTAAGGAATATAGAGAATAAACCAGTATTATTATCAGTCAATAATGGTGCAACAGTAGTATCATACCATTGATCAACATTAGGATTTAATGAAGCATCACCAAGATATTGTATAACAACAAATGGATTAGGATTAATAGTTTTTGTAGCAAATGCATTATGAGCATAAACTATATTAGTGTATGGAAGAGTAACAACATCGCTATTATTAACATATCCAGCAATATCTCTTTGATAATCTCTACTATAAATTTCTGTTAATTTGAAACTCTCTTCCTTTACTTGTGGTCGTAGGACAGATTGTTGTGCATCAACAGAACATTTATAATCTATAGATTTAAGATTACCAGCACTGTGTGATTCGTAATTATCAACAACAAAGCCACTCTTAACTCTATCAATACCAAGAGCATCTTTAACCTGCATGTTTAATGCTTGTTGCTCTAATATACTTAAAGATGTGTAATATTCTAATCTTTCAATTCTCTTCTCAAGTTTACCAATATCTTTCATTGTATAACGCTTATTATCCACAGGGATAATTCTTACATCCTTACTTGATCTAGTGAAAGCAGGGATATACATGTAATACAATACAATACCATCCTCAATCATCTCTGGTTTAGATGGATTTAAAGAGGAATTACCAGTCTTGATTACAAAATCACCTTTCTTGTTTAAAAATACACCATCAATCCTATCAAGATATTGTGACTCTGTGAAGGAAACAGTATATGGAAGTAACTTACTTGATGCTGGAGTACTAGAAACAGAACCACCAGGACCAGTGAAGTTGATATATTCAGTTTGAGATAATATAGAAGTATCTTGGAAACCAGAAATAATAGCAGTAGAATCTACTTTAGGACGGAAATCAAGAACATTCCTTAAATTAACAATACCATGAACAGTAGAGTTGAAAGATGGAACATCATCAGCAACAACACCATCTTCATGAACATATGAATCAACTGTTGCAAAATCACCTTGAGAATGCTCAAAGTAATCGAAAGCAACAACAACTTGACCAGTTGGTGCTTGGAATCCTGGTTTTAATACAAGTCTAGAAACATCATAGAATGTATCTCTTTGTCCATCATCAAAAGTAAATCTATGTGTTATATCAGTACCTACAACTAAATTACCATTAACATCAACTGTAGGTGGTGCAGATGTAGATCCTTCGTATATGTACTTAATATCATAAACATCAGAATAAGTATAAGATTCTGTGCTATCACTATCATAATCAATACCTCTCAAAGGTATTACTTTATCACCAGCAGCAGTAATAATAATTCTCTTATTAGATACAGAACTCTTTGTTTTTGGTTTTGCTTTACTTATCTCTAATGTTGCAGTTAATTTAAGTTTAGGGAAATTTGATACAGTGTTTCCAAAATGATTCTCTGGGAAGGTTAATGTCATACTTCCTGATGACAAACCAGATGTTGGATCAGAAATATTCTTTGTCTCTACAAAATCTGGTGAAACGTAAATAACATCTCCTGTTTCAATATTATTTGCATCACCCTTATCATGTACAGTAATTAAGAAATCATTCTCATTAAATTCAGAGAATCTCTGTGTACCAAAACCAAGTTGTGCAACGAAAGTTATGTTACCTCCAGTAGCAGTACCAGGAACAACAAAATCTCTTCTAATATAGTACTTAATTTGTGTATCTTCTGAATTCTTAATTAAACTACCAACCTCTTTACTTCCTGTTGGAAATATTAATGTAGAACCAGTTCCACTAGAAACAGTTGGACGCAATCTTACTACTGATTCTGCTGTAACATTATCTGGTAATGCAAAATTTATATTAATTCTTGATTTATTAGTTCCTTGTGGAAGAGTGGCACTTTCAACTACAAAACGATTGATACGACTAGTAGCATCACCAGCACCAGGAGATGACTCTGGTATTACAGAGTTGAATTGAATGATATCACCTTGTGTTACAAATTCAGCAGCATTAGCACTGAATCCATTACATTCAATATACCTATACCCTTCCTTACCAGAGAATGTGTACTCTGTTACTGCTTTAGTTTCTGAATAATTAGAATCAATAGTTTCTATATCAGCACTAAATTTCTTTCCATCACCAAATGTTGAATACAATGATTTAACACTTTGAGAACCATATGTAACTACGGTATCTCTAAACAAAACAGGTGTAATAACAGCATCAGCACCATTAACAGGATTATCTGCAGGATCAACAACAACTACTGTTGGTGGAATGGAATATTCTACAGAAACTGCATCACGATTATTAATTTCTAATTTATATAAAGTACCACCCAATTCACCAACAGAAATATCAGATGTTTCATATGAAAGACCATTAACTTCGACTTGATGAGTAAATGAGTAACCAGTTCCACCTTTATTAACAATAAAGTGAGATAGTGTATTTTCTCTAGCAATCCTTAAAAGACCACCTTCTTCACTAACAATTGTTTCACCTGGAACAAAACGTCCAGATAATGTTTTTATTAAAAGACTTTTACCTGAAGAAAGATATCCATTAGTATCACCTTCTATTACACCATAAGCACCACTCTGTGATCCTGTAATATACTTACCTGGTGTAAAATCACTAGTAACATTAGTATCTACTATTAGTTTTGTGAAAAATACTGGGTTGAAATATGATAGATTAAATAAACCAGTATAAGGAGTCTGACCACCTGCTGTTCTTCCTCTGGATACAACTTTATCAGTATCAGGATTAAATCCTTCTGGTCTCTTTAATAATGAAAAATCTTTAGGTTTAGCAACACCAACCAAAGGAATAATAGTTTCGTTGTAATCAGAAATATATCCTATAGTATTGGCAAGAACATTTCCATCAGCATCACTTTTTGTCTTAAAAAGATCTCTTCTTCTGGTGCCTTGATTCTCATCATACTCAATTAAAATAGTATCCAAATAATCCTTTCTACCATAAACAACTAACTGAAGACACGGAGTAGATCCAAGTTCTGGTCTAATAACTTTTGCCAAAGCAAGTACTTCTACTGATCCTGTATCTGCTACTCCATTAGATGCTGTTCTGGATGTAATAAAGTGTATATTACGTAAATCGGGTATAGAACCAGTTGGATTAACAATACTAGCATCACCAATATCATCTGTTGGAATAGCAGGAGTTATGTATATAGTTTTAATACCAAAATCCTTATCAAAACCCTTACCTCTTCTATCAATAGTCTGAATATAATTACCATCATCTTCAGTATTATTAGAACCTACCGTACCATCATTATAGGTAGAATTTAGATATACTGTTGGATATGCTGTTAGATCTGCTCCCTCTGCATTTAAAGGAAGAGTATTATAAACATTAGTAAGTGTAAAACTAGATAATCCAGTAGATCTAATAGTAACATTATCTCTAACTAAAGTATCTCTTGCTTTATCTAATTCTAGATACTTCGTTTCTTTATTAACAATCTCATATCCACGAACATATCCTTTACCAGGACCAACAGTTGCTACTAATTTTCCACTAGCTTCGCCTGGTGTTATGTTATTTACTGTACCAGTAGCATCTAATGAATATACACCATTATTACCATTATTATAAAATTCTCTTACATCAATATCAAATTTATCTACAACATAATCACCAGACTCATCATATGTTCTTCTAGCAATAGTTTTCTCTAATAAAGAATAATCTGCTTGTTTAATTTGACGTTGTATAATACCATTCTTAACAGTAAGAAGTTGTATAAAATTCTTATCTGGTGTTTCATCATAACCATACTTAATAACTTCAAGATCTACTTTTAATCTATGTGCTCCTGGAGCAGCATAGTTTGAAGATCCAAAAGAGTTATCATATAAGGTAATATCTTCTTCTGGTGATACTAATGATTCAGTTACTTTAAATCCTACTTTAACAGATGGAGTATTATTGTATCCATCAACAACAATTAATTTAGCACTATTTCTTACAAAAAATCCATTAACAAAATAAACACCTTCTTCAACCTTTACTGCAGCAGCATATCCCATTGCACCACTTTCAACAAAAGTGACAGCACCAGTATCAGGATTTGTTACAGCAACATTGGTAGGTAGAACACTACCGTCGGTTCCAACAACAAGCAAAGGAGAATTAACACCATCAACCACTTCCAGTGTTTCACCTTGTCTAAAAGTCTCTTCATCACCTGATGCACCAGCAGTTAAATATTTAACATACAATGTATCATTATTATTCTCTGTCTGTTTAGAGATAGCAAGAATGAGAGCGACTACACCAGACGATAACCCACTAACTTTCTGTCCAACCAAACCATCGATATCATATTTTTGGTATATGATTTCACCATCAACATTTACAGCAACTTCTGAAACAGAAGAAAGCTTGACAAAATCCAGTCTCTTATTGAGACCTACTTCACCAGGAACTACTAAATCGCCTTGTTTAAAACGATATTTACCATAACTTTCAACTTGATTCTGAAGTATGGATTGAAGTGTGTTTAATTCTCTACCCTGAACAGGATAGGAAGGTCTAAACAGTACTTTATAAAAATCTTTACTTGAATCGTAATCGTCGAAATAAGGAGCTGCTTTAATATTAGTCTTCTGTGGCATTGTATTATTCTACCGTCTGGTTTAGGTTAACAAAAATCAGAATTCAATGACTAATTTTATATCCTCGATCTGATCAGCAGCTCTAGTAATTAGTCTTCTGTTTTCAATGTATATTAGGTCTCCACTGTTGTTCTTCACTTCTGGATTTGCTAAACCATCAGTAAATGTACAACCAGACAATTGTGTACCATCTGCAAGTGCAACATCAACAGTTCCAGGAGAAGCAGATTGGTCACCACTAATGGCATTTCCTGCGTCAGAAGCAAATGATCTAACAA
>Ga0209404_10002369_pt1 | contig 11729 bp, 10 predicted proteins | sample TroAtlMetagenome_2_FD_187447 | JGI IMG/M metagenome (GOLD analysis project Ga0209404, IMG submission 187447) | Marine eukaryotic phytoplankton communities from Atlantic Ocean - Tropical Atlantic ANT8 Metagenome (SPAdes) (version 2) | ecosystem: Environmental > Aquatic > Marine > Oceanic...
AACGTTACTTCTTAAAAAGCCAACGAATTAGCGCGCTAATTCGTTGGCTTTTTAAGAAGTAACGTTCTATCCCTTTAGTATCCGCTTGGATCTTAGTGTAAACAGGGAACGCAACTTGTCGTAACAAGGGTAATACCTTTGCTGCAGGCATCATTGCAAGCACAACTGCAAATTGATAGAAACCTAAATCAGTTGTCGACAAATATAAACCCGCTATCGCGATATCAATATTAAAGATCGAATACCCTATGGTAGCCTGAAGAGCAGCCTTCCACGAGAACTCAAATACCGGTTTAAACCTGTGTGTAAATCTTCGTGGCTTAACCCACATCATATTTTTAGAAAGATAACCACATTGTTTAATTGTTTCAAGTGCCAGTAAGCCAATGACAATCGACCAATAGCCATATCCTAACCAAGCTAACATAACGGTGACTAACGCACTGATTGACTCGGCCAACGCATCTACCATCGAAAGCTTTTTAAATTTCATTTCTCGATTTAACAGTGTTCCAGGAATAAAACCAATGAGAGAAATCAAAAACGTGAAAGACGTCACTTGAATGACTGCTTCTAATCGAGGATCACCGTACACATCAGCTAACAGAGAGGCACTAATCTGGAGTAAAATAAAGAGAAAGGTGTGCGCTAAAATGGTAAGTAAAAAAAACTCTCCAAGAAGTCTATTATCAACCTGTTTCTCTCTGATTAGCGCTGCGGCTATCCCACTGCGGCTAAATGACCAAAGCAATGCCGTAAAAAAAGAAGAAAGCGCAATGACGGCATAATCTTCTGGAAACAAAAAACGCAAAGTGAATATCGTCGTTAACCAGCGAACTGATTGGCCCAACACTTTTCCAATTGCTACCCACTTCAGTGAGTTAAGCACGACTTCTCTCATTAACATTTCTCAGTTTCTTGCGTGACTATAGTTTGTCACTAACATGACAAAAGTGAAATTTTCATGAAATTTCACTTTGATCTCGGCGGCTTCCTTGCACTTTCTCAATGTGTGACGCTTTTTGAAAATAAACGTCTTCATTAATTACGTTGAGCTAGCGGTGCTGTTTAATTATTGAAAATACAACTGTATGATAGGACGAATATTCTTCCATATTAACACTGCATAGTACATCTATTTATTGACTAATGAGAACCCTAACGGATGCCAAAAAACCAGGTAAAATATACGTTCTTAGTTGGCTCAGCTAAGTCTGGCACTACCAAGCTGGCTGACCTACTCGATCTTCATCCAGACATCACGCTTTCTTCTGATAAAGAGCCAGACACCTTTGCAGATTCAGATTTTTCTGAAACGCTGTTAAATGATTATAATACGTTATTTGACTCAGCAGCTAAGATACGGATTGACGCATCAACTTCTTACTCAGAGCGTACTGACAGTGAACTCATTGCCGAAAGACTCTATCGTGTAGACCCTCTAGCAAAGATCCTTTACTTAGTGAGAGATCCTGCCAAAAGGGCTTGGTCGTCTTACTGGCACTATGTTAGAAACGGCGTTGAACATCGATCGCCAGAGGAAGCCATTACCGATATAAATTCGCCGCATTATGTTGGCTCGTGTTTTTATTCGCAGATTAGAAATTACGAAACTGTCTTTCCCCGTTCTCAAATACGTATTATAGAGTTCGAGGACTTCATTAAGTCTCCATCGGCAATTTACAAAGAAATTTTAGCATTTTTGGAACTTGATGACGCCCCACTTCAGCAAGGTGAATCTTCGAAAACAACAAACAAATCGTACCAATGGCGCGGGCCGGCAACAATTCTTAAGTATGTGAAGCCCAAATATATTCAAAAGGCCACAAAGATTATAAAGAAAACTTTGCCCGAAGGTTTTATTAATACCATTAAGCACTCTGCGACAAAACCAGTGCCTAAAATTACCCCCGCACAGTATCAAAAGTTTGCCCCACTTTTCGAGGAAGAAAGAAGAGCGCTAAAACGAGAGTACACTGACTTATTTATATCTTCTACGACAGATTAAAACTACTACAGGCCGATCTTTCCAATATACGTTTGCGGTATCGGCCTGTTCTGATGGATATTCTTTGGCGTTAGTTCAACGGGCTGTTGTATGAGGTTAGGCGATGTTACTATTACCGCGTCGTAACGACTTTTGCGGTAATGTATTGCCTTTAAGGGCACAACATATTTATTGATGGTGTTATCACGTATTGTAATTTTAGGTTTACCAGAAGCCCACTCATCTAAAGACAATTCATCTTCAAGCAAGGTTACCGGAACCGAATCTCCAACATAACTTACAGTATTGCGGGTCATTGTAAGAGAGTTTAGGCCCTCAAACGTTCGTATTAATGGGTATTTGAAATCTGAGTAAACCACAAAGAGATTGTTGTCATAAATAATATCTCCTCTTGAGGCACTTTTACCATCCCCCCCAACTCTCGCGCCTAGTCCTGGTCGTCTATGTATAAGAATGTTCCCATTCACATCATATTGCTGCCCAGCAAAATCATAAATCCCATCGTAACCTATTAGCTCTAGTAAATAGCGTGCCTGATTATCACTACTAGGTTCAATCCAGTTATGGGCGATGACGGTGTTCTGAAAGCGTGACTTGACATTATTTCCTTTATTACCATGAAGGAAGCTATTATCCATTTGGAATTGGCTATCAGGGAAACTATGTTGATCACTTGCTACGTAAATAGCATGTCCCCATTTTCCTCCTCGTTCAAGACCGCCGCTTTGTGTAATCTCTGAGTGAGATATTGTTAAGCTACCCGAATTATAGTCTGTTCCTAAAACCCCGTTGTGGCAGCCTGATATATACACATTCCTCAAAACTGTCCCCGTGGCCTCATTTCTAAAACAGACTAAGCTATCTTGCAACTTAACATTTTTAATTGTCCAATAATGAGAACCTCTCAATCCTATGTTCCAGCCGTATTTCTTAACCCCGCCTCTAAAGGCAGGCCTATTTTTCGCATCGGTTGCTGAAGAGGTTAAGGTGATGGGCTCGTCTTCAGTACCAGATATAAATTTTGCCTCAAATGGCGCAAACTCCTCTTTTTCATTAAGGACAATCGTGTCACCTGCGACTAACTTGGGCAGTATGTCAGAAACTTGTTTAAAACGTTTATCAGATCCTACTTCCCATACCCTAGGCTGGCGTACATTGTTAATAGTTTGAATTTGCCATGATATTCTAAACACATCCCTTCGCATGGATTTATCTGTTTCGAAGAACACCAGCCTCACAGTGTCATGAGTTCCATAATGGTTAGGTGCTTTTAAACGTAAGCGAATTTCATCATCATCACGGATAGTTAGGGCTTGGTTTGTCACAAAAGGAGCGCCATTAACGGATAACGCTATTCGCTTAGATTTTAAGGTCAACGGGGCGTCTCCCACGCCTTTAAGCCTAATACAAGCTTGAAGTAGGGAGTTGGGCTGCACATTTAACGTTGCGGGGAGTGCAGCGACATGCCTAACCCCCCACCGGTAAATCGATACCTCTTTAATACTGCATTGTGAATCGACGACTGAGCTTAGTGCAGGCTTGGTGAGCGCAAGTGTAAATACAACACTTGCCAATAGAATAATGAAAAGTTTATTACGTTTATTTTCCATGTATTATTTTATATTCTTCGTGCTTAACACCAAAGAACCCTGCGATAGTTCCCGCAGCCGAACTGACTCTAAATAGACCTTCTACCCATGTCATCTTATTGAGCGTTACCGCTCCCTTCAACAAACTTAGCATACCGCGCACCGCTCTTACTAACGACATCGCTACACACCGCAAGACCGCTTTCAGTGTCGGCTCTTCAAAGAGGTGTGATCGTGTGTAGCCGATCCCTGAGCGAAAACCTCTGCGGCAAAACCATTTGATAGTCGCCCGACTCGCGGGGAACTCTTCCTTGACGGGAGAATTAATATAGACACACTTGAACCCTAGATGCTTACACCTAAGCGCAAAGTGATAATCACTCGCTCCTGTCATCGCAAATCTATCATCAAAACACGGTAAGGTAGCTTCAATAACATGTCTACTCAGTAATAGGTTGTTGGTATAGAAAACGTCCGTATGTTGGCCTTCATATAAAGTATTGTTACCGTAAATCAAATCTATAGCCCATGCGGGGGTCCCTTCTCCACCTACCGAAACAACATGGCTGGTTACAACATCAGCATTAAATCTCTCCACCGCTCCCACCATTTTTCTTATCCAATCTTCGTCTTCAAGCCATTCGTCATCATCGATGAACATTAGATAATCTGCATTGAGTGCAGTGAATTCCGTAACACACCGATTTCGCGCAAAAACAATACCTGGTTGTTTTTCAATATAATAAACCAACGGAATGTCAGGATTGATGTTTGAGCGAACATCAACCACCTCTTTGGTTGTTAGGTCGGAAGCGTTGTCGACAACAATCACAGTGACCTTTAATCCTAATACTCTTTGTTGCAGGAGTAAGCTATCAAGAAGCCTGGAAAGCCACTCAGGTCTTTTGCAGGTAATAACCCCAATTACCACATGCTGCATATCACGCTTTCCCTCGTAAAATGTTTTCTATTTTTTTCATTGGCCAACTCAATTTCCACCAATAGGACTTGTAAGCGCTAAGAAAGAGATGCCTATAGTAGACTTCATCTTGCTTCACTGTTGATAAATGCTCTTTAAGAACCTCAGATAAAGACTGCAAAAAAAGCTGATACTGGTTATTTATTTCAATAACATCATCGTGAGGTACAGCCTCTTTAACAAGTGCGTGATATAAAGATGTGGCAAGTGTCACTAGATGAGATGAGGGTACCTCAGCGATATTTTGGTTACGTAATTTTTTATCTACAAAAGACAACGCACTTTCATCAAACTCAACTTGAAGACCCGCATTAAACGCAATTTCTACTGCAACCTTTGAAGGTTCCTCTAGCAGCCTATCGTACGCCACTATTTGGCATTTTTGGTCAAGCGTATTGAAATATCCAGAAAGCGTATAGTTCATCCAAAGCATGAGTGATTTTTCTAAGGAAAAACCGTCCCGTTTATTTAAAGAACCGAATACTTCGAACGGAGAACGAACCATCAGAATATAACTTGTTTCCAAATTTGGTTTTGCCGCCACTATTTTTTTCCAAAAAGGAAGCAATAACGTGGTTCTGGGATCTTTCATCCCCCAGCATTCCCTATTTTCGTAGTCGCGATGCAGGATGTCGTTCGCCTCATACTCAAAATTAACTAACGACTGCATACCATGAGCATCTATACACTCTGCTAGTGGATCATCCCAAGACCACCGCGTTACATCTAGCAATTTTTCATTTAAAGACACTAGCGCGGAGTTTTCGAAAAAACCTTTCTCGTTAACCCCTTTTTGAGCAGAGAATAACGATTTCCCCATAAACACGCCCATTTCATCGAGAAGCCCTGATAAAGCAGAAGTACCGCTTCGGTGCATCCCTATTACGAGTATGGCTTTTTGTTTCATTATGAATTACCTGATACGGTTTTTAATGGCCTTGAGTTTCACTAACGCATTATTGGATAGCACTCTCAAAAGTAAAGATGAAGCCAGAAGATGAATATAAAGCGGTTTAAGTTTCCATGCATTGAATAAACATTCTGAAGCACCTACGCTATCGTTTCGGTAGAACATGTTGTTAGCATAATGCATGAAAGCATTGAAGGTTGCTTTACGGCACAATGCTCGCTCATTGTTAGTTAAATCAGGCAAACTAGATACTTTGCGAATACAAGACAAATCCGCCACTAACATTTTTTGATTATTGAGTGAGTAGTTTTCACCATGAATAAAATAAATTGCCAGGGATTGTTTTACAACCGCGACGTCCGACACTTTAGCAATTTTAAGCCAGACATGTCGGTCATCTACACCATGGAGCTCTCTGCTTTCATCAAAACCATTGACCGCTTCTAAAACGGACTTTCTGGCTAAAACTGTACAGCAGGATATAAAGTTTTTATCTAACAAAGCGTCAAAGCAATAACCTTCAGCCGTAGGTTGAGACAACGTTCTCTCACCATGATCATCAACGTCAACCCAACTATAAACGAGGCCTACCGATTCCCGCTCGAACAGGGGTACCTGTTTTTCTAATTTTTCTGGCTTCCATTGATCATCTTGATCACAAAAGCCGATAAGGGCACCTGTGGATACCTTTATTCCAAAATTTCTAGCCGATGCTACACCACCATTCTCTTTCTTGAAATACTTTACATTTGGATGTGTTAAATACTTCGATATCAGTTGTGCAGAGCCATCTGTTGAGCCATCGTCAATTAATAATAATTCGAAGTTGTCTCGAGTTTGGGCCAGTATACTTTCTATGGTGTATTCAAGTGTTTTTTCACCGTTATATACAGCGACAATAATACTCGCTTTTAAATCTACCAATGTGCTCTCCCTGCTTAGACTATATTCGAAGTAGCGTGATTATTATGATGTAAAGTAGTACCAAGCTTACCAAGCTAAGAAACGCTACTTTCAGCAAGTCTTTGCCCGTTATTTCCAATTGCAACTCAGGCTTTGCCTTAGATACTCTTATAAAAGACGCAGCTGCCATTGCCGCAAAGATGTAGAAAAACATAATGTAGCTACGGCTAATGAAAAAGGCCGTACTACAATAGCCTATTATCGAGACTAATATAAAAACAGCGAGCGTGACTTCTTGTTTTATTGAGATATCGGATGAAACTGGGTCGCTTTTCAGTTTTATAATACGTAATAGCATTAAAAAGATTAGCAATACAAACGACATCCAGAGTGTGTACCCGATAATACCTAATTCAGACATAACGGTAACAAATGAGTTGTGGGCTAATTTAGAGTGATATTCAAGAAAGCGCTCCTTTCCAAATCCAAAAAGTGGGCGATGCAATAGCATTTGAATACCTTCATACCACGCTGTTAGTCGCTGCATCGAGCTTTCATCGTCTTTGCTAATAGTACGAAATGAACCCATTGCCACCAAAATGACCGGAAGGGAAATTCCAGCCAACAAAATTGACTTCATTTTGCCGAAACGTAAATAGAAAAACGCGAATAACACCGCCAGTAGCCCCAATAGGGATCCCCGACTCCCAGTCCAATAAATGCCGAAAACAAGAAAGATAGTTGTCAGTAAATAGACACCTTTCATTAGCCAGCCTTTTGCCGAAACCAAAAAGAAAACCGCGATAGGAATATTCATGACTAAAAACATTCCCATGTCATTGGGGTCATTAAAAATTCCGATGTACCGCGCCTGTGCCATTTGATTAGCACCATCATTGCGATAAATAACTGTTTCAGCCCACCCTTCTCCGAAGGGATTATTAACCTGTACATATGCATGCTGTGTCATCACTATGCATGCTAATAACGAGATTAATAGAATAATTTTCTGTCTGCCAAATGAAACCAGAAACCCTAAAAATAAAATGAAAGGAATTGTATTTGTATTTATCCAATCGATAACAAACGTTAAATCGCTAAAGAACCTCAATGCCCTTATTTCTGATAAAAGCATGGAAAACAATAACAATATCATTATCGTGCATTGCGCATTCCATACCTTTGGTCGCAATGAAACTAAATAGGCAAAAAACGTTGCGATAAGGAATATTCTTAGCACTGGAAATTGAAGGCTGAGGATAGGCCATTCATGCGGCCTTATCAGAACAAGCGCAGTGTAAACACACAAAAGAAAAAAACCGAAAGGTGCTGTGGACTCTTGTGACTCTGCGCCAAATCGAGACTTAGATTTTGTCATCCACAACACCCTTCATGCTTCTTTTTATAATCATGGTTAAATAACGTTTCATTTTACTGCACAAAAATGGGAGTGAGTGGCTATATATACACAACGATAGCACCGCCTCACTCCGTTCTGTTATGCTTCGTTTGTAACTATCAGCATTAGTAGACATCATGAAATCGTAGGCACTCAGTCCACTCTCCTTGGCTAAAAGGAGTTGTTCATAATGCAGCAGCAAACCTGGAGAAATATTGGGTTTAAAGTGGGTATCTATACCATTTTGATAAAAAATGAGATCCTGTCCAGAAATGATTGAATAATTCACAGCGATGATTTGGTCTTCCACTTCCAGCATCACTAACGACAAACGTTGTTCATCCAGAAGCTTATTAAGTATTTCTTGATGGAACTGGCTAAATAGTAAGTCGTCAAAAATGGCTGGGTGGCCTTTTTCCTTCCACCGTTTAGCATTCAGTGCCTTTAAACTCGCAAACGCAGTCTGGAGTTCATCCCGGCTCTTAACGTGAATGTACTTTGCATTTAAATTTTTTGCTGCCCTCCTACCTCGGCGGACTTTTTTCTCGAGTTTACTCCGCCCACATTCGCTCGGAATGTAAAAGCGCCTCCCTCTTTTCGACGTTAAATATCTTATATTAGATGATGAGCACCAACTTGTTATCAAAGCACTAGGAGACACATTATTCAAACTAAGGCGCTTGATACCGAATTCAATCATTAAGTCGCGCAGGGAATCCAATGCGCTAGCAAGAATAGATTCATCACCCAGAAGGTCTTGTCTTTCACTACACGTTTCAGACTGAGAGGGCTCCCCACTACTAATAAACCACGCCGTAGTCGTATCTACTTTTCGGACGTAAAGAGGGATAACCCCTACCAATACCCCAGCCTTATTTACCGTGACGATAAACAGCTTCTCTATGGTATGTTGATACACTGACGCCCAAGTTGTAACCCAAGCGAAACTGGTAAATATTGTGGCATGTTTACTTTTTGCGTAAAGGCTTTCCCACGCAGTTTGCGAGGACTCTATTTCACTCAACGTAGTTAAAACCTGGAATGTCAGCCCTGCTTTCACAGACCTAACCGTGCTAAATCCTTCGGTCCACAGTTGGTTTTACATTTCGTTGTGACCCATTGAATTGCCGTGGAGTTAATTGCCTTCAGCCCGCTGATTAGCTTTGCTTTTTTTAGCGCATACAAATTAGTTTCATAATTAGCGCCCACCTGATAGCGATAAGCCAACAACCACTGGTTATAGGCACTATCTGACACGACCAAAACGTTCCATTCCTCGCTTGCTATCATTCGAACTTCTTGAAATCCATCTGGAATTGGGGAGTTGAGATAATACGATGCTTTAGCATCAAGCGTGTTACCGTCGAAGAAATAATGCAACGTAGTCACTTCAACATTATCAATTCGTACCTGCTCTTGGCATGCACTTGAAGCATTGTATATGATGGGCGTTACTGGCGTACTTATCGCGTTGCATGCTATTTCTTGGTCATCGTTATTCACTGCCATTACCGCGAACCATGAAGAAAATAATAAGCTGAACAGTAAGGTACTGAGCATTAATCGCTTGGGAAGTTGACGCTGGTCTTCAAATTTTGCTTTCTGCCTACTCCCTAACGTTTCAAATTCTTTATCTTCTAGCTTTCTTCCCAAATAGAACTGAAAAATGGCAACAGGAATATAAATATACCAACCGAAGTTATTATGATCTGTCATTAATGAACTTTCCATATCGGTCATATGGCCAATGACGATAAGCAGCACAATTCGGATCCAGTTAGTTACCAATGCGCCAAAGAGAGCAAAACAAGTAAAGATAACGGCAGATTTTCCCGTTCGCAAATAAAGAAAAACGTACAGGCTACTAATTGCTAACGCGACAATAATATACCTTAGACCGCTGCATCCCTCTGCAATTTCAAAGATACCCGAGGGAATAGTGACAAATTCGTTTTCTACGTAGACGGGGATGTCGGTTAACGACATCATCAGCGTCACCATAAATACTGATATCTTCTGGAAGAGTAACGCAAGAGAGCCCCAGAAAGGAAAGATAAAAACAAGGTAAACGAGGGGAAACAACGTCGATATATTAAATACAAACACTTGAAACATGAGTGCGGTGAGCACCAGCAAGGACATGGACCAATAAAGCAAGCTAATTTGAGATAATGTGGCGACCCAGAGCCCCAATCCGGCAACTATTAAGCCGCCGACCCAGAGAACGCTAACTGATGAGCGAAAATGAATTCTGTTTTCAACATCAAGAATAAAGGCAAGATAAAGTATGATAAAAGGAACAAGAAAAGAGTGAGAATACGTGCCGTCATCGAAACTATACTTCCACAATGTTTGCATAATCGGGTAATTGAATACGGCCCATGCCAACAGCAGAAACACGAATACCCAGAAGTGTTTAAGCTTTCCTATATTGTTCCACATACTGCTGAATCCCTGTAGAGCTATTTATTAATTAATTGCGTAGTTATCGACCTTTGCCAAAGAGCACAACTTCAACCGTTCTTATCAAAATCAATATATCCAATAGCAAACTTTGATGCTTAACGTAATAAAGATCGAACTTAAGCTTTTCCATAGAGTCTTCTACACTTGCCCCATAGGGATAGTTGAGCTGAGCCCACCCAGCCAATCCAGGCTTTACATTGTGTCGCTGATTGTAATAGGGAACTTCTTTCACTAATTGCTCAACAAATTGAGGCCTTTCGGGGCGGGGGCCAATGAAAGACATTTCACCCTTAAATACATTTAGCAACTGAGGTAATTCGTCTATTCTATACTTTCTTATAAAATGCCCAATACGAGTCACGCGATCATCGTTTTTACTCGCCCACTTGGCACCATCTTTTTCGGCATCAGGTCGCATACTTCTAAATTTAAGTATTTTGAATAGCTGCCCATTTAACCCGACTCGCTCTTGTGCATAAAATACTGAAACCCCAGTTCTACGGCCATCATCTAAATATATTATTAATGCCGTTGTTAACATGATTGGCCAAACAAAAGCCAATACACATGCTGCCACTAATACATTGAGACTATAATCAAGCGCATCTCTCAAGTAGTTTTGGCTTTGGAATCCATTAGAATAAATAACCCAACTTGGATACATCAGGTTAACGACAATTTGGCCAGTTTCTCTTTCCATGAAATCAAGTAATTCCGTCACTTCAATACCACGGAGACGACACTCAAAAAGGACTTCAACAGGCAGTGTGCCGCGACGCTGATCACACGCAATGACAATTTCTTCAATATCATTGTCATTAATAAACTGCTGAAAGTTCTCATCTACCTTTATGTGAACGATTTTTTCCCTACGAATACCATCTTCTCGGTTGTCACCAGGAATAGGCACAAACCCAACCATTTCAAAGCCGATCCTATCGACATCGCGACGCATACGCTTTTCAATAATTGATGCTCTCTCACCCGCGCCCAACACCACTATACGAACTTTGCCTAAACCTAAAAGCCCCAAGCGGTTAGTAAAGTAGCGAAAAATGACCAGTGTGATGATAATCGAAAATACAGCAGCCGGCAGGAAATAAGCATCCATCACAAGATCATCGAACAACGCTCTACTGACGATTTCAACAAGAAAGTAACTTAGCCCTACACTGACAAATATCCGTCTTATGATCCCTCGAAAAGTTTCCCTAAGCTTTGCTTCATACAAGCCCACAGACAGTGAGCAAAGAAGAACAGAAACGGTAAGTAGGCCTACGTTAATGATCAGCTTCTCTGGTGGAACTTTTGAAACAAGCCCAACTTGTGTGAGGATAAAGTACGTAATGTATCCCATATAAGCTATAAGTAGCGCTTCGGTCACTACAAGAATATTAGAGCGCTTATTTTGATTTCGCTTGTTTACTGCCACCCCTGGCCCCTTAATACTACGAACTAATCCCCATCATAGAGGG
>Ga0209404_10002371_pt1 | contig 11727 bp, 12 predicted proteins | sample TroAtlMetagenome_2_FD_187447 | JGI IMG/M metagenome (GOLD analysis project Ga0209404, IMG submission 187447) | Marine eukaryotic phytoplankton communities from Atlantic Ocean - Tropical Atlantic ANT8 Metagenome (SPAdes) (version 2) | ecosystem: Environmental > Aquatic > Marine > Oceanic...
AATGCGTCGCTCAAGGTGTACCGTTTGCCAGAGAGTATGGAGGATTGTTAGATAACAGATCATTTGGTGGAGCTCAGGTTAAAAGAACCTTTTATGCGCGAGGTCAAACCGGTCAGCAACTTCTACTTGGTGCTTATCAAGCGCTCCAAAAGGAAATTAATAATGGTGGAGTAGAAATGCATTCTAGATCCGAAATGCTGGATCTAGTACTTGTAGGAGGTCACGCTAAAGGGATAATTGCTAGGGATATGGTGACAGGTGAAATCAGTTCGCATGCAGCTGACTGTGTTATTCTTGCAACAGGTGGTTATGGTAATGTTTTCTTTCTCTCTACTAATGCCAAAGGTTGTAATGTCATGTCCGCCTACAGGGCACATAAGAAAGGGGCCTATTTCTCAAATCCTTGTTATACCCAAATTCACCCAACCTGCATACCTGTTAGTGGCGACTATCAATCAAAATTGACTTTGATGTCAGAATCTCTCAGAAATGATGGAAGGATATGGGTTCCTAAAAGACCAGAGGATGTTGGTAAACTTGCATCCGAAATTGCAGAAGCCGATAGAGATTATTATCTTGAAAGAAAATATCCGTCTTTTGGAAATTTAGCCCCTAGAGATATCGCTTCAAGGTCGGCCAAGGAAGCATGCGATGCTGGACTTGGAATAGGAAACAGTGGATTAGGGGTTTATTTAGATTTTGCTGATTCCATTAATCGGTTTGGTAAGGATACTATCGCATCGAGATACGGAAATTTATTTCAGATGTACTCTAAGATTACTGGCGAGGACCCTTATTCTGAACCTATGAGAATATATCCAGCCGTTCACTATACAATGGGTGGTCTTTGGGTTGATTACAATTTAATGAGTAACGTTCCGGGACTTCATGTGCTCGGTGAGGCTAACTTCTCTGATCATGGTGCTAATAGACTAGGAGCTTCTGCATTGATGCAAGGCCTTGCTGATGGTTATTTTGTAATATCAGCGACATTACCAAACTATCTAGTGAACGAGTCACCCGGTACAATAAATACTGATATGCCTGAGTTTCGGGAGGCTGAAGAAAACGTTCGTACAAGAATATCCCTTTTGTTGTCTATAAACGGTAAAAGAAGCGTAGATTCATTCCATCGAGAACTTGGACTTTTAGTATGGGACAAGTGCGGAATGGCAAGAAACAAAGATGGACTTAAGGAGGCAATAGATAAAATACCCGCAATCCGAGAAGAGTTTTGGGATAATGTCTGTGTCCCGGGAGAATCCATGAATATTAACCAAGAGTTAGAGAAAGCTGGAAGAGTTGCTGATTTCATTGACTTTGCGGAATTACTTTGTCATGACGCTCTTCATCGTGAGGAAAGTTGTGGAGGGCATTTCAGAGAAGAGTATCAATTCACAAAGGACGATCCAGAGGTCTCATCAGGATATACCAATGAGGGTGAAGCAAAGAGAAGAGACGATGAGTATGCTTATGTTGCGGCTTGGGAAAGGAATGATAGAGGTAAACTTAACCTCAAAAAAGAATGGTTAGAATTTGAGAATGTTAAACTTGCAACAAGAAGTTATAAGTAATTTTTAATGAATTTAACTCTCAAAGTCTGGCGCCAAAAAGATAAGGACTCCAAAGGGAGAATCGAAACTTATGTAGTTAGTGATATACCAGAAGAAGCATCTTTTTTAGAGATGCTAGATATTGTAAATAACCAACTGATTGAAAGCGGTAGAGAACCAATCACTTTTGATCATGATTGTCGTGAAGGTATTTGCGGTGCCTGCTCTCTTACTATAAACGGTATTCCTCATGGCAAAGGTAGTGGTATTACGACATGCCAACTGCACATGAGAAAATTTTCCGATGGTGAAACTATTTACATCGAACCGTTTCGTGCTAAACCGTTCCCAATTCTGAAGGATCTAATGGTTGATAGGTCCTCATTTGATAGAGTCATAGAATCAGGTGGTTATGTTTCGATACGAACAGGTTCAGCAGTTGATGCTAATTCAATGCCAATAGAAAAAGAGGATGCTGATACAGCCTTTGATGCCGCGACTTGCATTGGGTGTGGGGCTTGTGTTGCATCATGCAAAAATGCTAGTGCGATGCTCTTTGTTTCAGCAAAAGTAAAACATTTAAACTCGCTTCCTCAGGGTGCTCCAGAGAAAACAAAACGAGTTCTGAACATGGTTAATAAGATGGATGAAGAAGGATTTGGGAACTGCACAAATCAATTTGAGTGTGAGGCAGTATGCCCTAAGTCAATCAAATCCGAATTCATTTCAGATTTAAACCGGCAGTACGGTACGGCTTTAGTTAAAGAGGCTTTGAAATAAAGATTAAAATCTGTACGTCCAAGAGACTCCAGGATATTTTAGTCCCCAATAAATCAGACTTGCAGTATGATTTCCAATTAATCTGGAAAAGGAAAGGTGTTCGTTTGTTCCACTATAAGAAAACATTGCAGACCAAAGTCCGTTTCTTATGTGAATACCAGCCACTGGCCTAAGGTCACTAAGCTCATCAATGTATGTTGCACCTGCATATGGGGATAATTGGAAATTGCCAAATTCACCAAGATACTTACTAACGGTTCCATAGTAAGACTGACTCTTAACATCATTAAAGTCATCATTAGATGTTCCTAGGATAATAGCCGGCTGCCATCCCTTCTTTTCGGACATAACTCTCCAGTTTGCGGCAAAGTCAATATCACTACTTAAGGGTCTGTAATCAAAGCCACCTGATAAGCCTTCAATAATCTCAAATCGAAAGGTGCTAAATATTTTTCCAGAGTCGCCCTTCTCAGGAATCCAGCGAAAATTTAATTTACCACCAATTTTATTCTCTGGTATTAAAAATAATTCTGGTGTCTTGAAAAGAGAATCTCCTAAAATGATTTCTTGATTTGATGAGCCACGGACCGTGCCTCCTTCACCTGGTCACATTACTCAGCTAGGTACTTCTGATGTCCTCAAGGCTAATGAGAAAGTACTAATATAAAGAAGAGCGAATAAAGTTGAAAGAGTTTTCATTTTTTATAATTTACATTTTTTGAATAAATATATCAAGAAGTCTTCTTGATATATCATTATTACATATTTACCTTTTATTATGAGCGACAATTCAAATTCTCTTCCTCAAGATTTAAATCTAACTGACAAATGGGATACCTCTGCTCTAAGAGCATTAGTAGATGAGAGATGCAATGCCGGCAGGAAGCCATCTCATTTATTTCTTGGCAGAAAAGAGAGTGACTTGTTAAAGGATCACTTAGGTGAGGCTTTTGGATCAGATTCAGTTTCAACATTTAATGATCTTTATTATATGGGAATGCTTGTAGTAGAGCTTCAAACGAATTCATGTGTCAGAGTTGCAGGCGAGAAGTTTATGGACAAGCTTGAATCATCAAGCTTTGATTTAAAAAGCTGGAAGGATGATGATTTTTCAGAGTGGGAACTGCACTTTAATTAATTTTTTAGAAGAGCTCGAGTTGATTGTTTTCATCATCATTTAGTGCTAAAAACCGCACTCCTGCACCAATTAATCTGACAGTTTTTCCGCCCCCTCTCGCCCAGGCTTGGCTTAAGAGTTCATTGAAAAGCTCACTGTTGATAACAGTTGATGTCTTTTCAGAGGTAGTTTTGGTGAAATCTGAAAATTTAACTTTCACAAAAGCAGATTTAATTTTCCTATCTTCATGTGAATTGTTGATGTCGTTTTTAAGTTCTAATAAAATCGTTCGTAGTCTCTTTTTTGCATCAATCAAAGTTGTGACATTTTGTTGATAAGTTTTCTCAATGCTACATGACTTACGTTCTCTATTTGAATTGACTTCCCTGTTGTCGATTCCTCTACAAAGGCTATGTAAATTAATTCCAAACTTTCCAAACAATTTATGAAGTTCTGAAATGTCTAATTGTTGTAAGTCTTGACATGTATGAATTTCTAGAGTTGATAGTTTTTCTGAAGTTTTCCCTCCAACTCCCCATATTTTTTCTACAGGTAGAGTTTTAAGAAAATTTTCAATTTCATTATCCTTTACCTCAAATTGATTATTAGGCTTTCGCCAATCACTTGCAATTTTAGCAAGCATTTTATTTGAGGCTATGCCAGCTGAACATGTCAGGTTTCTTTTTTTAGATATGTCGTTTCTGATAGAAGTAGCCAAGTCAAATGCATTTGTTGAAGAGGCAGTCACATCTAGGTAAGCTTCATCTAAAGATATAGGCTCGATTATATTGGTGTAAGAATTAAAGATTTTTCTAATTTCATAAGATTCTTGTTTATATAATTCATGTCTTACAGGAAGAATTATCAGTTGCGGGCATAATTCTAATGCTTTGAATGTTGGCATTGCTGACCTACAGCCATATTTTCTAGCGACATAATTACATGTTGTTAGGACGCCCCTCCCTCCACTTCTGCCACCAACGGCAACCGGTAATGTTCTTAATGAAGGTTTTTCTCTAACTTCAATAGCCGCATAATAGCAATCCATGTCAATGTGGATGATTTTTCTTTGATGATCTTCATTTTGATGAAGTTGCATTTTGTATTGAATTAGAAATGTATTATGGTTTTTTATAAATCATTTAATAATAATATGAATCTAAAAATTATAACCCTAATCTCATCTTTATTTTGTATCACTTCTTTAGCTGGTGCGCCATCCGTCATTCTTGAAACTAATCACGGATCCATAACAATAGAGCTTAATGAAAAAAAGGCACCATTGACCGTAAAAAACTTTATTGGTTATGTTGAAAAGAAATTTTATGATAACACAATTTTTCACCGGATCATTGACGGGTTTATGATTCAGGGTGGAGGCTTTTCTAATGAGGATCCTCCAGCTCAAAAAAAGCCGGAGAAACCAATTAAAAATGAAGGTAAAAGTTCTGGCCTATCAAATGTTAGAGGCAGTATCGCGATGGCAAGAACTAGTGATCCTAACAGCGCGACCTCTCAATTTTTTATAAATGTTGGAGACAATAGTGCTAGCTTAGATGCTGGAGGTGCTAACGGGCCAGACGGGTATGCTGTGTTTGGTAAGGTTACTAAGGGAATGAATGTTGTTGATAAGATTAAATCTGTTAAGACTGGTTCTAAGCCAATGAAAGCTCTAGGTGGAAATGCGTTGATGAGAGATGTTCCAGATGAAAATGTGATAATTAAATCGGCAAAAATATTTAAAGAAAAAACTAAATAGAAATTATGAAAAACTATATCTTTATTATCGCGAGTATATTTATTTTTGTTTCCTGTTCTAAACAAAAAGCCCCTATAAACAATTCATCCAATGAGAGTGAAGTTATAAAAAAAGCGGATCCTACACAGCCTCCCTTAGATATTGTTGATGTCCCTGCGGAAGAGCCTGCAAATCTTAATAATTCACCACACGTCATAATAGTGACTTCTTATGGTGACATTACTATTGAGCTAGATGCACTAAATGCTCCAGTAACAGTTAAAAACTTTCTTACCTATGTTGAATCCAAACATTATGATAATACTATTTTTCATAGGGTTATTGAAGGGTTTATGATACAAGGAGGCGGTTTCTCAAGCGAAGGGGATGAAAAAGTGACTAATCCACCAATTAAAAATGAAGGAAAGAACGGGTTAAGTAACAAGAAAGGAACAATAGCTATGGCTAGGACGCAAGTACCCGACAGTGCCACTTCTCAATTCTTCATTAATACAGTTGATAATAGTAGAGGCTTAGATGCAGGCGGAGCAAATGGCCCTGATGGATACGCTGTTTTTGGCAAAGTTATATCTGGTATGGATATTGTGGATAAAATACAAAAAGTTAGAGTTGGTCCTAAGACCCTAAGGTCTCTAAGCCCTGAGGGTAAACTCTATGCTCGACCCAATGGTGATGTTCCTACTGAAAACGTTTTGATAAAATCAATAAGTATTAAAAATGAATAAATCTATTTACCTTTAGGCTCTTCTAAAATTCCTAAGGCCTGATCCAAGGAGGCGTCATCATGTACAATAGCATGTAGGCTTTTAGCCATTAAGGTGGGATTTTCGTGCTGCCATACATTTCTACCAACAGCAATACCTGACGAGCCAGAGTCCATTGACATTTTCACCATCTTTAAAAGAGCTTTATCGTCACCCATTGCCGCACCACCTAATACAACGACAGGGACAAAAGAACTATCAATTATTTTTCTAAAATCATTAATGCTAGCATCTATTGGAAAGGCTGTTTTTATTACATCAGCACCAAGTTCAGCAGCCATTCTAACTGCGAATGAAATATTTTCGAGGGTGTAATCATTTGGTTTACCGATTCCAAATGGAAGAGATTCAATAATTACAGGCAATTCTAAATCAATGCACTCACTGACAAGGCTGGCACATTCACGATATATTCGGTCCTCGGATTGATGGTTTGTGTAGCACATATTCATTACCGCATTAGAACCTACACTTAGGGCGTCTTCAGCTGTGTATGATCTATAACTTCCGTGGTCGGGATTTGATTTAAAAGAGGGTTTGTATACATCCGTCCTGAAGCAAATTCCTTTCCCTTCAAGTTGTTCAGAAAATGCTCTAGCTAAACCAAAATTGACTACGAAGCCGTCAACAAATGGAGACACATTTTCAATTAATTGCCCGGGATTATTGAGTTCTGGTACAGGAATTACAGTACCATGGTCAATTGGCAGTATAACAGTTTTACCATTCTTAAAGAACTTATCCCAATTATGGCGGAATATATTATTTTCTTCCATCATAAAAACTTCTCCATTTATTACAAAATGACAAAGAAAAACTTGGATTTCGTTGATGGTTCGGATATGAAAAAGAGAGTCTAATTAATATATTTTACCCTTACTAAATAATGCCTCATATAAAAACTAATGGAATTAATATGTACTACACTGAACAGGGAGATGGAGATCCCCTGTTGCTGATAATGGGAATTACAGCTCCAGGTGCAGTCTGGGAAGCTCATGCTGAGGATTGGCAAAATGATTTTAGGTGCATTATTGGAGACAATCGAGGTGTCGGCGAAACGGACAAACCTGAAGGACCCTATTCAAGTGAAATGATGGCTGATGATTATGCAGGTCTATTAGATGAACTAGGTATAGATAAGGTCAGTATTGTTGGTTGTTCAATGGGCTCTATTATAGCTCAACAATTGGCATTAAGGCATCCAGATAAAGTTAAAAATGCAGTCTTAATGTGCACATGGTCAAGATGTGATCGGTATGCTGTTTCAGTTTTTGAGCATATGATGAATGCCAAGGCCAGGCTTCGTCCTGAGGAGTTTATGAAATTTGTTCAACTATTGATATTCACAAAGCCTTTTTGGGATAATAATGATTGCTATCAGGCTATTTTAGATGGTCAGAATGATGCTAAATCGGGTGAGTCACCTCAGCCAGTTCATTCAATGGAAGCTCAAGCTGCAGCATGTATAAATCATGATGTTTACGAAAAGCTTTCAGAAATAAAATGTCCTTGTTTAGTTATTGGAGGTGAGGACGATATATTTACACCTAAGTGGATGGCCGAAGAGACGGCTAATGCGATCCCCAATTCAGAGCTTCATTTATATGAAGGAGCAGGTCACGCATTTCACTGGGAAAAAATTGATGAATTTAATCCCAAGGTAAGGGAGTGGTTAAAAGCAAACTAACAAAATAGAAAAAGAAAATATTATGGCTATTAAATTTGGTTCAGAAGTCTATACATGGTTCATGGATGGTTATGGTGAGGGTAATGATAATAAACTACCTCACATGGCTAAGATCATCGGGGAAGCAGGATTCTCAGGTATCGAACCTATGGTTCTGGAGCCTTATGATACATATTGGCTTGGTGACTGTAAAGATCCTCAAAAATTAAAAACTGCTCTTGACGAAGCTGGTATTGAATTAGCTGCGTTAGCGCTAATTTGTAAGTGGGATGAGGAAGAAGAGACCGAGTCTGAAAGGATGGCTGCTGATTGGACTATTGAAACATTAAAGCTATTCCCTGGGGCAGCACTTGGGACAGTACCATTGCCTGATGGCAGACATGAGCTTCAACAACGAAGGGTGAATTTAGTGAACAATGTAAATAGAGTTTCTAGAAGGGCTGCAGAAGCTGGATTAAAATGCTCTTTTCACCCCAATAGTCCCCCACCATCATTGGTTCGCACTCAAGACGATTATGATGTAGTTTTAAATAGTCTTGACCCTGATGCGACTGGATGGACGCCTGACGTTGGTCACATTGCTAGGGGTGGGATGGATGTAATCGATACAATGACAAAATGGGGACATTTAGTTAATCATATTCACTATAAGGATTTTTCAGGTAATGGAGCTGAGCCATGGTCACAGATGGGAAGTGGCAAACTAGATTTTCATAAAATAACGGAATGGCTCACACTTAGAAATTATGAAGGGTGGATTATTTGTGAAGATGAGGCTGAGGTTGCTATTAAGGATCCTGATGGCGTTACTCTTCAAAACGGAGCTTGGTGTAAGGAGAACTTATTCCCAATCGTTTAGTTTTAGATAATAATTATTTCCTATATCGTTTTCGGATTCCTCCTTTTGTCTGAAGGGAGTAAATCTTTTATTAATTAGAATTAATGCATTAATGTCAAAGTACTCAATCGGTTTAGATTTTGGAACCAATTCGTGTCGTTCTGTAATTATAGATATAATTAATGGAAATGAACTTGGCTCTACTGTTTTTGAATATCCAAGCGGTGAGTTAGGTATATTAACAGATCCAAGTGACCCTAACGTAGCGCGACAAAATCCTCAGGATTACATTGATGGCCTTGAATTCATCATTAGAGGTTCACTGATTGAGGCAAAAAATAATGAGCCTGATTTCGAATCAAGTGATGTCATTGGTATTGGAGTCGACACTACTGGAAGCACCCCGATTCCAGTAGATAAGAATGGTTCTCCGTTAGCTCTATCATCAAAGTTTAAAAATGACTTAAATGCGATGGTCTGGTTATGGAAAGATCACACTGCACATCTTGAAGCTAACGAAATTACATCAAAAGCTAGGGAGATGCGCCCGAAGTTTCTTGAGAAGTGCGGTGGCACCTATTCATCCGAATGGTGGTGGTCAAAGATATTGCACTTAAAAAGGTGCGCCCCTGAAGTTTTCGAGGCGGCATACAGTTATGTCGAACATTGCGATTATATACCAGCCCTTTTAGCAGGCAATACGAACCCTTTAAAAATAAAGAGGAGCGTTTGCGCTGCTGGTCATAAGGCAATGTATTCAGAGGAATGGGGAGGTCTACCTGACAAGGAGTTTCTGGAACAATTAGATCCATCCCTTTCAGAACTTCGAGACAGATTATTTACTGAAGCATTCAGTTCAGATAATCTAGCTGGCAATTTATGTTCTGAATGGGCTAAGAGAACTGGTTTAATTGAAGGTACTCCAATAGCAGTTGGTGCATTCGATTGTCATATGGGAGCCGTTGCTTGCGGTGTAAAAGAAGGGGTTTTATCTAAGATATTGGGTACAAGTACTTGTGATATTGCAGTCATGCCAAACGGCAAAGAGCTGGATGATATACCTGGCGTATGTGGGATTGTTGATGGATCCGTTCTTCCTGGACACTATGGAATAGAGGCCGGTCAAAGTGCAGTTGGAGACATTTTCTTATGGTTAGTAAATAACCTAGTGCCAGATAGTTACGGTGCCGACCCCGATGAAAAGTTTAATAAAATGGAGGAATTGATGTCAGGTTTAGCTCCAGGTTCTAGTGGGCTCCTTGCTTTGGATTGGAATAATGGGAACCGAACAGTGCTAGTTGATGTTAGGTTGTCTGGTCTACTGTTGGGTCAAACCTTGCAAACAAAGGTTCATGAGATTTATCGTGCATACATTGAAGCAACGGCCTTTGGTGCTCTTACTATAATCAATAGAATCGAAGAATATGGCGTACCGATTAATGAAGTTGTAACGACTGGAGGGCTTGCCGTTAAAAATCATACTTTGATGCAGATATATGCCGACATTCTTAACCGTCCACTACGAGTTGCACTTAGTGATCAGACTTGCGCGGTGGGTGCAGCTGTTTTTGGTGCAAGCTGCAGTGGCGATTATAGCGTTTCTCAGTTACAGGAAAATTGCTCTAAGCTTAGGGAGAAAGTTTACATGCCTAATGACGATAACGTTGCTGTATATAAAGTGCTCTATACCCTGTACAAAGAACTGCATGATTCATTCGGGACACAGCAATGGCAAGGTAACTTATCAAGTATTATGAAAGAGCTTATTGATATACGCGAGGCTCAAAGGAGATAATGTGCTCAATTGTACAACAAAAAAGCACAATCGTTTTTATATCGCGTTGAATTTATTTATTATAACCTTTTAGTCGAATATCTGACTTTCAAAGAGTAGAAAATCTACTAGCTAATTATTCTCAGTTATTTGATATGAGATCCTCTTATTCTTATCTGATTTATCGCTAAGTTTTTTTAGTATAAGCTTAGAAACAACATCTTCTAACGGTACGCCTTTTTCATCTGCAATTCTTTTGAAACTTAAGTATTGTGTTTCTGTTAGGCTTACTTTTAAAGGTTTATTATTCTCGTTGAGTAAGAAATCCATGTATTAGGATTTAATCATAGGGAAATCATTATGTCAGCACAAATTTAGTATTCTTTATTGATCAAATAAAGAATTTTAGTTGTTCGCCGTTGATGGACAAATATTGCTGATATTATCAGTACACCCATCAGGAATCGAACCTGAACCCACGGCTCCGGAAACCGTTGTACTATCCATTATACTATGGGTGCTTTTATTAAAAATAACTCTTATACAAATGAAAGCAAGAAGCAGAAACATGATCAAAACAATAGCTTTACACAAAGTATAAGAAGAGATTTATTTGCCTTTCACTGTAAATGTCAGAAGACAATAAAATCGTCGTTATTAAATTTGGATCAGGTATTTTAACCAAGCCTAATGGCATTTCATTAGACGACAATCAATTCGATGGCTTAGTTCGTGCTGTTGCAGAGGTTCATAATTCAGGAATGAGGCCCGTTGTTGTTTCAAGTGGAGCTGCAGCTGCCGGCATGATGGCATTTGGAATAAATAAAAGACCTGATGATTTGGCAGCATTACAGGCTTGTTGTGCAGTTGGCCAAACGAGGCTGATGCATTTCTATGAAACATTATTTCGACAATATGAACTCAATGTTGCTCAGTTGTTGTTAACTAATGAAGACTTTTCCACACCAAAAAGAACTCAAAATGTAACAAATACTTTTGAACAACTTTTAAAACATGATGATGTTATTCCTATAATCAATGAAAATGATTCAGTCGCAACTGAAGAGCTAAAATTTGGTGATAACGATTCTTTATCCGCATCGATTTCGATTCTTATTAAGGCTTCATTACTGATAATTCTTACCGAAGTTGATGGCTTGATTGATTCCGATGGCAATATAATTAATGAGATTAATGATATTGAAGATGCTTTGACTCATGTCAGGTCAGATACTGGAACATATTCTGTTGGTGGAATGACAACAAAATTAGATGCAATACATACAGCTTCAAAAGCTGGCGTTCCTGCTTTAATTGCTAATGGAAGGAAGTATGATCAAATTAATGAGCTGATTTCTGGAGTTGGATTATGCACAAGAATTAAATCTTAACTATGAGTATTAATATTAAGGGAACTGTAGAAAAGATGGGAGAAGATGCATTGATCGCATC
>Ga0209404_10002376_pt1 | contig 11712 bp, 16 predicted proteins | sample TroAtlMetagenome_2_FD_187447 | JGI IMG/M metagenome (GOLD analysis project Ga0209404, IMG submission 187447) | Marine eukaryotic phytoplankton communities from Atlantic Ocean - Tropical Atlantic ANT8 Metagenome (SPAdes) (version 2) | ecosystem: Environmental > Aquatic > Marine > Oceanic...
AATTCAACAAGGCAAGAGTAAGCACAATCCTCAAGGGCTGGATTAAAACTAAGGTGTTGGCGATCGATGAGGAGCATGACGCAAGGCAAGGGAGAGAAATCAAGATTGTTGTGGCTGGTAATAACAGGATAGAGCGACAATGACCTTATCTCATCAAATTTTAGGCTTTGGAGACAATAGAGAAAAAGATGATTTTTATGCGACTCCTAGCTCCTGTACACTGGATCTTCTCAAGCGTGAAAAATTTCAAGGATCTATCTTTGAGCCTTGTTGTGGAATGGGTCATATTTCAAAAGTCTTTTTAGATAAAGGTTATGAAGTGGAAAGTTCAGATTTAGTGAATAGAGGATTTGGAACAGAAAGACGAGATTTTTTATTTGAGAGAAACCAAAGAGATAATGTAGTCACAAATCCACCATTTAAAATGGCATTGGATATGGCTGAACACTCTCAGAAAATAGCACGGTATAAAACAGCTTTACTCTTAAAGCTTTCATTCTTGGAAGGAGTACAGCGAGAGAAATTCTTTCGGGAATATCCACCTCAAAGAATATGGGTATTTTCTAAACGTCAAGCACTTATGAAGAATGGCATGGAGCAATATAAAGGTGGAATGATGGCTTTGGCTTGGTTCGTTTGGGAAGCAAATAAAAAAGAGGAGCCAAGAGTAGGATGGTTAAAATGAGCATAGCAGAAGAATTCAAGCTGAAACCTATTGAGAAAAGATCCAATTTAGAGGGTGTCAGCAAAAACAAAATCAAAAATGCAAAGAATAATCGCATTATTGCACCAGACATTTCGGTGAATAAATTGGACGAGGCTTTGGAAATTCAAGCCCGATATTGGGGGTGGTATGATGATGAAGAAAGTGGGGTGTTGCAAAAAAGTCACCTCAGTTTCCTCAGAAATCCTCAGTTTTCCTCACCTAGGAAATAGACGCAAAATCCTCGGTTTTCCTCTCCTCACCTCACCTACTTATATAGGTGAGGAGGTGAGGAGGAGGATCTTAAAATGGGTAGATTTGGGGCGGAAATTTCCTCCTCAGTAAAATGGAGAAAAGATGAATAAATATCTTAAAGGTCACATTCCAGAGGACGTTATGAAGATGGCTGAACACCTAACTGAGATAGCCAGAACGATGGACAGAAAGTATGGGAAGAATGGTGTCTTTCAATATATCTCTAAAAGTCTGAAAGAGAAGTTCGATAAGCAAGAGGCTTTTCTCTACAAAGCTATTTCTGAAAAGGATCATGAAAAAACCCTCAAGCTTGGGGCATCAATGGTCAGAGCTTGGGTGGTGGTTGATGGAGAGGCTGAAGAAAATAACGCTCCAATTGTGGATGTTGATGTTTGGAGAACAACGCATCCTCTTTATCCAGATATTCCAATTAATGTCACGAAAACAAAATGGACAAGAAGAAGAACCAAAGGTGAGGTTTGGGTTTGTCTAGATGAACTCATACCGTTCATTTCCGAAACTGTGGCTAGAGTGAAATCAGAATTCCCAGATAGCGACATAAAAGGATTTTACGACGATGACATACCATTTTAAAGGAGAATACGATATGAACCCAGATTGGAATAATCCGCATGACAAATATTGCGATGGAATAGAAGCCGTCGCTGAAACAATAAGAGAAAGAGGAAAGGATTATGGAAGTCCTCTTGCAAATCACATGGAGATTGCACGATTTTGGTCAGTTATCTTAGATCAAGAAATAACGCCAGCAATGGTTGTCCAATGTATGATTGGTGTCAAGTTAGCTCGAATAAAGCATAAAGAAGATCATGTGGACAGTTGGCACGATATTATCGGGTATGGTGGCATAGGGAGAGGTTTTATTGATGAATGATGACGCTCCAACGCCAGAAGCTCTTCTCAAAGGAGTTTACAAGCTCACAAGGCTGAAAAAGGGTGATGCAAAGGTTTATGTTAATCAAGAGCCAACTCCCATTCATAAAGCTTACAACCGAGAGAAGTTGAGTTATAGGCAGTTTCAAGCGGCTAAAAGCTTTGAGGCTCGGTACTTAGCTTATTGGTCGAGAGGATCTGGCCGCAATCTTTTAGACACAACGGTTCGAGGTAAAGGCTCAAGTGAAGAAAGCCAACAGGAAATGGCTCTCAGAGCCAAGGAAAGGCTAGAGGAGCTGGAAGGTTGTCTGGGGATGACAAAGTCTATCTTGAGGCTTTTGGTAGATATCTGCGTCGATGGAGAACCAATTGGTGATTGTAGGCCAAACAGAAGGAGATACGCGAAGTTGGTTGAAGGTTTAGATTGTATTGCAAATCAGTTGCAATTAAGGTGATACCAGAGTGCCCTTGCAATTGCGAATTGCTCCAATAGATTTGGATATAATCAGATTGAATTGTCAGAAGTTGACAAATTAATATTAAAGATTTGAATTTATAATTTAAATTAAAGATAATAACTATGAACGAAATTGTAGAAAAGCCAAAGAATAAAGGCGGTAGGCCTGTAGGAACAGGTCATGGCGAGCAAACGATCATGAAAATAAGGCGAGAATTGACCTCAGCCTTTGGAATTCTGGAGAGAAGGAAGAAGCCACTGCATATGCTTTTGGCTGATCAATTAGAGCAAGATGCGTCTAAGACATTGAATTGTCTTGGTAAATTTATGCCACAACAAATATCGGTAGATGTTGTAGGCTCAGAGTTTAGCCAAGCGCTTGCAGAGGTAGCCTCTCGTATGGATGCTTATAATGCTTCTAGAAGTGATCCAGAGGTCATCGATGTTACTCCAGAAAAGGTTTAGATTCGCATAATGTAGATTATGTTACCAGTTAAGTTATTGGTTTTATTGATTTTTATCGATTTTTAGCGGTTATTTTGTCGTTTTTGGCGAATTTTATGGTGATTTCAGCATATTTTTTATTCTTTAAAGTTGCTGGTTGACCCCCCACGGGTTCACACACACGGGGTGCTTGTATATTATACTAGCCCCTCTTTAAAAATATTCATGTCTCCCATCAGGTTTCCTTCCAGACCTATGGTACTGGGGCGGTTGTGGCTCTCCCTTGGCAACCGCCCCCCCTTTTTAGATTAAAGAGATGAGATGACAGAAAAAAAATCGGCGGCAGATACCCTTGAGGCTCTGCATAAAGACCCAGTTCTCTTTGTGAGAACGTGCCTTGGCGTTGAGCCACAGAAATGGCAGAAACAGGCTTTAGAGGCTCTTACAAAGCATGACAAGATAGCCATTCGAAGCTCTCACGGCGTTGGGAAGACGACATTTTTGAGTTGGGTTATACTATGGATGCTTTTGACCAGAGTGCCGTGTAAAATACCATGTACGGCTAACTCTGCAAGCCAGCTTGAGCAAGTATTGTGGAGTGAGATTAAGAAGTGGGCAAAGAAGCTCCCCAAGGGCTTTCAAGATGAGCTTGTGTTTGGGGCGGATAAAATAACGCTTAAGAACGTTGGCGAAAGTGGGTGCTATGCTCGGACGGCCAGAAGAGAAGCTCCAGAGGCATTGCAAGGCTTTCACTCGGATAATTTGGTTTTTGTTGTGGAAGAAGCGTCAGGAATTGATCCAATTATTTTTGAGGTTGCACAGTCTGCGATTTCGACGAAGGGCAATAAGATTTTAATGGTTGGCAATCCGACTTCTGGCACTGGCTATTTTGCGGATGCTTTTACGAAGAACGCTGATCAATATTATAAAATGACTGTGTCTTGTTATGATAGTGAGATGGTATCGCCCCAGTGGATTGAGGACATGAAGAAGCTCTATGGCGAGGAGAGCAATACATTTCGCATACGAGCGTTGGGCTTACCGCCAGAGGAAGACGATGACACGCTGATAGCAAAATCGCTTTTAGAGAGTGCCGTCGCCAGAGATGTTGAGGCGATGGAAGTTGCACCAATTTGGGGCATTGATATTGCGAGATTTGGCGGTGATCGATCTGCCCTAGCCAAGAGAAAAGGAAATGTTTTGCTGGAGCCAGTGAAAACTTGGCAAGGCAAAGACCTCATGGAAACGGTTGGAATTATACTTTCTGAATATGAGGCTGTTCCCTATTTTGAAAGGCCGTCAGAATTGCTCATTGACTCAATAGGGCTTGGATCTGGAGTTGTGGATCGCCTTGTTGAGTTGGGGCTACCAGCGAGGGGAATAAACGTAGCTGAAAGTCCAGCTTTGCGTCAAAAATATATGAAATTAAGAGATGAGCTTTGGTTTCGGGCGAGAGAGTGGCTTGAGGCCAGAGATTGTAAGATAGCCGATGATGAACAGCTTGTGAATGAGCTTTCCACATTGCGATTTTCGATAACCAGCAATGGAAAGTTTAAGGCTGAAAGTAAGGATCAGATGAAGAAGCGTGGCTTTAAATCGCCTGATTTAGCGGATGCGTTTGTTTTAACATTTGCGTCGCAAGCATCAAGAGTTGGGGGTTCAGCCACTACGTTTAATTGGTCAAAAGACTTGGATTATGGAAATTCTAACTGGATAGTTTAAATGGGTTTATTTGATAATTTCCAGATGCCCTTTAATTTATTGAATTTTTTGCCAAGTGAGCAAGAATTACAAACAGAGCGAATTGGTGCTAGATCAAAACTAGACGCTGAAAAATCGGCTTCGGATTATGAAAAAAGGGGATTTAAAACAAAGATCACAAAAGAAGGTACAAATAACTATGTAGTTTTTGACGAGGATTTAATAGAAATTCTAGCAAAATATGGCATCGTTGGCGGTGTCGGAATTGGTGCAATGAAGTCGGCACAAGACAACAACCAGCAACCACAAGGACTGTTATACTAATGCAAAAAAATATGTATATGAAAAAGATAAAAATCACAAAATCACCCCCCAAGCCAAAAGCGAAAAAGGGTAAAAAGAAATGATTTCGTGGATTTTACGAATTCTGGGGATAAGAAAAGCTGATAAAGCTCCTTCTTATTTGTCTGGTAAGGAGAGTACCCCGAAGACGAAGTCTCCATCAGCCCCCAGACCCAAACCAAAAAAGAAGAAATAATGGATGATTTTGAATTTAAATCTCTAGTTAAGAGCGAAATTGAAAACGCTGTTAATTATTACGACTCCGAATACTCTGGAGATCGGCAAGAGGTGATGGATTATTACCTTGGCAATAAGTTTGGCAACGAGCAAGAAAATCGTTCTCAAGCTGTATTGACCGAGGTTAGCGATACCATTGAGTTTATAATGCCCTCGTTGATGAAAATGTTTCACTCATCAAGTGAATTTTGTCGATTTGTTGGCCGTCAGAAAGAAGATGTGAAGGCGGCGGAACAAGCTACGCAATTGGTCAATTTCGTTATAAACAGTCAGAATAAAGGCTTTACTATTCTTCATAACATGATGAAAGACGCTCTTTTATTTAAAGTTGGGGCTTGTAAGTTTTATTGGGAAGAAGCTGAAACAACCGTTACTGAGGAATATAAGGATTTATCTGAAGATGAGCTAACCATGCTCATGGAAGACGATGATATTGAGATTGTGGCTCAAGAGATTGTTGAAATGGGCGAAATTAGTGAGCTTGGCGACGAAATTCCTATGGAGCAAACCTTTAATGTTGAGGTGAAGCGAAAAACAAAAGGCGGTCAAGTTAAGATCGATAATGTACCCCCAGAGGAGCTTATTTTTAGTCGTAGAGCCACATCACTAGAGGATTGCAATTTTATTGCCCATCGTACCAATATGAGGGCTGGAGATCTTATTGAGCAAGGTTATGACGCTGAAACGGTGTTTAAATATGCTGGTGGCGAAAATGCTGACGATGAGGAAGAACGCCAGCAAAGGTTTGAGGAAATTGAAAGTGGTTCAAGGTTAAACCAGCATGATAAAACGATGCAAGAAATTCTTGTTAGTGAGTGTTACATCAAATGTGACTATGATGGCGATAATATACCAGAATTAAGAAGAGTTGTGGTTTTGGGCGAAAATGGTGAAGTCGTTGAAAACGAGCCTTTTGACCATATTCCATTTGCCCTACTCTCCCCAATTTTAATGCCTCATCGAATGGTTGGACGCTCGGTAGCTGAAACTGTCATGGATATTCAGCTTATTAAGTCGTCCATTTTGAGATCTCAGCTCGATAATTTGTATCTTACAAATAATAGCCGAGTGGCTGTTGTTGAGGGTCAAGTGAATTTAGATGATTTATTGAATTCTCGCCCTGCTGGGATTGTTAGAATGCGTCAACAAGGAGCCGTTCAAAGCTTGCAAGTACCTCAACTGGGATCTCAAGGCTTTAATATGCTTGAGTACATGGATCAAGTTCGGGATCAAAGAACAGGCTTTTCAAAAGCGTCTTTAGGCTTAGACCCAAAGGCGTTGCAATCAACAACAGCTTCAGCCGTGAATTCGACAATTCAAGGCGCACAATTAAAAATTGAAATGATTGCCAGAGTTTTTGCTGAAACAGGCTTAAAAGATCTGGCCTTTGGCGTTTTACACTTGCTTCAAAAACATGAGACAAAAGCGGTAACGGTACGTTTAAATAATGAATATATCGACATAGACCCTCGCGCCTTTGACAACAAATTTGATATGGAAGTTGATGTCGGCCTTGGGAATGGGGTTGAGTCGGATAAAATGCAAATGCTGGTGCAAATTGCTGGAAAGCAAGAGCAAATGCTTCAACAATTAGGCGCAAACAATCCAATTGTTTCATCAACTCAATATGTCAATACGCTCAAGAAAATTGCCAACATGGCTGGTTTCAAAGATGCAGATCAATTCTTTCGATCTGGAGAAGAAATGGAACAGATGATGAAGGCATCTTCTCAGCCGCAACAAGGGCAAGATCCAGAGCGTATGAAATTTGAGGCTGAGATCGCTCTGAAGCGTGAAAAAATGCAAGCTGACATTGCGTTGGAAAAAGAAAAGCTCCAGATGGAAATGCAAATGCGAAAAGCCGAATTTGAGGCCGAATTGAGCTTACGTCAGCAAAAATTAGCGTTGGGCGGTAACATTTCGACAAATATGCCAAGGGTGTAAAATGAATTTATCTGAAGAAAGAGAGCGAGGGGCAAAGGCTTCAGCCTTGCTGAAAAACCCTTTATTTACTGATGCTCTAAATATAATTCGCTCCAGCTACTTTGATGCTTGGAGAAATAGTGTTTCAGCCGATAGCAAAGAAAGAGAGCATTATTGGGCTCTTTTTAATGCTGTTGATGAATTTGAAGGCCATTTAACCAATGTTTTAAAAACAGGAGAGATGGCTGAAAAGCAAATTTTTAACCAAAATTAGGAGTTTTATTAATGTCTAGTACCCCTCAAGAAGGATCTGGAGCTTTGTCGCAGAGCGATGCGATTTCGATGTTACTTGATACAGATACCCCTCAAGAAGTTGAGGCAAGCGAAGTTCAAGAAGCAACCCCCGAAGCCACAGAAGAAGTGGCTGAACCCGAAACTGAAGAAACTGAAGTTGAAGCCACCGAAGAGGGTCAAGCTGAGACTGAAGAAACTGAAGTTGAGGAAGATGAGGATTATTATACTGTTAAAGTTGACGGCGAAGAATATGACGTTAATCAGGCAGAGCTTATTAAATCTTATCAGTTAGAAAAAACGGCTCAAAAACGCCTACAAGATGTGGCTGAACAACGAAAAATTGTTGATGCTGACAAAGCGGCTATTGAGCAAGAGCGCACAAAATACGCTCAGGCACTGCAACAAATACAAACTCAACTGGCTACACAGAATGCTGGGGAAAAGAGTGAGGCTCAATGGAAAGAGCTTTATGACGCTGATCCTTTAGAATATGTGCGCCAAAGAGAAAACATGAGAGACAGACAAGCCCAACTGCAAGCTGTTCAACAAGAACAAGCAGTATTGGCTCAACAAAACCTTCAAAGTCAGCAAGCAAAGTTATTAGAGCTTGTTCCAGAATGGAAAAATGCAGAAACCGCTACCAAAGAAAAGACTCAACTTGTGGGTTATTTACGAGGAAGTGGTTTTAGCGAAGCAGATATTTCGAACGCAACTGACGCGAGGATAATAAGTTTGGCTCGGAAAGCACATCTCTACGATAATTTGCAATCAAAAAAGGCGGTTGTGAAAAAGAAAGTGGGATCTGCACCTAAAATGATTAAATCTGGTCAGCCAAAAGGCAAGATAGATGTTGCAGAGGCAAGAAAAAGGGATGCTTTTTCTAGACTTAGCTCCACTGGTAGCAAGGATGCTGCAGTGGAATATCTTTTATCAAAAAAATGAAAGGAGTAGCAAATGGCTACTTTTCTAACTTCCAATGCGATTGGTGAGCGTGAAGACCTCTCCAACGTGATATACCGAGTTGACCCTGCGGAAACACCGCTTGTTTCCAATATGTCAAAAGAAACTGTCAATGGTGTAACAACTGAGTGGCAAGTGCAAGAACTTGCGGCGGCCGTCGACACAAATTATGTGAATGAAGGAGCGGATTATTCCTATGCAAATCCAACGGCAACTTCTCGTTTAACGAATATTTGTCAAATTTCAGTGCAAGCGGCTTCTGTTTCCAATACTTTGGATGCCGTTGATAAAGCTGGTAGAGACAAAGAGACAGCTTACGTTAAGGTTTTAAAAGGTCTTGAACAGCGTAAATTTGCGCCATTACATTGAAAGATGTAATGCAAACTCTGTGAACTCAGGGGAACTCTAAGTCAGAAATGATAAGACAATCCTGAGCCAAGCCTATGAAAATAGGAAGGTGCAACGACTATTCCGAAAGGAAGTACACTTCAAGCGAAGTGGAAGCGCAGAGCATCCCTAGCGGATGATGATATAGTCTGATCTATATAGAAATATATAGCAGTTCTTCGGAACGGTTTTGGTTTAGCGAACCAAGGCGAACACAATGAGAGACATAGAAAAGTCTTTATTCAAGAACGAAGCGAAATCTGGCTCTGACCCTCGTAAAGCGGCCAAGTTAATTACTTGGATCACCAATGTTGATAAGCCAGCTGACATGGCGGCGGCTACGGGTGATGGTTCGGATGCGGCTGATTTAACTGGTACTGCGGCCGCTCTCACACTCGCTAAAATTGACGCCGCACTCCTAGCGTCATACACCGACGGGGGCAATCCCAGTATGCTTTTAATGTCTCCGACAAATAAGCAAAACTTCTCTGGGCTTTCTTCTGGTTCGGTTGCGACTAACCAAATCACAAGCACTGCACCCAAGGAAATTTCAATAATTGGATCTGCATCAATTTATTTAAGCGATTTTGGTCAACTTGACTGTGTGATTGATAGGCAGTGTCCAAATGAAACGGTCTACGCAATTGACACAGATCATGTGTGTTTGGGTACGCTCAAAAACAGATCATTTTCTGTGTCGGATGTAGCTCCTGTGGGTGATGCAACGAGATTTGCGATAACGTCTGAATGGACTTTAATTGTGAAAGCTCCAAAAGCTCATGCGGCAGTTATTGGCCTCAACGGCTCATAATTTAAGCAACATAATTAACAAAGAGGGGCGGTTTTTATCGCCCCTTTTTTTATGGAGAATCGAATGGTTAAAAGAGTAGTGAACGTGAATAGTTTAACTGGTGGAGTAACCACGATGGAAGACCGCCCAGAAGGTGGGTTTCTTATTGAAACAAAGACTGACATTGACCCAGTTAAAACTGTGGCTAAAGCAGAAGCCAATGAATATCGCCCAAATTCTATGATTGGCAATACGCAAAAGCATCATCAAAAAATAGGGGAGATCCCCCTTCCCATTTATCACCAGCTCATTGAGAAGTTTGGAAGACCAAATCAAAATCCAAAAGAATGGAAAAAATGGCTCATGATTAATTCAGCTTTTAGAACTACTGGTGGGCAACTCTAATGGCCTTTGATACCTATTCAAATTTAAAAACAGCGATTGCAAATTTTCTTGCAAGAGATGATTTAACAACTCAAATTCCTGATTTTATCTCTCTGGCCGAAGCTCGGATGAGCCGAGAGCTAGACACACGCTCTCAGGAAAAACGAGCAAATGCTAATACTGTTTCTGGTACAGAATTCATAACTTTACCCACAGATTTAAGGCAATTGCGGCTTGTTCGATTAAACACAAGCCCAATCACGGTTTTACAATATAAAAGCCCAGACGTTTATTATTCAACCTACAATGATGCGTCCACTGGGAAGCCTGTTGCATACACTATAATTGGAACTGAATTGGGTATGAGGCCAATTCCTGATGCAATTTATCAAACGGATCTTGTTTATTCAGAAGACCTTTCAGCCTTAACCGATAGCAATACCAGCAACACAATTCTTTCTCGCCATCCAGACGCTTATTTGTATGGCTCATTAGCCGCCGCTAATCAATTTCTAATGGATGAAGCCAGAGCAAATCAGTATGACGCTTTGTTTTCAAGAGCGATGGAAGAGATTAAGACCGACACCCAGAATTCAAAATATGCAAGTGGTTCGCTTGCAATGTCTTCAGCATAAAGGAAAAACGCAATGAGCTTTAGTAACGCATTTGAAACGCATATTTTACAATATGTATTTACAACAACAAGTCTTACGAGGCCTACTTCCTACTATGTTGGTTTGTTCTCCGATAATCCCGCCGAAGACGCTTCTGGAACCGAGCTTAGTGGCAGTGGGTATACAAGAATTCAAACAACATTTTCTGTTAGTGGGGCGGTTGCGCAAAATGCGGCACTGATTACATTTCCAACTGCAACAGGAAGCTGGGGAACCGTAACTCACGCTGGGGTATTTACCGCCTCAACCTCGGGAACACTGATCGCTTATCACTCGCTTACAGCGTCAAAAACAATTGCTAGTACAGATGTTTTGCAAATTGCGGCTGGATCTCTCACAATAACCTTGGATTAATTTATGGCTCACGTTTTAAATGATCGTGTAAAAGAAACCACTACAACCACTGGCACTGGGACAATTAATTTGGCTGGGGCTTATGATACTTTTGAAACTTTCGTAAGCGGAGTTGGAACTACAAATACAACGTATTATTGTATTAAGCATCAATCAGCGAATGAATTTGAAGTTGGTTTAGGAACGGTTACAGACGCTTCTCCCGATACTTTAGCTCGAACTAGTATAATTTCATCTTCAAACTCAGATAACGCAGTTGATTTTTCGGCTGGAACAAAGGACGTCTTTTGTACTTTACCAGCATCAAAAGCGGTTGTGATTGATAACAGTTCAACCGTTCCTATCTCAAATTCAGATATTGTTTTGACAAATACAAATACGGCAAACACCGCTGGAACTGACTACAATAAATTAGAGTTTAAAAGAGAGCCATCTGATAATTCTTTAAGCACATCAGACAATATTGGCGAGATAAAATTTACTGGCGATAATGCGTCTGGTGCTAATAAAATTTATGTACATCTTCGAGCAAATGCGGTTGCTACAACGGCTAGTGATGAAGACGGTGGTCTTGAAATTCGAACTGTCAAGGACGGCAGTGAAGATGCGGGTGGCTTGCATTACATTCGAAGCGACTTTATAAAGTGGAATGCTTTTTCAAGAGATATTGACTTTAGAGTTCAGTCTACAGGCTCAACTCAGATGTTCCACATTGATGCGGGAAACGATGGAATTGGAATAAAAACATTAGGCACGGCTGATGATGAATTAACTGTAGCTGGTTCAGCAAAAATTGATTATTTATCAAAAACCTTGGACGATGTAAATGACAGTACCGTTGGGACAAGCAAGGAAGTTAATTTGAGGGGCGTTGCCTACCCAACTATGACCAGAAAAATGGCAGGAATCTACA
>Ga0209404_10002389_pt1 | contig 11663 bp, 9 predicted proteins | sample TroAtlMetagenome_2_FD_187447 | JGI IMG/M metagenome (GOLD analysis project Ga0209404, IMG submission 187447) | Marine eukaryotic phytoplankton communities from Atlantic Ocean - Tropical Atlantic ANT8 Metagenome (SPAdes) (version 2) | ecosystem: Environmental > Aquatic > Marine > Oceanic | place...
AGAAGAACAGATAGGTGAAGCAGACTTCTTTATAGCCACGACACAAAGTGATGAAGATAATGTGATGACCTGCTTACAAGCTCATAACCTAGGTACTAAAAATTGCCTTCCTTTAATACACAGAACGGACTACGCGAATTCAGTTAACCAGTCAAAGAGCAAACTCGGTATCAAAGAAGCCATCATACCAAGAGAAACAGTTCGAAGAGAATTAATGAGGTTTATTACCTCGGATAAATATCACGTTGTAAAGAAAATCCCAGCTGGTGAAATTATTGAAACGACGATTAGAGAAAAATCAAAAGTCGCTGGGAAAAAGATTGAGGACATTGCGCTTCCTCCAGGATCAATCTTCATCGCTTTAATTAAAGGAATCCATGCCAAGGTAGCTAGTGCAAGTGATGAAATTGAGGTTGGCGATACGGTCTTTTCAATAGTCTCTGAGGACGCGAAAAAAGCGTTCTTGAAATTGGTCGCTCGATAGCAATCACCAAAAAAGGGTGACCCAATAATGGATCACCCTTTAGAGTTTAAATTAAACTAATTTTAAATTTAGGATTCCTGACCTCCTTGTGGAGCAGAACCTTGAGGCGGACTTGATTTAGCCTGCTCAATGAGCTTGGCTGCGCCAGCAGGATCGTCAGTTAACTTACCAAGAAATTCAGGTAATTCGATACCAACATTCTTAGTCAACTGATGCAATGGAGGAAGAGCTCCAACGAGACCAGACATGAAGTTCGCTGTATCATTCTTTCCATCATCACCTTTTCCAGAATCCCAGACAGTGACTGAATCAATTTTAAGATTAGAAATGGCCTTAACTTGTTCTTGTATCAAGTCAGGTAACTGCTCAGTAACAAGGAGCAGGGTCGCATCATCAGCACCACCAGACACCTTAACGATATCACCAAAACCTTGTGCTTTGGCTTGAAGCGCTGCAAGAGTACCTCTAGCTTCTGATTCCATAATCGCTTGAATACCATCAGCTTCACCTTTCTTAAGACGACGAATTTTTTCAGCATCCGCTTCAGCAAGAGTTTCAATTTTCGCTTTTTCAATTTCTGCCGGAACAACAACGTTTGCGTATTGAGTGGCTTTTTCTCTTTCGGAACGAGCGGTCTCAGCTTTTTGCTCTGAAGCATAGGCTTCCTCAAGAGCCTGGGCTGATTTAACCTTCTCTGCCGCAGACGCCAATCTTTCGGCTTCCGCCTCCCGCTCACGTCTTGCCGCATCAGACTCAGCAACCTTAACTTTAGCGAGGTTTTCCCCCTCAACCGCAGCCGCTTGAGCTGCTGACACTTGAACCCTCTGTTCTCTTTGCGCTGATGCCTCACCAATGTTTCCATCCCTCTCACGCTCAGCAACCTGAATCTTCGCATCGTTAGTCGCTCTGGAAGCAGCCTCTTTACCAAGAGCATCAAGATATCCCGAATCGTCTGTAACGTCCTGAATATTCACGTTGATTAATCGCAAACCAACTTTTCTAAGTTCTCCTTCAACTCCATCGGAAATTCGATCAATGAGTTGATCACGGTCTGCGTTAATAGCCTCAATTTCCATGCCTGCAATTACAACACGCATCTGTCCAAAAATAATATCCTTTGCCAGATCTCTGACCTGAGTCAGCTGAAGACCAAGCAAACGTTCTGCCGCATTAGCCATAACTCCTGGATCTGTTGAAATACCAACAGTGAAAGTGGATGGAGTATTAACTCTAATATTTTGTTTTGAGAGAGCTCCTTCAAGAGGAATATCAATCGGAATCGGTGTCAGATCTAGATATTCAAAAGCTTGAATGACTGGCCACACAAATGTGGCACCACCATGCATACATTTTGAAGATGCGCCTTTTGCAGTTTTACCATAGACAACAAGTATTCTATCAGATGGGCATTTTTGATAGCGGGAAAAGAAGAAAATGATCATTCCAAGAAGAATGACGGCCAGACTGATAACTCCAATCAGCATCATCTGACTCCCTCCGCCTCCCGCCTGTGCGAGTATTAATTCAGGTGTAAGCATATTTTTTTATTAGTTTTTTAGTTTAAGTTTCAGTGGGACTTAATTTTTCTATATCAGTTGATTCGGTTTCCAATCGTTCAACAAGTAATGTTCGCGTATCTATTAAATCTTTTACCCTCACTGCAGTTCGGGTTTCCAGCTTTTCCTCGTCATCAGTGACTGCACCTACGACAGCGAGCCTACCCTGAACTTGCACCTCAATTTGCCCAATACCTTTTCTACGGGGAGAGATAGGTATATATACAGTTCCTATGTTACCAATCGAATTTTTATAATCTATCGTTCCATCTGACTTTAGACTTTGCATCCATCTCATCATCGCCAAAAAGGCGCTAAGTATAATACTACCCATGATCGCCCCCCCCAAGGTTGCCACCCCAACACTATAACCTTTTTCAAGTAGCATCGCTCCAGTCCAACCAAAACCGACAAAAAATGACCCTATACTACGCACTGAAAATATTCCAGTTCCGCCTCCCTCTCCTACTTCACCCAAATCAAAATCAACGTCTCCTCCAACAATCAATATGAAGAGCATTTGAACAAAAAGGACAAAACTAGCAGCAGACCCTAATGTAACGAAAGTCTTCATGGCAGGTTCCATTGCCATGTATGATTCCAACATTTTTTCTAACATAATTTCAGAGCAGTTTTGTTAACTCTAATATATTGAATAATAATAGGTGAAAATACCATTATAAATTTAAGTATTTTTTGTAATCACAGCGAAAACTTCAAAATAGAATTACTCTTTTTCAAATCGCGGCCGGCTTCTCATCCTTTTCTTCTCACCTTGTTTTCTTTTATTTTCCACATTAAGTCTCTTCTGACGCCTAGAAGGCTGCCTATTTCGCCTGCGCTCTTTTTCTCTCTCTGCTCTTTGGCTATTTCTTTTTTTCGCTTCTTTCTCCTCAATAATGGAACAAATCATTGAACGAGCGGTAATTCTATTGGCCATCAAAGAACGACTCTTCTGGCATTTAACTTCAATACCTGACACTAAATGTTTAATTTGAACACATGAAGAGGTCTTATTAATTTTTTGACCTCCTGGACCAGAACCCCTTATAAATCGCTCAACCAAATCGCTCTCATTGACTCTAAGGCGAATCATTCTGCGATGTAATTCTTCAGATATAGGCAATTCACTCCCCATTTCTCAATACTAGAATACTATGAGATTAAAATTCACCGTACTTGCTCAAAGGTTTAAGTCAGTTATTATTTTAAACCAGTCGATATGGAAAAGCGACCAGAGAAACTTAGCGATTTGATTCATTTCTTTGAATCTTTACCCGAGAACGAAAGAAGAGAAAATCTAATGCTCTTTGCCGATAAGGTCAAAAAATGGAATCCCGATCCAAATATACTCTATGACATAGAAGATATTCGAAAGGACAAACAATGCACCGACTCTGTAGGAGTCTTCGTTCAAATTAATGAAGATAGAGCATTTTTTCGAATGAGCTTAGGGCCCAAAGTACAAACACTTACAAGGGCAATATCATCAATTCTTTGCGAAATTAGTGAGGGAGAAAAAATTGAGACGATTCAAGCCATCGAAAAAGAGGCTATTTCCAAAATAGTAGGACAAGAATTAGTAAGACTTAGAAGCCAAACCGTTTATTACATTCTTGAACGAATGAAAACTGCTCTTGAACAAATCCAATCAGGTCAATAAGGCAGAATTCTTTATTTTATTACTTGATCGATTATTTCTTCTATCTATCTGTATGACTATAATGGCAACGTCATGGAACCCGGTGCGAACCCGGGACAGTTGGCGCTGCGGTAACTGAGCACAAATTTCCAATACCAATCTTAAGAATTCTTAGGGTGAAGGTGGAGAGGAGGCTATGACTCAGGAGTCCGAATACTTGATTTTGTCATTAGCGATAATTCTCCTCGCACAAAGGAGAAAACCGTAATGATCCCTAATATCTTTAAAGAAATCTGGGTCCTTAAATCTATTTTAAGGAATCCATTTTTAGCCTGTTATATCAAAACAGGTCAATCCTCTTTTGATCTCTAGATGGCCAATCACTTCGTCATGAAAAATTATATTTCTATTCAAATTACACTTTCTTTGAGTTTACTCATATCAAATTTAAAATCTGATGAAATTGACGAAACAATCGAACTTAAACCGACCATCGTTGTTGCGACGAAAACTCCAAAAGTTGCTAAACAACTAATGCCAAGCATTGAATATATTGGAGCCGATTCAATAGAGGATAAGCAAACCTTTGAATTAGTAGATTCATTACAATATATTCCAGGAGTCACAATTGTTCAGACTGGTCAACAAGGTGGTGCGGCTTCATTATTTGTTAGAGGCCTTGAGAGTAATCATGTCGTAACCCTTCTTAATGGCCGCAGGCTAGCACCGGGCCTAGCGGGACTTTATAATATTGAACTTTTAGGAACTTCATTCTTGGAGTCTGTGCAACTGGCAAAAGGTCCAGTCTCAAGTCTATATGGCAGTGATGCTATCGGTGGAGCCCTTGACTTAAGAATGTCAGATGCTCGGTTCGTATCAGCCAAAAATAATTTAGAGCTATTTACCGAAGCAGGATCCTTTAACACTTTCCGGAGTGGCTTAAAATATCAAACTAAAGAGGACCGTGTTGGCATTGTAATGGATGCTTCATACTTGCACACAGATAACGATCGCCCATTCAGTCAGTTTGAAAACTTAACGCTCAGAAATAATATTTCCTATGAAATATCAGACAACATTGATTTCGATCTTCTAAGCTTTTATCAAGGCAGTGATTTGCAGGTACCTGGATCCGAACTGGGAGGATCTTTCCCTGAGCCACAGATAAACGTAAACGAAAGTAGCCTAATTTCCCCACGATTATCAATTGCTGAAAAAAATTGGAACGCGCAAATTTTTTTCAGTCGAACAGCTAGTGAGCTTGAAGCCACTCAAGATGTTTTTCAACAAGATAATATATTAGAACAAACAGGCAATGAAATTGAAGCATTAGTCAATTACAGTGTTCTAGATAATTTAGTCTGGACATTAGGTTCAGGGTACTACAATTACGAATTTTCTAGAACGCCAATAACTCCAGGGCCTTTTAATAAACCTAGTAACAAACGTTTCGGTTATGGCTCTATTTTTGTTCAAGCCGATCACTTTTTTACTAATGGTTATAATTTGATTGCTAGCGCTCGTTGGGATGAACACGATTCATTTGAAAGCACTGGCACTTACTCTATTCAAATGAGTAAAGAAATTCTCTCTAAGAGTACTTTATTTAGTAAAATATCTACAGGTTATAAGGCTCCAAGCGGACAGGACTTTGTTTATCTTGATCCATCAGTTGATCCAGATTTAATTTTGCCAGAGGAAAGTTTCTCTTGGGAAATAGGAACAAAACATTCTTTTGCTGATGAATCTGGTTTCATTTCCCTCAGCTACTTTAATTCTGATATCGATGGACTTGTCGACAGCATAGGTTTCCCAGCATTTCCTGCGCAAGTTGATACCAAAACTCAAGGAATTGAACTCGGTGTAACTTACAGCATTAATGAACATCTTTCAGCCTACATGAATTACACTTGGCTAGATGCATTCATTACTGATGGCTTATATTTCGGTGGTTTTGCTGGGTCCCCTGGTGATCGCCTCACTCGAAGACCTGAACACACTGGCTCAGGAGGAATAGCCTACAAAAATGATACATGGAAACTTGGAGCAGAAATCCATGGTGCAAGCAATCGACTCGATAGCCCTGGAGTAACCCTCAAAGATTATTCAACTATAAGAGCTTACGGTAGTTGGAAATGGAGGCCAAACGTTGAAATTCATGCCCGAATTGAAAATGTTTTTGATGAACTCTATCAAAGCACCCGCGGATATACTGCAGCAGGAACAGGTATCTATGCAGGCCTTAGAATCAACTTTTAGTAATAAAATTCAAAGGTTCTCGTAATTTAATAATGCCTTGGATTCTGAATCTATTTCTTTAAGCAAATCTTGATCAAGGTCAGACAAAAGAGGTAAATGATATCCTGTACTAGCAACTCCAGACAATGATACTGCATGATGCAAAACAGGAATAGGACCATGCTCATTCCGGAGATCTTCAAGACCCGTGAACTCTGAGCGGATGGTTTCCGCGCCTTCAATGTCTCCAGATTTAATCAGTTCAAGCATCTTCATAGACTTACTTGGTGCAACACAAACACAACCTGAAGTATAACCAGCAAGTCCAAAACCGTTTAAATGTGTTATGGCAGGCTGTTCTCCAATACCACTTACAATCATTGAAGGATCAACATACTCAATGAGCTCCTGCAGATAACTATCCTGAGCAGTATACTCACGAACTACCGCATATTTGATCCATGAAATAATATCATCCTTCACGAGTTCTGATACAACCTTAGGTGATATATAAGCCTCATCTTTTATATAAAGAACAACCTTTAAGCCAGACCTCTCAACAAAATTCCTAACGGCCATCGCTATCCCTTTTGAACTAGCTGGAAATAATGTAGGTAATATCATAGCCATCGGGAAACCAGATCCCTTAAGAATATCAGCCTGGTCGACAATGTTACCATAGAAGGGGCCAACCGATGGAATAACAAGCGTTTCATCACCTGATATTGACTCTAACACTTCCAAAAGTTCTGCATATTCTGAAACAGCAATATTATATAAATTGGCGTTTCCTCCATACAATAGTATTCGAACGCCACCTCTTTCAAGGTGGGTTACAAGCTTACCATTTTCCTCAACGTTGATACTTAGATCTTCATCTCTACACAAAGGAGGAACAGCTATTACTGACTTAGATAAATATGAAAGGTCCGAGATTTGATTAATCATAACGACATTTTACAGGTGCGATAAACCTAGAGGCACTTCTAAAAAATTTAACCGAGGATATAAAGTAACCCAAGAAGAATAACAGCAAATATTGCCGCTCTTCCGATTGGAAATGCACCGAGTCGCGCATCCTCATAAAAAGCCTGCTGCTTTTCTAGTAAGTCATTTTCTTCTAATCCTCTGGCCCTCCAGAATGGAGTCATCACCATAACCAAGATTCTTGAAGGTGCAGATTTAGTGAATCGACCAATCCAGCCTATAAAATTCACAATAAAGAAACGATGTGTTTTTTCATTAACAGTATTTAAAAATCGATCCGCTCCTCGGTAAAATAGCCTTCCTCCGCGACGGTATAACCAGTCAGTGTCTAATACGATGGTGTCGGTTCGCTTTAGCCACTTGATCCAAACAAAGAAAGTTAACGCAGAGAGCAATAATAGCTGCATCTGCGTGACTACCTTGGCAAACTTCCAAGCTGTGAAATGATGAACATGACCATCGACATCAACCACGTCCAGTGCGAAGGCCGTGACATTTTGAGCATGAGGGAGAATCGAATAAAGCGGCCCTGGACATAGACCAAGAAAAATACAAAAGAAAGCCAAGATTAACATACCGCCAACCATCGACTTCGGTGCCTCTTGCACGCGGTGACCACGGTCCTTGGCAAAGAAAACGAAGTAAGGGAACTTTATGCCGGCATGAAGAAACACTCCCGCTGATGCGATTTCTAAAATCAACCAAGGAATAAACAGTTTTTCATCAGCCGCACCGTAAAGAATCATGGTCTTCGAAGTGAACCCACTAGTCAACGGCACCGCCGAAATAGCCAGTGCACCGATGGTACCGAGCCAAAGGCTCCAAGGCATCGACTTGTAAAGTCCACCAAGCTCAGTGCACTTACTCATACCGACTCGGTAGAGCACGGCACCAGCCGACATCCAGAGCAAGGACTTGTAAATGATGTGGCAAAAGGCATGCGCCACTGCCCCATCCAAGCATATAGCTGTTCCGACTCCGACCGCACAAACCATAAAGCCAACCTGATTAATAATTGAGTAAGCTAGGATACGCCGCATGTCGTTCTCCAGTAGCGCGTAAATGATCCCGTACAGCGCCATCACGCAACCAACTACCATAAGAATTTCCCAACCGGGAAAGCCACGGATCAAAGTGTAGACCGCCGTCTTAGTCGTGTAAGCCGACAAGATCACCGAGCCAGTGATGGTACCCTCGGGATATGCGTCAGACAACCAAGCCGAGAATGGCGGAGCTGCTGCGTTAACTAAAAACCCTAATAAGATAAGCCAGGTACCAGCGTGTCTTCCGGTCTCAGGATCGAAAGCCTTGAAGTCAATGGAACCGCTATAATTGAAGGTAATTACAATTCCAGCCAGAAGGAACAGGCCTCCAATTATGTGAACCAAAATATAACGAAATGCTGCCCCGTAGGAACGTTTGCTGCGGCGCGAAAGGATCAACATTGTTGAGGCGATAGCCATGATCTCCCAGAAAATGTAAAGAGTAATCAGGTCACCAGCGAATACCGCGCCCAAGGCTCCACCTATGTACATCAATGCCGAGACATGCTGAGTATTATCGCGTAGATAGAAAGCGTAGATGAAGGCCGCTGTGGCATTGATTGTGAAAATAAAGCCGAATGCTTTGGCCAGCTTGTCGGAGCGCAACAAGGTCATATCGCCAAAGCCGGCTAGCCAGCTAACATTAAAGAAATTCCCTAGAGGCAGGGCATAAACCGCAAGCAGCGCGAGCAAAGGCAACAAAATGACGTAAATGCTCTTAGCTCGACCCTTGAATAAAGGAACGAGTAGCGCACCAAGAATAAGCACTAAGGCCGGGTGAACAGTCACCGTGAACCCCCTTCCCTTTTCTTAGTCACTTTCCGGGCGCCCTTCTTCGATATTTTTTTCTTAGTAGACTTCTTGGCCACCTTCTTTGCGATGTTCTTCTTAGGTGGCGGATTATTATCGTCAGTCTTCCCCTCTTCGTAAAAGTTGGTCGACACCTTAAGCCACAGTCCGAGCCCCTTGGCGGCAAAGATCATCAAAGTACAACTCACAAAGCCAAGCAAAGCATAAAAGCCAGGAATACCATCAATACCAAACTTTCCTTTTCGCCCTCCTAAGACAAAATCTAAGAGCACAGAGATTGCGCAACCCGCCAATAGTAAGCGCATCAGCAGCTTCTTGGTTGATTCTCGGTAAATCCAGTCTGTCTCTTTATCAGTTGGCATTAGTATTAGATTGTACTATTTATTTGATAATTAGTCCTGCAAGTTCGATAAACAGGCTGGGGTTAAAGAATGAAATCACCGAAAGCAAAGCGGTGATACAAAGCGGAACAAGGCAGGCAAGAGGTGCCTCTTTGCGGCCTCCTTCGTAGAGGGATTCCTCCGGTCGGCAGAAAAAAGCACGGTAAACAATCGGCAAAAAGTAACAAGCATTGAGAATCGAGCTAATTAGAAAAATTACTAAGAGAGCAATCTGGCCGGACTGCGCCGTACCCATAACTAAATACCACTTTGAAACTAGACCACCAGTAACAGGTAACCCAATAACACTCAGCGAACCGATTGCAAAAGCAGTCATGGTGATTGGCATCTTGCGACCAACACCGACCAACTCACTAACGTACTTTTTGTGCATCGACACGTAGATTGCTCCAGCGCAAAAGAAAAGAGTGATCTTACCGAAGGCATGCATAGCAACGTGTAGAATACTGCCAGTCACGCCAAGATCTGAAAGCAGCGAAACCCCAAGTATTATATAACTTAGCTGACCAATAGTGGAGAACGCCAATCGCCGTTTCAGGTTGTCCTGACTTAGGGCAATTAGTGAGGAAGTAATAACCGTAAAGGCAGCAATCCAACTCACCACAACAGCAACGTTCAGCTCCCTAAGCAAGTCTAGACCAAACACCCCGGTAAATACGCGTATGACACAAAAAACACCAACCTTAACCACCGCCACGGCGTGTAATAGAGCGGAGACAGGAGTCGGCGCCACCATGGCATTCGGTAGCCAAGAGTGAAATGGCATCAGACCGTTCTTTGCAAAACCGAAGGTAAAAGCAAGAAGTACAATTAAACCTGCGCCTGAATCAATGTTCGTAGTCAACAAACTTCCATCAGTAAAGTTGATGTCCCCTCCTTTTTTCCAATAACAATATATCATTGCCGGAAGAACAAACGCAACAGAAGTCCCAAGCAAATGGCTTAGATAAGTTCTTCCACCCGACCTCGCTTCCTTATCACCGTGATGGGTTACAAGTGGGTAAGTAGAAAGAGAGAGAATCTCATAAAAAATGTAAAGAGTGAGGAGATTCCCTGCAAAAGCAACACCAATAGTTGCTGAAAGTGAAAGTGCAAAACAGGCAAAGAATCTTGTCTGGTCATGCTCTTTTAAACTGCGCATGTATCCGAGAGCATAAAGACTCGTAAGCATCCACAAAGAAGAGGCCACAATAGCAAAGAGTATGCCGAGCCCATCCACCCTAAACTCGATCGGAATACCTTCTATAATTTCGCCAAAAGAAAAATGCAGAATCTTACCCTCTCTAATAAGAGGTAACATGAGGAGAACAAGACTAAATTTCACAATAGCCGCAAAGAAAGTTACCCCCTCTCGCGCGTCTGGTTTTCTTCCCAATAAGATGATGGCAGGAACCGCCACAAGCGATACAAGCCAGGCAAAGAATGGAATTAAACTAGATTCTAAATCTGCCATTTAACCGTTAATCATTTTTAAAGCATTACTAATCCAAGAAAATAAATTCTTATTCATTATTCCAAGGATCAGGATTGAAAGAGCACTTATGAATAAGGGTATCAGCATCGAAACTGGTACAGACTTTATTCCTTCAGCGGGTATCATATCAATGTCCGCAACGGAAACCTCGTCTTTAATCCCTTTAATCTTACCAAAATAGGCTCTCTCAAAAATTTTGAAGAATATTACTGCATTAATCAGACTCGAGAAAAGTAGAGCTACTACAAATTCCCAATGCCCTGATTCTATCCCACCACTTATCAAATACCATTTACTAAAGAAGCCACAAGTCGGCGGTAATCCAATCATTGATAAACCACCAATAGTGAAACCAATCATGGTAAGCGGCATCTTTCTAAAGAGGCCATCAAAAGCATTAAGACGACTCTCACCAGTTCTAATGATTACAATTGAAGCGGCAATAAAGAGACAAAAGGTCATCGCCGCATCAGACAAAATATGATAAAAAGCACCAGCTTGACCAGTCAGGCTATTTAACCACGCCCCACCCACCATGTACCCAACCTCGGCAATGATAAGATAGGTTAGCATTTTCTTTATGTCGTTTCTCGCAAGAGCAAGAAAAGAACCAGCCACGATGGCTACAACTGACATCCAAACAATCAATTCACTCCATACACTGTCTTCTGAATAAACGAAATCAGCCCCAAACAACCAGAGCATCACTCTTATCATTACATAGACCATAACTTTGGTCATTAGAGGAGCCATGAATGTTCCCGTCATGCTTGGAGCATATGAATAGGCATTGGGCAACCAACCATGAAGAGGAAAGAGAGCCATCTTCGTCCAAACTCCAAGCATTATAAGTATGAAGGCGACTATTATACTTTGACTTGTCCACAAATTTTTATTCTCAACAAGATAGGTATGAATATCATCAATATTCAGCGTTCCCGTTTTGATGTACAGATAACCAACTCCGAGCAAATAAAATGAAGCACCTATGGTACCCATAATAACATAATTAAAACTCGAAAGAGCGG
>Ga0209404_10002390_pt1 | contig 11661 bp, 10 predicted proteins | sample TroAtlMetagenome_2_FD_187447 | JGI IMG/M metagenome (GOLD analysis project Ga0209404, IMG submission 187447) | Marine eukaryotic phytoplankton communities from Atlantic Ocean - Tropical Atlantic ANT8 Metagenome (SPAdes) (version 2) | ecosystem: Environmental > Aquatic > Marine > Oceanic...
TGTTGCTGCCTGTGACCAGACTGGTGGTGGACGAGAAACCAATCAGGCCGTTTGTACCGCAGCAGCTGCCACATGGACACTAGGAACTTGTTCCGATAGCAACTACAACACACAAGAAGGTTGTGAAAAACCAGATGGAGGTACTTGGAATGGTGGTGTAGGCGGTTGTTGGAACGACAACGGGGTGAAGATATATGGAGGTCGTGAGGCAGACGCCGCGAAATGTAACGCAGCAGCTGCTACATGGACAGCATGTTCAGAAAACTGTTGTTCGGTTAATACCTACACCACGCAGACTGCTTGTACCACACAAGGTACTTGGACAGCAGCTCACTGTACGGTTAATACATACACCACACAGGGTGCTTGTACCACTCAAGGTACTTGGTCCACTACCAACGAACCAGCCAACGATATTAAGATTACGTTGGTGGCTGGTGACATACAGACGGGTACAGCTACAGCTCCACATGGAGGAGTCAACCCAACGGCAGCAGATGGGGCAGGTTCGGGTAATAACCAACACAATACTCCAGTTGCTGGGCAGATATGGGCTCCATTGGCTCAGGATAGTATCAACGTAGCAACCTTTGCCAACAACGATGGATGGTGTAGAGAATGTGCTTGTTACACTGGTTTGACCACTACTTCTATTCTAGGGGATGTACGCGGTGGAGCTTCACCAGTAGCAGGTTCTTACTTTACCTCTAGTTTTTGCCCGTCTGGTAAGCCTCAGGCTGCTGGAGGAGCTGGTACACGATTGGACGCTAGTTCAGAGACAGCATCCCAAACCAATGGTAAAGGTTGGTTAGATTATTATGGGGATACATCACAAACAGTTGGAGGTCCTGCTGCTCAAGCATGTTACTTTGCCGACGCCGCTAATCCAGCCACTGGTACGGAATGGGACTGTACATTGTCGGGTGCTAATAAAAAGTTACACTCGTACGACGCTGCCGGTGATGGATACTTTATCAACAGTGCGACAGGCAAATGCGACGGTAAGACAGGTTACGCTGATTTAGCCGCAGCAGCTGCCGATTGTTGTACAGCATGTTCTTGCTCTGCTGGTCAATTTATTGATGCTTCTAGTGGTATATGCGATGGTGATACAGTTCATGCTGTATCCTCAGGTTCTCAACCAACTAATGCTTGTGTAGACTGTTCTTGTGCTTCTGGTCAATACTTTGACTTGTCTATATGTGACGGTGGCCACCCTTCGGACTCTACAGGTTCACAAAATACGGTAGGTTCCTGTTCTAGTAGTTGTAATCCTGGTTTTAGAGGAGGAAGTAACACCGCAACAACCTTTACAGATTTACTCGCTCCAGATGACGACGATGGTCGTGTATGTAGAGATTGTAGTTGTGTTGCTGGTTCATATATCAACACGGCTTCAGGTAAATGTGACGGGTCTACCGGTTTTGATTCCAAGAAGTTTGAAACGGGTACGTCAGCTGAAATTGAAGCAGCTCGTAAAGCAGCTCTTAACTCGCACAGAACTAGCGTTTGTAACACTTGTAATTGTGACAGAGGTGGTACATTAGTGACTACCGCTGGAGGATTAACAGCCTCATATACATCTGGTGCCAAGACGTCCACGACCGATGCCCTCGTTGCTACAGGTGTAATTGTCTCAGAAGATAGCAATCTAGCCCTTTCCATCACTTACAACGCAGACTCTACGGATTTATCTGCTGTTACGGTGACAACGCCAGGGTCTACTATCCATTACATCGGTGGTACGCTGACGACTACCAATTTGGTAGCGAAAGGAGGTGCGGCAGAGTTAGTGTTTACCTTGGTAGCCAATGACTTGACACGGACTGATAGGACTGCTATTATTGATAAATATAGTTATATCAACACTGGAATATGCAATGGTTTCAAGAAGGAAAATGCTCCGGACAATTCACCAACAGATGCTTGTACAGCATGTGCATGTGGTACAAAGTCCAATTCTGGTGTGGGATGGTACATTGACCAATCTCTATGCGAAGGTACAGATACCTACGATGATTCCACAGTAACAGCGGCTGATACTTACTGTAAACAGTGCCATACCAAGTGTAGCTTGGGACAATACGTCAATACAGATGTATGTGACGGTACCAACGCTAATTCGGTATCGAATGCGGACGGTTCTCAAATTGTCAACGGGTGCAAGGATTGTAGCTGTGCTGCTGGTAATTATATCGAAACACGTGACTCTCCATATGATTTCGGTTCCAACACCGCTGATAAACCAGAGACTAGTACAGGAAGTCTTACAGACACCGCCTTTACCACTGCTAGAACAGCAGGTACAGCGGTAGATGTATCGTGTGATGGTAAATATCAATATTCTGCTGCTCTCAACTCCGGTAATGGTCATGCTTCAGCATGTGTAGACTGTACCGATTTGTGTACAACTGCTATACAGGGAACTGCCAAGTATGTAGACTCTAGCTCAGGTAAGTGCGATGGTTCAACCAATGGCGCTCGTAGTAGTACAGCAACCTCACCAGCTACGGTATTGTCTGTGAACATGCCATCTGGTGGTTGTGGTTCTTGTGACTGTGTTGCGGGTCAATACATCGATATGAAATATTGTAACGCGAATATCGTAGCCACTACTCAACCTGGTGCTGCCACTCGTTGTAACGATTGTAAATGTCCAAGTGGACAATGGATAGATTACCAAAACGCAGAAGGTGACGAGGGCAATCTATACAACGCGCGTGGTGTAGCTGCGGAAGGAGGCGTTGGAGCTGGTGCTGCTGGCGCAGGAGATTGTGTTGGTACAGAGATAGGAACAACAGAGACTGGTAACCTTGGTTATACAGTTACCAAATCATCACAAAATAATTACGATACATCGACTGCCACCACGAAAGCAGGTGTAGCTCCAAGCCAGCCCTCCGCTGATAATAACGGACCTATTGCTCCTTACTATTGTATTACAAATACGGTAGCGGACCATTGCGCTGCTGGGGATAAGTTGACCGCAACCACATCGGATGGGTTGTTGGATACGACTTGTACAAAATTAAAGTCTGGAGAACAGTGCCCAACGAATGCTTTGGTAGACTGTGATGGTAAATGTGGAGGAACTTCTCTAGCTTGTCCGAATATGTATGGATATGTAACAGGATACAAAGATTCCGCCGATACATGCGAACATAGATGCGTGAAATGGCGTGGGGATTTGAGAGAAGAATTCAGGGAATATTTAGTAACAGACGTGTCTACTACGGCTATCTGTGATTTGCTAAGGGATAGCGCGGGTTTAGATTTGACATCCAGTTGTTGTTCTGGTGCGCAAAATACATGGACTACGAACTGTGAAGCAGTTCCATAAAAAATAAATTAACGAAATAATAATAATCCTAATACTGCTACAAAAAATATAACCATCGCCACTTGTGGCAATGCTGTCTCTCTTTGTCTACGTCTTGAATGTGTCAAGTTTCCTCCCACATGTCTCCATTCTAAACATTTATTCGTAATATCTGTGCCCGGGCAGATTCCAGGAATCTCCTCAGACGCACTAGTACCATCCGACATTAATATCTTTACTGTAATGGTTCCATAGGGATGTTTGTGATGGTCTATACGGTATATCCAATGCGACCCCAACCTTATTGTTACATCTGTACATACCTCGTCTGTGAATAATATTTCAGAGTTACGAGCTCCTATCGAGCATATATGTTTCATGTGGTCGTCTAGAAGATAGATATGGTAAGGGCCATGAATAGGGTCGGTAATAATTTCCGCAAACTTAGTGTTATGTCCTGAGCCTCTAGCCAAATAGAAGGCTTCGGTGTTTACAATACACAATAATAAGAAAAGTATAATAGACATTACAGGTAAAAAAATATCTTTTTATAGACTCATTTGTTCTCGTACATTCGTGCATGCCCAGGGCATAGTAGATGCGGCCCAGTCTGTTGCGAAGGCTCGACCATCATTTCATCGTTGGGGTTGCCTTGTGTTTCTCGTATCATCATAATATGTCTGCCGCTCAATTCGTCGTATTCGCGTTTAAGTCTTCTTAATTGGTCTTCTAAATCAATAATCGTTCTGTTCGCTGCTCCAAGTTCAGACATAAGGCGTAAGTTGCGAGCGTACATGGCTTGGTACCCTATCTCCTTTACAACACACGGGTTAGGTGCTATATCATTGCGAGTTCTTTTTAAACTTACCCCTCCCACAGCGGCGGCTATTCTCTCCTCCGTATCATCGAATCCACGTTTTCCCAGTAGAGTAGTCATCATAATTTGTATAATAAACTAAATATACTATTAAAATCTTAACTTATTCTCATCGGATACGTCCTTCTCGACTACTCTACCCTTCGGCGCCTGTGACCTTGTTACCACCGATAGTGGTGGTAGTGGCTGTTTGTCTACTGCCCAATTATCTGCTCTGTTATCCCACCACTTGTCTGGTTTTTTGCCATGTGTACCGCAGAAACACGCATATTTCCCACCATTCATTACATGATGGATATGAATTACATTGATGCACCGGGTTCCGTCCTTTCTTATAGCTTGGCAACGCAGCGGAGCATCTGGGAAAGTTTCTCTAACAGGAACTACCAATTCAGTCCAACCATAACCAGATTCGTCTCTTGTCTTTGAATCTCTTGTTTCCACTCTCGAGATAATGTTCGCCCTATTGGTTACTAGCCCTGATGTATAATATCGCGAATCTTCGTGTCTTGGGTCTTCCCAGAAATTACGTAGAATAAATACATATCGCGATTCGGCCTTGTCTTCGTCAGTGCCATTAACGGTATTCGTCCATTCTTCCGGCATAGGATAGGCAGGTATTGCTCGCTCTGGTTCTTCTTGCATCCTTCTTTCTTCTTCGGTGGGTGGTGGTTCTATTGGCTGCGCCCATCCGGCATCCATGCTGTGAGCAACAATTGTTCTTCCGTTAACTCCTCGCACCTGTAAACGTGACATTCCTTGGGTAAGCATCAACCCGGTAAGAAATGCGGCCATCATCGATACCGCAACGGTCCCTGTTATTAAGCCAGTGATACTCAATATGCTGGAATATAGAATAACATACCTACCAAATTCCCCCATGAATCGATTAAATGGCCAGTGTCGTTCTACCATAACCTGTGCTATTCTATTAATGAGGCCCGACGGTATCCAACGAGTAACGCGATTTAGGGGTATGATGTAAGTTGGATGTTGTTGGTTGTGGGCCCTTATTGCTTCTTCTGTAGAGATAATTTCCCCACCGTTCCCTCTGGCTAAAGCAGCTGCCGCGCCAGTTATTAGAGAGTTTCCCCCGCGCGCTCCACTGTGTTCGAAATCTTCGGCACAGTAGCGAGCTACAACGGTTTGTAAATCTTCTTCTGCTAGAACATCTTTGATAAATTCGTCCATAGTTATGAACAATATAAATCTCTATATAGTGTAGAAAAATACTACATAAGAATTGTTTCAATGGGTAACAGACTTATGAGTCTTAAGAAACGAAAAAAGCGTAAGAAAGAGGGTGCAACGTACACTGTTGAGTGGGATGAAGATTTAACAGAGTTTCCGCTTGATGAGGGCAAGACTATGTTGGATTATTGTCCTATCCGATGTTCCATATGTTTGATGGGAATTTTAAAATCCGAAGCACGGTGTGGCCCTTGTGTAACGCATGTTTTTCACAACACATGTTTGACCAGGTGGGAGATGTATCAATTGCAAACTGGTAACCAAATGAAATGTCCGAATTGTCAGACAGTTGATATGAGCAAGTATATAAAAGAGGATGAACCTACTATGAAATGCGAGTCATAATACTGCTCTTTTTATTTTTTGCCAGCGTGTACGCGGCTCCGGGTAGTGATTGTACCTCTGACCCGAGCAAGTGTACCGAAGAAGATTTCGATTACGATAAAAATAAAGTACAATGTGCGTATAATACCTATGATTTAAAACATCCTCCGTGGAGAGATGCCATTTCCAACGGTACTTCTGCTTTATTCCGTGAAACTTGTGGTCTGGGCTACGGCTGTACCATCTTCACTCGAGAAAAGTCTCTAGTCTTTACAGGCAGGCAAGTGACAGTAGGCAACAACAAAGACACCGTTACGACCGCTACTGCGGTGTCAGTTGTATCATCTATACCGGCAGGTGCAATTCACGACGCAGCGGTTATGTATTTCAATAGAGAATATTGCGAATTTGGATGGTGGGCTTGGCTTATAATTGGTGTGCTAGGTCTTGGGTTCATTGTATTGTGTGGTGCTGTTGGATATGTCTTCTATAAAAAATTCAAAGAAGCTAAAGAGTTAGAACAGTTTGAAAAGGCAGGATTCATAGAAGCACCGCCTGGTGTTGGATTTCGAACCCGCAAAAGGCGTATATTCTAAGAATAAGAGCCATATATAATATCAATATTAGTATACTATTATGGATGTATTAATTAAGAAATGGAAAGACGGTATTCTATCCAATGATGATTTCGAAAATGAATGGTATCGAATGATACATTCCAAACCGAACAAGAAGACAGATAAACGTACTTTTCAAGTATCATGGTCTACACATCCTATCTCTAAAGACTTACCCACTCTCCGCAACGCTGCCGCTGTCTATAAAAAGAAAGCTATCACACAATGCATCAAGTATGGAAAGATGTGGTGGAGTAAATCAACCGATACCTATTTGTTTCCTTCATACGCTGTTTCTATTTTTATAAACAGCTTACCAGACCGCGACACACCTGTGGTTATTCAAGTTGGACCCAAGCAAGCCATGGATGTCTATCGCTTTATGGAATCTCACAGCGGTCCAGATGATTTTGTTCGCAAAATAGTAGCATCCGACCAGCACACGACTATGGGGGCTCTCAACGGTGTAGGTAAGAAGAGTCCTTATGCCAACTGTACCTTTAGCTTGTATCACTCTGCTGTGAGACCGTACACGAAAGGATGTGAATGGGTGTACCGTGATTATATCGAGTTTAGACTAGGCCATATGGAAGATAAATGGAAGAAGCAAGCGTATGACAATTTGAAATCATTTGGTGAAGGAACTACATCACACTCTCAGTTCTGGGACCAGACATGCTTGGTGATGAAGCACGGGTTAGGGTTGATGGAACCTACGCCTCCTTCGTACTGGAAAGAACCAAAGGAACCTACGCGTAAATCGTCAGAAGTAAAGCATCCAAACCCTGAAGCCGCTTTCCATTTTCGTATGTCACCATTAAGAGATGGATGGCTGCTAGATTCATTGGTATCTTGCCTTCAAAAAATGATACGTCGTAGCTGTCTTTTCGATGCCTGCTGGTGTGCTTGTCGGTTGTTGATGTTTGGCTTGTTTCATCTAGAAACACGTATGGGAACTGCTACCATGTGGAGTATCTACCCAGGTGCACAGGCTAAGATTACCAACATGATTAACCGCCTGATTGTTATCACAGCAGAAGATTTGTATCCAGATGCAAAGTTGTTTGTTGATATTACCAGCGTGTTGGAAGTGTGCCGCAAATCACTCCTGGACTTGAAGGAACCACAGCCAGAGCAGCTTTATCACAAACGTTTTGAGATGTTGACACAGAACATATTATCCGTGATAGTATCTCTGGTATCAAGACCTAAACAACATTATATCGGGTCACGACTGTTTAAATTCAGAGAGCATTATAATAAGGCAGGAAAATCGTTGGAAGATAAAGAAGTAGAAGAGAATAAAAAACGTAAACAAGCGGATATTAGAACTTTATTTAATTTTTAAACACTGTTATTGGTTGATACGGGGTAGAATAATCATCCCTAGCGACTCTATGTACCACGGTCTTGTGAAGCACTTGCCCTCCTCTACTCTCGTACACAAAGAATATGATAGCCAATATAACTATCAACCCCCCTCCTATTCCTACAATCCACCACGTCATATCATTATCGTCGTCATGGTCATGGCTATCGTGGTCGTGGGTATCATGTGTATGGTCATTTGGGTCGTTATCACCGTGATGATGATGGTCTGCGTGGTCATCCGTATGTGGGTCGTCATGGGTATGGTCCGCTGGATGGTCATCATGGTGATGGTCATGAGTTCCATGACTACCATGGCTATGAACTACCGGCGGTGGTGGTGGGTCCATCGGTGCGTTGATTACTTGTGGCAATGGCCAGGATTTAATACGGTTCGCAGCCGGTAAAATGTTTAGGTAGTTGGATGTCCATAGTGAACTAGCAGTGTTAAGCACCATCGTGTTCAATAGTTCCAACGCCTGTTCGGGGCTTAGTTCATTGTCTGGTCCGTCATGTACACTAAAGTCTACAATTACAGAACCAGGAGATACTCTATCGATAGTAATTCTATCTTTGGATATTCCCATAAGAACACTCAATTCATTGATGAGTAAAGTCGTCCACATGTTTCTTAAATGGCTACCAGATGTTCCTATGCTCGAAAAATCTAAGTCTAGTGTGATACGCGAACCTATACTTGGACTGTTAACTTCTTGAGGCGGGCCACCGAATTCACATCCTTCTATATCCGGGTTGTGTACGCAGTAGGTGGCAACGTCCATATTCAACTCGCAAGAAAGACAAGAAGCAATCAGCGCTTTACAGCAATAGTTAGTCACCGTTGGACAGCCGTCGTTCGATGGAAAGTAGTGGCAATATTTGTCTACGCTCCATCCAAGTTTACAAGCTTCACACTGAGCAGTCATTGCTTCGCAGCACACAGTTGTTGACGGCGTAGGAGTGGGAGAAGGCAATGGTGATGCTGGCACCGGTGAAGGATAAAGTCCACTGGTATCTGGGGCAGGTTTTTCATAGTTACCCGTTAGTGTAATATCACCATGCATCCATATAGCATTCTTAGCATAGTATCGAATCGTACCTGTCATACTATTGTCGAATACGACAGCAAAATTTCCCATACCGCTAGATTGTGATTGGCCTATAATAATATGCGGTTTTTCATGCTCTTCCAGCATCATATGATAATGTGGAGCGTTCATCATGAATACATATTTTATACCACGCTGTAAGGTCATAGCAGGGTCGGGGCCACTGTATCCTGAGAACAGCCAGCCCTTCTCGCCATCGGTCGTGACTGAAATAGCTATCTGCTGAAGATTATCATCATGTCCGGCAAGAGCTAAGGCTAGAGTGGCGATAAATATTAGAAGCACTCTTAACATATTAATAAACAATTTTATCAACTTAAATACAATATTTATTTTATATTCTCTGTTGCGAGCCTACCAAGACGCATACGCATAGTAATGTTTTAGATAAAAAGGACTGTCCAATATACAATCGCTCTACTTGAAACATGATGGTCGCTTGCTCTTCCTCTGATATAATATCTTCCATCACCATCCCACAACACTCCTTATCCCATTCTACTTGTTCATCTATTTTCTTTCTTCTACGCCAGCAACAATTAAACCGTTTCAACTGGTGATACAAATTGGTGATTCCGAATCCAGAATAGGTCAAGGTCACGATAACATTCAACGCGGTGATGAAGCCAAAGTATTGATTCCACAATTCTTTCGTTTCCTCTTGTTGGAAGTATGGTGAGATGTTCTCAAGATATGCCGACCAGAGGAGACTAAATTGCCATATCAACGCTCCTACCGCACAGACCCAGAACCATGCTACTATAGCTCCTGAATTGGTATAGTCGATGGCCGCGCCGAAACTATTTACCAAGTTCATTATGATATAAGCAAAGGCTAGTAGATAGATATCCGTTACACCATTGATGATAAATACTAGAACAATCATCAGTGATGCTGTGATGCTATACTCTGCCCATCTCATCGGTTGAATACCGTTGTTAATCCATTGGATATATGGTACGCTAAATTGCCATTTATTATTAGGCATGCTACTAATTTCTTTATCAAAGTTGAGTTCGCCCAAGGTTCCCAATATGAATGAATATGTATCGGCAGAATATGCTAGAATATAATGAAAAGCAGCAGTGATGATGGTAAATAGGGCTACTCCCCACCATACGTATAGACCGTCGCTAAAGACAGCTGGCACTCCTTTTCGTAGTACGAACTTATTGTCGTCTCCTATGGCTATGTAAGCAGTTGGGTCTATGTTGAGGGCAACACAAGCATCCGTTTTACAATTGTATTTGGATTGTAAGCATGTCATCCAATCACGAAAGTTGGTATAATCTGTATCCACGCCACCTTTCGTACAGTTTGCTCTAGTAAAATCTCCTATGAGCGAAGCTCCAGAGTGGCTGGTGGATAGTGCAATGGGTAATATATTTTCCCTGTTGGATGTTGCTGCTAGTACGACAACAATGATAAATGCAACGGCAGCACAGGAAATTAGAGCCAGCCAGAAGGTAGGTGTTCTTTCCCTCGTGGCGAAGAATTCCTGCCGAAGACAGACCGTCAGTATGAAGATAAAAACGGTAATAGACTGGATAACATTAAGACCCGTGCTATCGCTACCAGACCAGGAGGCTAGAGAGAATAATAACAACTGTACACAACAAGCTATTATGTTGAATTGGTAGAGTTGTTCCGTCCTCTCCATTAGAGTCTTAAAATCAGAATGTATAACAGACATATTAGGCAGTATAATACTTTATTTATAGAACGTTTACGCACTTTACACTCCTCAATTTTTTGACACTATGTTAAGGTCTTTGTTCCAAATGAGCCAAAGTTTTAAAAGTCACCGCTTATTCATCGGTGATTTGCCCAGCGTCGAGAGATTTTTTCCCTTTTTGTTCTGGTGTATGTCGGACCAGATGTAGCAGAAGCTCTTGTGGTACATAAATTTTGTACGCTTCTGCTTCCCGTTTTGCCCTTCTCAATTGTTTCTTGAGTAAAATGATATCAGACCGCATCTCAGCAATAAGGACATCTTTCGTCTTGACGGTTTCATTTTTTGGAGAATCTGGGAAAAAATCTACGGGTAACGCGCCGTTAGCATTTACGATATAACAGGCCATGATGGGGTAGACGTTGGTACTTAAATAATGCTATAAATACACTCGCATATTCTTACAGTATGCCATTGAAAACGGCCAAATGTCAATGGTGTGGTGGTAGGTTTGCAACTCTGTATACTTATAACGGTACTTGGATTTGTTATTGGTGTTATACCAGGAACAGGCGAGGAAATTTCTTAAAGCTTCCTGGCGGTGAGATTTCAAAAAAATGAAGGGTATATATATCAAATCTTTCCATTTCTCATTACCTGCGTCAGACATATTCGTATCTCCGTCGTCAGTTAGCTCAGTTGGTAAAACTTGAGTGCCCCCTTAAGCCAAAAAAACTTACAAAGAACACAGCATTGCAAAAAAAAAATATCTTAAACAAACACACATTGCCACATTTGTCCGTATCCGCTAAGAATATTCGACAAGTCTAATAACACCCTCTTAATATTAAGAACCAAACAACACCATGCCTCGCTCAAAGAAAACGTTGCACCTACTCGACCCTTAGCGGTCAAGACCGTACAATTGCCTTTAAGAAACATATAATGAAGATGTTGAACGGTGGTAAGAAGAAAGGAAAGAAGAAGCGCGTCATAGGCCCAAACCATGTGTCACAAATCATGAAGCGTCGAGCTGCCAAGGCACGCGCCGAAAAGAAAGCCTCAGAAGAAGTATGGGCAGCCGTAGCCGAACGGAAGCAAGCGGAAGAACGTGCGGAGAAATT
>Ga0209404_10002391_pt1 | contig 11660 bp, 31 predicted proteins | sample TroAtlMetagenome_2_FD_187447 | JGI IMG/M metagenome (GOLD analysis project Ga0209404, IMG submission 187447) | Marine eukaryotic phytoplankton communities from Atlantic Ocean - Tropical Atlantic ANT8 Metagenome (SPAdes) (version 2) | ecosystem: Environmental > Aquatic > Marine > Oceanic...
CGCAGCAGAACCCGACATTGAAGAGTGGAATTCTTACCACTCAATGGGCTGCATGCTCCTAAGAGAATGTACGGATCAGGTGAAGGCGATTAAAAGCTCGAAAGATGTCATCGAGTACTTCGATGGCCCTGAAGCTCAGGGGGTGCAAGCAGAATTTGATGACTTGGTCGTCTTATTAAATAAGGTTGGTGTCGGAGTCTTTATTGCTGACAGTAAGTACTTCCCCTATCGGCATCGAGGCGCTTATCACACGCCAACGAATAACTTCTTCTTGAATAGGTCCTACATGGAGCAACCTGGAGCCTTGATGGTTGTGACCAGGCACGAAGGGTGGCATGCAGTGCAAGATTGCATGGCCGGGACGATTGATAACTCTAAAATCGCCTTAGTCCATAGCGAGGATAAAGTGCCAGGCTTGTGGCAGCTCTTCGCGAAGAGTGCTTACGAGAAGGACTCTTTGCCTTGGGAGAAGGAAGCGTTGTGGGCTGGGCATACAAAAGGTATGACAGTTGAGGGACTTAAGGCGTGTGCAGCTGGAGAGATGTGGAAGGTTTATGAACCAACCCCATTGACCAGGAAGTTCTTAGTTGACGAGGGTTATATCAAGGACTAGGAGCGGACATGGGAGCATTCGTCAGGTAAGTCGCTGAGGAGTTGTCTTTTCTCTTGCGGTGTTAGTAATGAGTCTGGGGTTTCCATAATAATCTCAGCGACTTCAGCGCAATAGGTTGTATCACTGGCAAGCAGGGTTATAGATAGTAGGAATGGAATCATTTCAGTTACGCATATATTTTTAGGCTAGGAGTGCGGCTACGTTGAATAGAAAGATGGAGCAGTAATGAAGGAACATCCTGAGGTCAAAGCCTTGAATACATTGGAGCCGACTGTGGGCGAGCAATTGCGCCTGGTTGAGTTCAATAAGAAGTTGGACCAGGCGAACGAAGCTGAGCTAAGGGAGATTGCCAAGCTGTTAGCGCAGCAAGCCATGGTGAGTCAGCCAGCAGCAATTAGGTACTTAGCCAGAGAGGCTGCACAGAATCTTTCTGGCATACATAACAGCGAAGCCGAAGCGATCATGGCTGCCTTGAAAAAGCAGCTAACCAAGGAGGAATAGGTTAGAGACCTTCCTTGAAGTCCTCATCAAAAGCATCATCAATAGCTTTCGTTTCGACCCATTCCCAGTAGCCAAGTCTTGTCTCGCCGTCCCATACGAGACGACGCCAATCCCTGGACTCGTACTTGGGATGTTCTTTCCAATGGCCGCCATGTCTGGACGACAATTTATATGCAGGCATTATCAGAATCGGATAGTGGGATTGAAGTCCTCTAGGTGAGGATGATTTTCTCTTTATTACGCCAGCCCTTGCGGTCTACCCACTCGTTAAATTCGGCCTTCGCTTCTGGGGTAAGGAAGCCGAAGATGCGATTAAGGGCGTGCTTAAGGGCGTAGTTCTTGTCATCGAACTTATCCAGCTCCAAGCCTCCGTGCAGGGCGCAACATGCGTCGAGCAAGTCGTACATTGGCAAGCTGGCTCGCTTGTTTTGTTCTTCGTTGTTCATCAGAGGATGTAGTTTTTATCACCGTAGTTGATATCAAATTGCTCCATAGGATTTGCACCAAGTGGAAGAGATCCAGGAGTGCCCCATGCGTCGTCATCGATAACAGGTTCCGGCTCCTCCGTTGTCGCTGGAGTCTGTCCATAGAGTTCATCGAAATGATCTATGGCATAGCCAAGTAGAGCTCCGGCCAGTGTGGTTGGCGCGACCTCTACTTGACCGACTGGAACAGTGAAGTCTGATCCGATGATTACGACTGAGCCAGCAGTTGAACGCTTGGTCAGATTGAGCAACTTGGAGCTGTGTTCTGGCGAGAGGCGCACATTGATTTGCAGCCTGTCACTTGATTCCTTTGTCATAGGTCGGGACCAATGCCAATAATGTAACCATCGCTGATTACTGGAAAGGACTGGATGGTCTTATGACGGCTGTGATATGCATTTTGTATGCATCGGTAGGCGCACATCGCTGTGCATCAAGGAACATTTGATATTCAATAAATTGGAAAGCTGATTTAATTGGTACAGGCTTGTGGAAAATTGGGGCTTCGCCTGGGCGGTTGATCTCGACTTGAGCTAAAGGATTCATGAGAGTGTTATCTCGGGGAGTCGTGAAGGGACGCGGGAGAGGTGGAAGTTAAATTCAGGAAAGTCCTGCTGATATTTATGCAGAACTTTGACTGCTTCTTTGTGGCTGCCTATCTCGCAGAGTTGTCTTGGCTTGTTCTTGGTGAATGGTGATCTGACTTTGACGAAGTAGTGAGCAACCGTTTCTCTAGACATCTGCCTGTGGTGTTGGGTTAAAGGTTGAGCCAGTGAACTCTCCTGGCGGCAGATGAAAGTTGATGTCTGTTTCATGAATGAGTTCAGGTTTGTCGCCGTATACGAGGGGAGCAGGCATACGAAGGATCTTCCTATTTCCTGAGGACTGCTTAAACATTTCCTTCCAGGCATCGGGCTCTTTGGCGAAGACTTTTTCGTCATCGGTGTCATCGTTTAGTACGTACCAAACAAATTCGTGGTCTTTGTTGATGCTCATGGGATCTCAGCCAGTGCCTGTTCAATGGATACGTAGATTTCTTCTGCCTTGTATTTGCCGATAGCCAGGACGGTGCGGCCACTAAGCCCTCGATCATCGGGGTAAGCCGTTGAATTGAGAGGGACTTTTAGTTGTGGCCGCTTCCTCTGGGCTGCCTTAAGGAATTGAGAATTAGTAGGCAGGAGTGGAATCATTTAATTGGAACTAGTGGGTGTTAATGAAGACGGTGATTGCTATCGCTCGGGCGTCTTCCGAGTTGAGTCGGGGGTACTCCTTGATCACGGTCTCCGCAATGAACGCAATTTCTTTTGCGTACTTCATTGCAGTGACAAACTTCGGGTCCCTTTCGGTATTCCAAGTAATAGGTGGATCGTTGTCTAAGCAAAGGTCGTCAAGAATTGGCTCTTGTCTTCTGCTATGTACTTGAGGTTCTGGATCGTCAGAGAGACCGATGGAATCCAGGAGGAATGAGCCGCCTCTGTCGTATTTATCTCTTCTACTAGCAGAGTTATTACGCTTGAGCCAGGCTACGTCTCTCCAGATTATATGTTCACCTTCGTTAATAGGTGAATCGCTCTGGTGTTGCTCTTGGATCCATGTGATTTGATCTTGTCGGAATGAGACTGTCCGCTTGATGTTTTCATCTGGATTGTCTTTGTTGTCCAGCCATACATACCAGTAGCCAGGATGGTACTTGGATTTTGCTGGCTGAGAAGCAATCATGAAGCAGTCAGCCATTCTCGTTGGTGTTTGTGCCATGGTTTGATTGAGAATCCGAGGTTGATTAGGTGGTTGATAAGGTAGTCGCGTATATCTGGTGGCATTGAGAGAGTCAGGTTGGAGTAATCGAGACATCTGTGCGGGTCAAGATCTTTGATAATGCCTGTCATCTCTTTAATGGCTTTTTCAGAGAACGCTTTAAGGAAGACGATGTGTGGGTAACCGATTTTTCTGTAGGTCAGAAAGTCGTAGATCAAGTTTCGTCTAGCCCCTCTGATTCTTCATTTGTGGAGTGCTTTGTTAGAGCCTTCGTAGATGAAGTAGTCGGGGGCTCGTTTATAAGTTGTGGCTCCGTCGAGCCAGTGCCGGACGCAGTCTTGGTATTCGTGCATGTCGTCGAAGGTGTAAATCCATTTGCAGTTGAGATGATTGTCATGAACTTGAAAGGAGAGGGTTTTGTCGCCGTAATGCGAGTACTGAAGGCGTGGCAAGGTTTTGGTGTCAGGAGAGGCAGCCTTGCGCTTGAAGGTTCTCAGGAGTTTCAATCTCATGTGTTCCAGGTGTTGAAGCAGCCTCATAAGAAAGTCAATGGATTGGACAACGAGGCAGATCACCCGCAGGAACAGGACGAGCATCCATCCTGAAAGACACGTCTTGCACATGTTGCCTTAAGTGGACGAGGTTGGGAAGCCCTAGCTCACATACTGCAAGCCAGGGCACACGGTTTAAGCGGCGGCCTTGACGAGTCCCGCTTCCACAGCAGAAGCCATGGTGTTTTCGTTGAATTCGATGGCATCAATGAGGTCTGGCCGCACGTCAGCATCGATAGCTTTCAACTTTTGTGACCGCTTATAAGTGGCCACCATTGTTTCGAGTGGGATGCTGCCGACGATCTTGCCGTTGAAGATCCAGATCTTGCGGTGAACCTTTTGGCCATCGACGATTTGGAAGATCTCAGGATCGTCTTGGCCGATCGCCTTGACTAGTTGGTCGGACCTGCCTCCAACCAGGAGAGCAGACTCGAGGCGCGATTCACCTTGGCCGGTCCAGGTGACAAGCTCAAGCAGCCATTCATTGTTGTGGTGTTTGTTGTTGTGGAAGTTGAGTGCAAGATTGATGCCAGGGAATTTCATGTTGATAAAGAAACAAGAAAGCGCACAACAGGGAGCAAAATGCACCGCTGTTATTGCACATAAAAACAACACATAGAATGGATCTATTGACGAATTAGAAAGCAAACATGCTGGATAAAATCAGAGCTGCGTTAATAGATCGTGATATCGCTGTCCGCGAGAACTTCGCCGAGAGAGCACGGATGTCTCGTCAGCGACAGGAGCAAGCTATTAAGAGCGATTTGAATGATCGCATGGCTTCTTATAAGGGTGATTCGAATCAGCTACGTGGTATGTCTGCGGCCATTGCTAGTAACACTGGGCAAGGTCTTGACGAAGTAGAGAATATGTTGCGCGAGTCATATAGCGCGGCTGATGATGTTGGTCTGAACGTCCGTAATCAGTTAGCGAATGAGGCTGCCGCAGCATCTAACCGTGGAGCATTGAATCGACTTCAGAGTTCCCTGGCTGGAGACAGTGTTGGCAGTCGTTTCACGCAGGCCGGTGTTTATGGAGCTGCAGGCGGTGGTGTCACGATGGGTTTGACCGCTGCCGGTCAAGGAGTTGCAGCACTAATTCAGTACATGCAAAGCGGAGAAGATCAAATGGCAGAGCGTCAGGCTCCGTTGACTTCGTAGTGACAGCACCTCAGCCATGGGAGTGTCCGCTGTACCGCAAAGTGTTGGTGACTATGCAGGAGAGTGGACGTACCGATAGTTCTTATTACGTATTAACTGAAGAGGCCGTCAAGATGTGTGACAAGGAGAAGATCGATGGATGAAGATAGTCTCTTATTTGCAGGAGAGAGGTTTGGACTGGACCTGACGGCTGGCCTGCAGGGTGGATCAATAGAGAATCTGCGTAGAGCAGTTCGTCCAGACAAGTTGATACCTAAGCAGTCCATGATGAAGGACTTTTATGACATAGCACCAGAGAATTCTCAGGGTGTCTATGACGGCACACAACCTTCTTATACGTTTGGTGTCTGAGGTCTTCGCAGGTAATTACGAAGGCCCGTTGTATGCACCTCACCCGGACTTGAAAGAGAAGCGTGCGGAGTTAGGACTACCGACGCCGGAGTCAGTGAATGAAATACCTATTGCATATAGTTTCCCTTGCGGATCAGCTTCCAATGTGTAGGTAGCTCTGGATCAGTGTCTGTGGGGTTGAAGCGAAACATCTCATCGTCGTCATTGCTTGAGAGCCAGCTCCATAGGGCTGCCTTTAAGTCAGGCTCTAGGTCATGGTCGATGTCATTGATCTCGCGGTCGAGAGCAGATTGAACCTCCTCGGGCAAGGAGTCCACGACGAAGACATTGCCCCATACACGGCTGCCCCATTTGGTCTCGTAAATGAGTTTGGCCTGGCCGTTCTCGTAGAACTCAATGTCGTAGCCAGAGCTGGTTGCCTCTAGAGGGTTGTAGGTGCGGAATTCGTAGATAATTTCGTTGGTCATAGTTGAGTTGGTAGTAGTTCATTGGGTTGCAGAAATCTGCCCCCACGTTTGCGGGGATGGGTAGCAAAAGAATACCCCTGAAAGCAGGTGCCGTCAGGGGTGATGGTCATAGCGGGTGGTGATTCCAGCCAAGGTCAGGAATGAAGACATACATGTATTCACAGTCGCAATCATTCCAGTACTTCATGGCTGACTTGAGCGTTGCCCTAGTGATTGGCGGGTCGCCGTAGTCACTGCCGGTAGCATTCCAAGGACCGTCGTCACCTCGCTCCCAGTGATATAGGGGTTGAGGGGCTCGGTCACCTTCCTTGCAGAAGTAGCCCTCCGCATCACGGATGACCTCATCGTTTTCGTCCCTGAGCATGCTGTCGGCGTAAGTCTTCCAGGTATCTCGGGTGCGGAGACTCGATATTGAGCCTGGCTTGATTAGCGCCTTAACCTTTTCGAGCGAGTTGTAGTGCTCTATAAGGATTGGCACTTGATGTTTGGGATAGCCGTCCCAGTGGCAGTAGACCGCACGAATGCGGCCAGATGGCAACTGGTAGCCAATAGCGGATCGTGTTGACATAGTGGTTAGTTGATTTATGCGTAGAGGGGGCTTTCGTAGATGAATGCTTTGCCGATCTGATTGCGCCATTGATCGGCGGTCTCAAGGTAGTCATAGCGATTGCGCCAGACGAGTTGAGCTCCTTCGAAGGAGAGTTGAATCAGAAGAATGAGCAGGGCAATGGCATTCACAAAGACCCATTTGCAGGTCTTGTGGCAGTGTTGTCTATAGAAGGAGCCGACGATGACTCCAGCGTTGTAGGTGTGACGGATCATCCCGGACATGAGGTTCACGGTCCAGAGGATGACGCTGATAGAGAGCAGTTCTCCTGCTACGGCGTAGAGGCGCCCGGCAGCAGTGAGCATCGGCTCAAGGGAATGAAGCAGGTGGAGGGTAGTCATTGGAATAAATCATGGTGGGTGAGTAGTTGGTGATCGGGGATGCCGACCGTGTTGTTGGAAATACCCCGCCAGCAGAGGTGCTGACAGGGCATGGGTATTAGCGGTGAGCAATAACCGGCTCGGGCATTTCTTCACGCATGGCCTGGTCTTGGTAGTACGGGAAATCGGAGTTGTCCTCGTATACTTCGCCAGGCATGTCACGGCGTTCAGGGAATTCCTTCGCCAGGATCTTGTCGATTCGTTCTAAAGCCATTAGGAGTAAATCAAACAACAAATGCACCGTTGTATCGGCGCACTAAAAAACCCCCACCTGAAGGACAGGCAGGGGTAGCGGTTGTTTACGAGACGGCGCTCAGAGCAGGCTTAGTCACCTTCTCTTTGGCCTTCTTCCGTGCTTGCTTAGCTTGGTAGCTCTGCGCATCAAGTATTTCGGTAAGAACATAGAGATGGGCCTTGACTAGAGCACGGGCACTCGGTTTGTTGCTTGACTCGGCCTTTTCCAAGAGTTTGAGATACTCTGCCCTGATCACTTTCAGGTCATCTTCGGAAGTGGTTAAGAAGCTCATAGAAAGTCACGGTATAGGTGGACAGTAAAAAACCCCACCCAGCAGAAGCTGAGCGGGGCATGTGATTTAGGCGGCAAGTACTTCTTCGGGGACTGTTTCCAGTGCGGGTGGAGCGATCGGTTGACTTGTAGATACCGGGATATCTTTAAGTGCAATCGCTTTGTACTGGTCGAATCTGACGATTGTCCCGTCAGGTGCTTTCCAGTCGCGCTGGTAATGGCGCCCCAGAAGGATGACTTCGCGTTCGCCTGATTTAATGCGATTAAAAACGCTACCAGCCAGATCGCCGAAGCCATTGTTGACGAATTCGACAGCTACCTGCTTGGTTCCTGGAGTCCCGCCTCTCTTGCTCAGGAAATTAACCTTGGCTCTATAGCATTGGTTGCCTTCGTATTCGAAGCTCTTGAGATCGTCGGTAGACGCAGGGAGTAGAACCATTTGGTCCAGATTGTTCCAAGGTTCCTTAGGAGCGTCTGCGATCTCAGCAAGTAAGTCGTTGTATTCATCAGCCTTCTGCTGAAGCTGATTAGTGAGGCTTTCGACTTGAGATGTCAGGGCCTCGACTTGGGACTTTAGTGATGTTGCCACGAGTTACTGCCGGCCTTCCGACCGGGAGAAAGAATGCACCGTTGTATCGGCGCATTAAAAAACCCCCACTTCGATTGAACGAAGCAGGGGTTGAGATGTGATGGGGATCAGGCAGAAGTTAACTTGTCGCGCCAGGTGTTGTAGGCGTTGCCGATCTCTTTGACTACGGGCTTGCAGTTTTCCAGGCCGACCTTTGCGGCATTGGAGACATCTTGGAAAAACTCAGGTCTTTCCTTACTGTCAACCGCCAGGCCTATCTGGAGCTGGTGCCAGTAATCGGCAAACTCGAGACGACGCTGGGGGTCCTTCAGTATCCGCAGTTCCTCTTGCAGTGAAGCGATTTGTGCCTTGAGGTCATTAATAACCTCAGCATTGACAGGCTTCTTGGAGATTGTGTTTGCCACGAGTGAATTCCGATCGTTGACCGGGGTAAAGAATGCACCGTTGTATCGGCGCACTAAAAAACCCCAATACCTCCAGAGTAGGAAGTATCGGGGCGTGGACTATGTATTAGCGAAGGGCCTGAATGTGCTGATCGGACTGAGACAGCTGAGAGCTTCTTTGTACTCGGCAGCCCAGGCCATGTTGTCAGGCTCTGCAACACGGTTTTCGTAAGCAAGATCTAGGCGGGCCTGACTCCAGTTGCTGTAGTCGTCTGAAGAGTGGCCGTAGAAGAGATCATTGTGCATGACACAAGCAGCGCAAATGCACTGTTGTAAGTGGACATCAAAAAACCCCTACCTCGATTGAACGAAGCAGGGGTTGGTGTGTGGCGTCATTGGCTACGCCGTAGGGTCAGATTTATGCGACCTTGCAGGCCATCAATCGGACTTGTACCGCTAACAATTCCTGCGACCCCGTGAAAACGGAGCCGATCCTCTCCGGCCAGGGTCATAACTGAACCGCTGACCAGTTGGAGGGTTTGACAGGAATCACTGCGCTTACGACCGCCAATTTTGAAGTTAGCAGTATCCCCAAGACTGATCGAGATCACTGGAGCAGTGAGGTCTTTCTCGTCCTTGTCTTGGTGTAGTCCGAGAGTGCTGCCGTTGTCGTACACGTTCACGAGAAGCGCATCAGCTTCCAGCTTGTAATGACGGGCCAGAGTCAGCAGTTTCTCTGGAATGTCAGGCAGCTCTTGTCCTGTTACGGGGTGGGAGCGTTGATAGCGGTATCCGCCACCAAAGCCCGATGTCCATCCGTATCCAGCGCCTGTTTGCTTGTAGCGGAATGAAGATCCGTTAGGCATTTGGGCGGTATAGAGCGGAGCCTGGTTAATTACCTCTCTCGCTAACTCCAGCATTCGCTGTTGCTGCGCGAGGGTGAGTGTGCCTACGAGCATTGAATGCACTGTTGTAAGTGGACACTAAAAAACCCCTACCTCGATTAAACGAAGCAGGGGTTGGAGGGTTAACTGCGGGAGCAATCAGCTACTGGAACTTCAGCTTCTAGGCGTTCGCTGAGTTGAGCCACGGCAGATACCATGGCTTTCTCGTAGTGCTGGCTATTCCATCCTTCTGGTATTGGCGAGACGTATGCGGTATCGCGGAATGCCATTGCTTGTGCAGTAGTCAATGTGAGGGTGATCACGGGATGCACTGTTGTAAGTGGACACTAAAAAACCCCTACCTCGATTAAACGAAGCAGGGGTTGTTGGGTTAGTGCCAGCAGACGCCTTCGCAGAGTTCCCAAAGTCTTTCGAGTTGGTCCTCGTCGTCGGCATATGGGTACTTGTTAATTGTGCGCCAATAGGCACCCATGGATGAGGCGTGAATCAAGTGGAGTGATTCATGCTGGTCATCCGTTGCGCCGCATGGTCCTTCGAACATGGCGCTGACTTCTTTGGGGAGCCAGCAGCGTTCGATCTTCCCCCATCCAGAGAGGATGAATCCACTGAGGCGACTGAGGTCCTCGTTGCCGTCGCAGATCTTCCAGAGTTCGTAGTCAAACTCTTGATCATCCTCGGACCTGTCGCTGTGCTTCGTCTTGTAGTCGGCAGTCATCTCCTCAAGCATTTGCAGGCGTTGATAACTACCTCTCTCGACGTTGCACAACCTTTCAAGGCTGGCAGGGTTGTCGGTGCGGGGATAGAGGCGTATTCCCATTTGAATGCACTGTTGTAAGTGGACACTAAAAAACCCCCACTCCGTAGTAACGAAGCAGGGGTTGGAGGCTCAGGAGGAGGTGGTCACCTTCGGCGATACCTTGAAGGCATCGGGGCGTCGTCGCCAGACCGCTTGGGCGTGGTCGGACTTAAATCCGGCTGAGACGGCGGTCTGTCGCTGTTTGCCGTACAAGCCAGTCTCTGCCCAGCAGAAGTCGCCGCTTCTTCCTCTGTGGAATCGTGCGCCGAGCTTGGAGCCATGGAAGGGCCAGCAGTCGGGTAAAGGTACGAGCAGGTCCATTGAATGCACTGTTGTAAGTGGACAGTAAAAAACCCCCATCAGCGCTGGGCTGACGAGGGTAGTTAATTAGCGGACTAGGTAGGCATGCTCCTGACAGAATTGCATGTGCGCAGCATGTCGCTCAGCGGACCAGTCGTGGGTTCGGCATTGCTCAGCTGTCGCCGAGTCGATGATGCCGGTGATGGCGACTGGGATAGAGACGAAGAATGCTGCGGCCACGAATGCTGCCAGGAATACCTGTTTAGAGGGGAGCATTGGATGCACTGTTATAGATGGACACTAAAAACCCCCACCTCGTCGAAACGAAGCAGGGGTTGGTAGTCAGACAGCAAGGCTAAGTACCTTGATGCTGAAACAGGGGAACAGGTAGGAGCGATAGTCGCATCTCCTGTCTCCACATGTGCATGGGCTTCCCCGCCAGTCTTCCTCCTCTAGCTTGGCAGCCTCAACCTCGAGTTGAGCCTTCCTAGCCTCGGCAGATTGCCTGGTCGGGTAAACCTTGTCATCCTCGATAGAGTCGTGCTCTTCCGAGTTGGTGATGGCAAAGAGTTCCATGATTGTCTGCTGATCCACAGCTTTGTGTGCGGCGTCCATCTCCGCAGGTTTGGACACCAAAAAACCCCACTCCGTCGAAACGAAGCAGGGGCTTGGGTCAGTGGGGCGAGTAGCTCCATAGGTAATTGGGGTCGAAGAAGAGCTGCATGTCACCGTCGACGTTGAAGTAGCGAAGGGCGAGACCTGCTACGACGATGTGAGCGATGAAAAGGCTTGGGTGCTCTTCAGCGAATGTTCCGAAGGTGCGAAGCATTTGAATGCACTGTTGTAAGTGGACACTAAAAAACCCCACCTTTCGGCAGGGTTCGTGTTGATTAGTTGAACTGGGGAGGGAGGGAGCTCCCGGAGTAGCCAGCCTTGACGAACTTCTCACGCTGTTCGTTGCATTTGAGCTTGAGCTCGTCGACAGTGATGTCGTAGTCAGGGAAGCTGTGGAAGCAGCCCTCCAGATTGGTGAACTGGATCCCGGAACACCTGAAGATGCAATTGATCAATGTCAGGCGAGTTTCGTCAGTTGTGCTATTAGCAAACATTTGAATGCACTGTTGTAATTGGACACCTGTATCTCTAGTTGCTGTTGTTGGCAGCACTAAACGCAGCTAAGATTGAGGGTATTAATGAAGGAAATACGCCATTGATAAGCTGAGCTAATGGTGCTATGCTCAAGGGAAAGAGGATCAGATAGCTCTGAGGCGGGTGATTTGACCCCCAAGAG
>Ga0209404_10002392_pt1 | contig 11658 bp, 12 predicted proteins | sample TroAtlMetagenome_2_FD_187447 | JGI IMG/M metagenome (GOLD analysis project Ga0209404, IMG submission 187447) | Marine eukaryotic phytoplankton communities from Atlantic Ocean - Tropical Atlantic ANT8 Metagenome (SPAdes) (version 2) | ecosystem: Environmental > Aquatic > Marine > Oceanic...
ATAAGTCACCTTCCACCACACAGTCCTCGGGGAACGACCCGTCTCTCGTTGACGGCCATCCCAAATCATAAAAGTACGCCATTCCGTGTTTATCCTTGTCGTATCCAATTTCATCACACCACGCGCTGCCCGTCTCGCCGTCGGGCTCACCGGTATGACACGGCTTTATAGATCCCGGCATTTTCATATATCCTTCTCGACCCGACTGTGCTTCACTAGTCGATGAGGTGGACGCACCATCTTTCGTTATAGTGAGTGTATTTTTTACTGTAATATCTTTACTCTTTCCCTCGGTACTCTCCCCCCTGGTACTTTTATACCACAGCAATCCAAGGACGACACAAACTATAATGATGATGAGTATTATCAATATCATTATACATGTATATTACAAAAAAAACAATTAGGCTTCATCGACCCAATTTTCAATGTGGCGACAATAGTCACCCATGTCGTGATCTGGTATACCTTCTGTGATCCTGAATGGGTTCTTACACATATTCCATAACCCCATTTTAAACTGATTAAACGGGTTTGGGTTTTTTGTAATTTTTCCATTCTTCCCGATGTGATGAAGCTCTCCACAGTGCCTGTAGCGCATAAGTCTAGGCGGTATTCGGGGCACGATATCCCGGTCGTTCACGAACCTATACATTTTATGGGTTTTGTTGAATTCTTTTTTCCACGCACCCGTGCCGATTCTGGGACATCCGTAATTATAGGACGTGGCACCTTCTATGCGACTCGCCGCGATACCACTCATCGCTGCACCGAGTGAATGTCCGCACGTATACACCTTCTTATCGCCGGTCCCCGTGAGCCACAAGGTTATATCCGGCCAAAGTGTGTTAACCTCGTCTAAAAATCCACTGTGCACGCGCCCCTTCGTTATTCCAAGGGAATCAGTATCGTGTAGAATATTCAAATCTGCCTTGACGTCGTTCGCTGTGGTAGGTTCGGTACCCCTGAATGTAAGAACGACAAATTTTTCGTTTTCGAGACCGTAGCACTGCGCACCGTCCTTGTCAAAATACATAACATTTTTGTATCCAAATGGTTTAATCGCATTCTTAAATTTGTTTTCATCTTTTTCATACGCGAGCTGAGATAGTTTCGCAAAGTGCGCGGCGTTTGCGTAGCTGAAACTTTCTCCTATCATTATTATGATATAAGGAACAAATTTAACAATGGAATTTTCCGCAATGATCACGGAGGTGTCAGATCGGACTGACGTATTTTTCTTTTATTTAACCAACTTTTTATCAAATCGGATGTTTTTTTTGGGGTGTGGTCGTTTTCTGGGAGAATGATATTTAACCCGTTACATACATCGGGTTTATTTTGATAATTTGGAAACGCGTCGTTGAACGCTTTTATACTGTGAGCTGGTAAATCGGGAGCCTCATCCATAAAAACATCATATTCTTCCCGAGCGCGACGAACAAACTCATATGCCGGCGAGCGGTGTTCACATTCAAACGAGAGTTCCATATCGATATTTCTATAATATTTTGAATATTTAACGCACATGAGGGAATGTGCTTCCATTTTTCGCGCGCCGTTGTTGTATTTTGATAGGGATGTGAGGATTCCCGCTATGACGTTTAAAAAAGCAAATAGGTATTGTAAATACATTATACTACGTCTCGTCGAAATAGATGTCTCACCGTTATCGGTGGGATTTAGCACAGCGAAACCACCGACACCCGTTATGGACGATATGATTATACACGGATATGTGAAATAATTTGTAGTTTTTTTATAATGTTGCCTCGCGTGATCGTGCAACCACCTAAATCCCGCAGCCTTCTCCGCCCACTTTATGAGAAGCTGTTCCTCTTTTGGAGTCCAACAGTTAGAAGAGGGAGGTGAAATATCTACGGCGTTGTCTACCATACTATGTAGTAGAAAATAATCGCGCGGCGTCCCTGGCTAACTCATCAACCCTATTGTTCATCACATTCGTCGAGTGCGCTTTGACCCATTCGATTTGAACGTCATCCATCTCATTCATGAGCTGAATTAAACGCACCCACAAATCTTTATTTTTAACGTCTCCACCGGCTGCGGTTCTCCACCCGTTTGCTATCCACTTGTTACACCACTCTGTGAGACCGAGTTTAACGTATTTACTATCCGTGTAGATCAGAACGCGCGTTTGTTTGTGGGCAATTATGGCTTCGAGTGCTTTAATGACGGCGGTCATTTCCATGATATTATTGGTAGTGTTCGCGGCACCACCAGATATACTAAAGAGGGGTTCACATATGGCACCCCAACCACCGGGACCCGGATTTCCTAGGCACGAGCCATCCGTGTAAATCGTAATCATTAAGTTATAATAACATTATATCTCTAAACTAGAGTCGTCTATTCAAATTATTTAAAATTTTATTCAAGTTAGCGTTCGAACGAAGTTGGCGTCGGCTTCTTCTGAGTGATAAAAATATGATGGCTACACACAGAATACAGCATGCGGCGGCACTACCGTACAACCACATCGGTGGTCCTTTTTTCTCTTGTTTGATTTCACCGATCGAGCTGGCGACCTTTTCAACCTTTGGTACGGGCGTTGGGGGTGGCCCTGACATTTAATGTATACAGATATTAAATTTTGGTTATGTCCCTTATTCGGATGACGTGTTTCACTTGGTGCCTGTCTTGAGAACACAACGTATGAAATCCATCGCGTAAATCAGTCGATAACTTCTTAATTTCACTCTGGTGAATTTCGGCGCGTTCGAAACATTTATGAGAGATGCTGAATCCTATATTTCGAAAATTATGTACGTGGCGGTCGTGTTCATCCTCTGAGACCTTCCAAATCCTGGAACATTTATCGGTCACATTGACTATGGGGTACACGTCATCATCACCGAACTCGGCGCGGGTCTCTAAGCGATCGTACTCGACTTTCACCATATCACCGGTTTCGAATTCGAGAATCTTCTTCTTCCCCCCTATAGCTTCTATAAATTCCTTATAATCACCGTCTTTGATATCATACTTTTCTTGAATCTTGTCCAACAAGGAAAGTAGGTGATGGCGATCCATTTTTACATTTAAACGTCTGAATCCTTTATACCTTAAATCTTATATTTTTTAAAGGATATAAGATTACTTTGAACGCGCTCGCATTTTTCTTCGTAGGCGTTTCATTCGACGCATACGTTTCTTTCTCCACTTAGCGCGCATACGATATTCTCACATTTTAAAATTAGGTTGCTTTTCGCGAGATTTTCACGGGTTGGGAGCAGTTGAAGATTTGTAGACAGATATTAAGATATTTGTTTGTATCTTAATACTTGTGTTTATTTTTTAAAACGCGACGAGATTATACATACTTAAGCTGAAATAAGCTTAGTTGGAGAAGGCAAGGCCGCCCATACCAGATTGGATACGGAGGACGTTGTAGTTGGTCGCGAACATGTGGAGAGTTTTAGCAGACGCATTTTTGGCCTTGATAGACACTTGAGCATTGTCTATACGGCTAAAATTACACGTACCTGTTGGCTGGTGTTCTTCTGGCTTAAGAGCGAAAGAATACGCGTACACACCTGGCATTGGCGCACCGGAGTGGTGGACGAATGGTTGGACGGTGTTGTAATACTTACCACCTTGCTCCTTCATGCGATCTTGACCGTTGAGGACTAGCTTGAAAGAATCCAATTCACCATCCTTGCCTTCGGACCAAACACCGGCAGCACCGGTGGCGATGAAGACTGGGGCGCCAGCCGCACCTGGGGCGGTGGCGACATTGGACGACACACCAACCCAAGCCTTAACGTTGGAAGAGACCGCCGCGGTGGTGGACTTGGTGAAGTTCCATGGGGACGCAGCCGCGATGGAATCCGTTTCCAAGCAGAAAACGAGTTCTTTGACTGGGTGGTTGTACGAAAGACGCTTTTGCGTTTCGGTGGCAGTAGTGACGGAGTCGGTGCCGGTGTGTTGAACTTGCTCGATGAGGTATTCGTGACCCTTTTGGGCGAAACGACGACGCTCTTCGGTGTCCAAGTACACGTAGTTGGCCCAAACCTTGAAACCGGTCATTTCGGTGCCGAAGTCGGAGGACAAATCGAAGTCAAGGCGTACTTCGTGGTATTGCAACGCGATAAGTGGGAGGGCGAGACCTGGATTTCTGTTGAAAAAGAAGATCAAAGGCAAGAAAATCTTTTCGCCGGCTTGGGTCGCGGAAGACGCCTTACCGTAGCTGAGCTTCTTACCTTCATCGAGGTAGAGCTCGGAGTAGAGGCGCCACCAGCGTTGGTAGTGCTTGTCAATACGTTGACCGCCGACTGACAATTCTACGGTCTTAACCGCCTTTTCAGCCAACCACGCATCCTTGGTGTTGGCGCAGCCAGTCGTCGTCGCCGCCATTTCGACGTACATGTCGGCGACCAAATCACCGTTACGCGCGATGGTCACGGAGACACGGCCACCCGCAGCCGCGGTGCCGTTAACAGTTTGTTCGATGTTTTCCATAGCAAAGTTGGTGTGACGCTTGTACACCGCTTGGAAGAAGGTAACTTTTGGATTTCCTGTCAAGTAGACGTCTTGGGCGCCGTACGCCACGAGTTGCATGAGACCGCCGGCCATTGTGAGAGTTTTTGTACTATATGCAGAGAAAATAATTTTGCGGAAAAACACAGTTTAAATTCTCCTGGTATAATTCACATGACCGATACACCAACTGTACTCCCCGTCGAAGAAGTTGAAGACGAAGTTGAAGACGAATCCGAATATGAAACTGAAAGTGAGGTTGAGATCGCGATGGATGGCGCACAGCCTGAAGAATTCGATCAACTTCAAATCTCAGACGATGAAAATGTGGATGATGATTTTCCAGATGACATAGATTTTGATGATTTCGAGATTGAAGACGACGGCTTACTTGAAAACATAGGCAATATAGCTGGATCTTTATTTGCTACCGAAGAAGGTGACACTGTATGTACCGCACTCGTTCAAATATCTAAGCAACTCGAAATGCAGAATAAGATCATGGTAAAAATACTGTCACAAATGCGGGCTTAGAAAAATGAATCATGATAAAAGTAAGTACCCTGATGGTAATGGAATCGTACACACCCGATGATATCATTCAATGGACTAATGATATCCACGAGTGTTCAAATGAAAAATTACTCATAGTGTTGTCGGAAATGGAAGAGCGATGGAGCATTCATGAAATCAATAATGAAGGGATCTCGTTTCACCTGGGGTTTAGAAACTTATTCGATTCAAATAATATCAATCCGGACTCTGGACTGCCATCGAATATAGATATCGAGGAGGTCGCGACCATCAAGGAACGCGAAAAGGAGAAATTGGGACTGATGTATCACAGAGCTAAGACGTTAAAAGTATTAGACATTGATGATGATTATGAAATTAAAACGTCGATGAGGATCAATAGGTTGATCGATCAGATAGAGGACGCGTGGCAGATCATCTTCAGACACAACAGAATATATGAAAGAATCAATAAACCACACATGATTCCAATCAACCCCAAGTCAGACCCCTCTATATTTAGAAGTTCGGCGATCAACAGTGATGCGGTTGAAGATATGAATCCATATCAATTAGCGTTGATATCTATATTACACCGATTGTACGAATCCAATATTAGACGGTATAAGGGTTGGTGTTGTAAACAGATCAAAACCGTTGATGGGTATGATACACGCGCCTGGAAGCAAGAGAAGGAGATCAAACAGTATGTGGCGGACGTGAATCAAAAGGAGACAGACATGGAATTATGGAAAAATCTATGCTCGCAGGGGAACGTAATCGGTAACGTCGTAAAAAATTTAGAGAACTGTACCGATATGCAGTTCCCTGAGATAAAGCGAGATCGACACGTGTGGTCGTTCAAAAACGGTGTATTACACGGACGAGTATGGTCTGACCAAACCGGTTTGTATGGAACCAAATTCTATGAATATACATCGAACGAGTTTAAAAATCTGGATCAGAGCATTGTGAGTTGTAAATATTTCGATACAGAACTCGTTGACCATTCTGATATCGATGATTGGATAGACATACCTACACCTAATTTCCAGTCCGTTATGGATTATCAAAGCTTTGAGCCTGACGTCGCGAAATGGATGTATATCATGGCTGGTCGACTGTGTTTTGATTTGGGGGATCAGGATGCGTGGCAGGTGATCCCGTTCCTAAAGGGAATCGCTCGTTCTGGTAAGAGTACTCTTATAACAAAGATTTTCGCTCTCTTCTACGAACCCGACGACGCGCGAACACTTTCGAATAATTGCGAAAAACAATTCGGACTTTCGGCGATCTACGATGGCTTCATGTTTATCAGTCCAGAGATTCGAGGTGACATTCGATTGGAGCAAGCTGAGTTTCAGTCGATCGTGAGTGGTGAGCAGGTTTCAGTAGCGATCAAAAATAAAACGGCGACAACGATGATCTGGAAGGTGCCCGGGTGTCTAGGTGGTAACGAAGTACCTCGGTGGAAGGATAGTAGTGGGAGTGTGTTGCGTCGGATTCTCACATGGGATTTTAGCAAGCAAGTAAAACATGCCGATCCCACACTAGATAAAAAATTAGAGAAAGAATTGCCTAGTATTTTACAGAAATGTCTACGAGGATACCTCGAGTACGCACAAAAATATAGAGATAAAGACATTTGGAACATCGTTCCCCCATACTTTAAGGAGATTCAAAGCCAAGTGGCGCAGGTCACCAATACACTCGAAAATTTCTTGCAATCTCCCGATGTTATAATAGAGGTTGGTAAAAAGGTCCCACAAAAGAAATTCATGGAACACTACAAGGACTATTGTATGGCGAACAACTTAGATAAGGCACAGTTTAACAAGGATATATACGTTGGACCATTCTCACAGTATGATATCACAGTTAAGAATGATAGCGGAATATACAACGGACAGCCGTTTCAAAACCAGCGGTGGATTTTTGGTTTAGATGTAGTCACAGATGGAATCGTATTCGACGATTCTGATGTTTAGTAAAAAATGTTATATATAAATAGATGAGCGCACCAGCATCGATTAAAAATTTCCTCAACAGCTCAAACGTCGAAGTGCGCCGCGCGGCGCCCGCGAAACAAGCCTTCCCCCAGCGTCTCGAAAAGAAGATGGTCAATAATGAAAATCTCGGCGATTTCGCGGAATTTTTGAACATGTCGAATAGCAATAATAACAACGATACGTTGAACATTATCCGCGGTGCCGAAGAACCGAGTCTCACATTGAGTGGTTTAAACCCGGGCATGTTTAACGCGACTGTCAATTCAGATTTTAGCCCCGATGCGCGAATCGATTTAAAAAGAATCCTCAAAACGCGTCCGATCGGCAAAACGTCGATCGGTGAAGGGCTATACATCGACACACAGGAATTGGTGGGTATGCATGGACGATTCAAGACGGGGTTTTCACACACGAAGGATTTTGGACCCAAGGGTGACATAAATTTAAATTTTTTCACTGTTCAAATAAAATTTACAATAACGAATGGCACTGAAACAAAAGGTGGTACGGTAAATTTTTATAAGAATGGTAAGATTCGATTCTCGGGTGGTTTTATAGGGACGAATATAGCGAATCAACCCGAACTTATCAGGAAATTCATGGTTCGAAAATATTCGAGTGGTTCCGCGTATCTGTACAATCCATTCACGTATAACAATCTCAGTGGACAATTCAGAATCAATGGAAATTTCGTGTCACTCTCGGTGGTCGCTGCCTCTGGTAGAAAACATGGATTTGAAGCTAAATACACACCCGAGCTGTCTCCAATGTTATACATAGTGTATAAGGGGCACAGGTACATAATCGGACAAAGTGGTGCGATACAGATCTCCGGTGCGGCGAATCCCTCGCAATTGATGAAAGCGTATGACCTCGCACCAGAATTTTTGAAATCATTACACAGCGATGGCAAGATTCGATTAGCGGCGTCCATGCCCCAAAAAATGGCTAAGAAACGGGTAAACACAAAAAAGACTACATGCCCAGCCACGCGCCGTCCACCATGTAAGACTGGCTTTAACGCACGTAAAAACCCACAGGGTGATGATTGCTGTTATAAAACACCCAAAGGGAAGACAAAGAGAAAATCTCCAGCGAAAGACATTAAAATTTCATACGATTCGAAGGGGAACGTCATGATCGGCAAAAAGAAATGCGAAAAAATGACGAAGCAAACGCTCACACAGATGGCGAAGACTCTCGGTGTCGTTGGAATCAAATCGATTAACAAGAAGGAAAAAATTTGTTCCATGATTAAACAATTCGATTTAGGGAATACGAATTTCAAGGTTGACGGTAAACCATGTGTGATGTATAAACGCGACGAGTTGGTTGGGATGGCGCTGCGTAAGGGTATATCTGTTGACGATACCGATACGATTAAAACTCTATGTGAAAAAATGAAGTTAAACGTGAATAAGAAGGCGTCTAATGCTATAGCTAAAAAGCGCTTGAACAGGGAGGTCAACAGGGCTATTAAAAATAATATTGAAGAGGAAAAGGTCTTAGCTCGAAGACGATTAAATAACAATAGTATTAAAAATGACATCGTAAAATTATACGGTTCTATATGGATGAAAAAATTCAAGTCCGTCATGAACATCGATAAAGATGTGCGCGAGATGAATGCCACATTAAAGAGGAAATCAAATAACGTAAATATCACAAATAAGAAAGGCTACTTGAAGAAATTAGAAGCTGATAAAATCAAGAAGTCCATCGTTCAAAAATGGAAGCTGACACGAAAAAATAAATACGAGAGAGAGATAGCAAAGAAGATGTACGGGAAGCATGGAACCGCCGTTGTAAACTTTGTTATCACTCACAATCCAACCAAAAAACAGATCGAGAAATTCATTAAGATTCGCGAGAATCTTCGCAAGTGATCGATCTATTGATAGTTTTATTTGGTTCAGCCGTCTGTTTAATATGTTTTGTGTGATACGAAAAATCATATTTTTTAAATTTTTCTTTTATCTTGAAAGATACACTCGTCGCGTCGAACGCTCGCTCGATCCCGCGACAGACGGAATCAATTTCAATTCCCAATAAATAATCCTCCATCTTTAAAAATTCTTTTAGTTTTTCGTCGCGCATCCCACTCTGTTTCATTGATTCGAACATTTTCTTCGACATTCCATGAGATATACCGAAATTCTTTGTTTTATACCCCAACATGCCGACATTTTCGTCGACTATCAAGGGTGGACGCGTGACTGCGCAAGACGCCTTAACCACCGTACCGCCGAGTACTAAATAAAGTACTAGTAGTAACAGAATCCACAACATGTCATGTATTGATAAAAAAAATATAGATATAAAGTAGCATGGTCGAAAAGAGAAAAAGAGTCTCAGCGAGTTCTGGCACACCAGCGTCACCGTCAAAGAAAAAAATCATAATCGGACCCCGGTATAGGGAAATGGAAAGGTGTATTGTATATCGAATAAAAAAACACGTCCCGTCAGATGTGAAAATAATTAATATTAAAATTGGATTCGATCCCAAAAAAAAGCGCTCGCCGAGATCCGTTATGAAACAGGTAATAGAAGAAAACACTAAAGCGGTTCGTGACGAACACAAAGTAGGAATCCTTGTAGGAGTCAGTGTTAAAGAAGTGGAGAAAGACAGTGCTGGAAAAGAGAAGAACGTCTATCCGGGGCAGGGGCATGCGATGGCTGTATACAGGTGGGGTGATGTGTTATATTGTTTCGATTCATACGGATCGAGTCGTGAGAATAAATACCATGGGAATGAGATTTTCGGTATAATGAAAGACGTGTTTGGTTGTAAAATATTAAAAATTTATAACGGTTATAATTTACAGACCTACGATAAATTCGGTGTATGTGTTGGCTTAGCATCAAATTTCATCATGATCATGGCGAATCGATCGACACATCTTCGACAAAAATTTTCAACGACGATCAAAGAATCCTTAATCGGGTTAACCATGAATGCGATCAAAAAAAATTTACAAGCGAAAACGCTAGTGTTATCTAAACCTCGATCTTCAAAATCCCGCGCGGCGTCGAAATCGTCGAAATCCCAATCGTCGAAATCCCAATCGTCGAAATCCCAATCGTCGAAATCGTCGAAATCCCCGTCGTCATCTAAATCTCAATCGTCGAAATCTACGAAATCGTTGACTCCAATGAACATAAATAAGCCGACAATGTATATGAGTACAGATTAAAAATGATATTATTAGAATTGTATCAAATAATATTAATTTAAACTAGAGAACACTACCCACATATTTAAAATAGATACCACCTATCAATAGCGCACACAGGATAGCAAAGAAAATTATGGCGAATTGATTCGTTTTGGAATTTTCCTTGGTGTTGGTTTCGGAAGTCATTTAGTAGTACGCGATATATTAACTGTCCTCCTCCTCCTGCTTATCTTCCTCTACTCGTATCGCCCATTTATTAGTTTTTTTGAAATTGTCATAATCGATTTCCTCACCCATTATCCCGATAAACCACTGTTTAACCCCATGGAATGGATTCTTCTTTTTTGGTTTTTTTAAATTTTTATATTCCGTATATTTTGGTTTATTACTAGCAATCGTTGGAAATGTTTTAAGTAGCATGGTACTATTAGCATTTATTTATTTAAGAGTTCATAGTGATGGTAGAGGTGCGAACCGCTCATATACAGAGCCAACGCACAGGCGAAGACCACCGTTTTGTCCTTTTTCCACATGGATGGAGTTTTGACAACTATCACGGACGCGACCAATGTAAAGTATACTAAATGGGGGGCGATTAATCCGAATTTTTGTTTGGAGAGTCCGAGCATTTATTATACCAGTAGAAAAAATATTGGTATAAAATAACATGAAAACGAGTAAAGCGGTTACCATTTTTTCAATGTTGTTAGTGGTGATATTGTGTTGCGTTGTTTCTGCCATGGGAGCTGTTACAGTGTTTACCATAAATAAAGACAACACCGTTACCGAGATAGATGTTGACGCGGTCAAACGAGAGACTGAGGTAGACAGACCCCCACCCCCACCGATACACTGTACTGGAAGCTGGGGGCAATATTCGCCGTGCACAGACGGGCAGACGACGAGGGAGTTCGAAATACGCTTCCAGCCAAATGAGACTGGTATTCCATGTCCAACCCCATTGACAAAAACGTACCCGTGTACGCTCAACGAAACCCAAGACTGTATGGGTGCTTGGAGAGACTTTGGTGAGTGTCAATACACCGGTGTTGAGCAAGTGTATGGGACAAAGTCGCAGTCGTATAAAGTCGTAGTACCTAGACAGGGCCCCGATGAGGATAGTAAACCGTGTAGAGATCCACCAATAGACGGTGATATAGTCGAAGAGGGTGATATAAATACAATAACGTGCGAAAAACCATGTTCTGACGACGAAAAGGCTGGGAAGGTGGGTCGTATAGGTGCGTGGAAGGATGAAGTCATCATCGCGCGATGCCAAAAGTGTACGGGGCAAAGTGAGGCGAACTGCAAAGCATGGCTGTATCCGACGTGTGAGATTGATGTCTCCGAACATGGTGGAGAAGCCGCGGGTGTTGCAGATCTCGTGGACCGACTACTGACCGAAAACGCCGGAAACACGTCTGGGTGGAAAAAGGAGGGGTGGGGTAACACGGATGGAG
>Ga0209404_10002395_pt1 | contig 11655 bp, 7 predicted proteins | sample TroAtlMetagenome_2_FD_187447 | JGI IMG/M metagenome (GOLD analysis project Ga0209404, IMG submission 187447) | Marine eukaryotic phytoplankton communities from Atlantic Ocean - Tropical Atlantic ANT8 Metagenome (SPAdes) (version 2) | ecosystem: Environmental > Aquatic > Marine > Oceanic | place...
CCATAATCAGTAACAGTATCAGTAGATAATGTGACTGTAGTAAAATGTCCTTTAATACCACTCATTTGATTACCAAACCTTACTTCACCGGGGGCTATAGCGCTATTATTAACTATGTTTGCCATGTATTTATTTTCTTTTCTGGTAAACCCTGCCCTATTTAAAGGAGGTATAAGCCTTGCGGGAAATTTATTACCATAATTATCATAAGCCCCTTGATTGTAGCTATATATTAAGGCTGCTGTATCTTGTGTATTAGTTGTAGCAAAATTTAAAAAATCAGTGTCAACGGTGCCAATTCCCGTAAAATCTGAATTAATGCTATTTACTTGCCAGCCATTACTTCCCTCATAGTTTATAGTTTTAAATACTTTAGACATACTAGGGCTAGGGTTGAATATAAAAGTAATATTAGAGTCATTATTAACGCCATAAAAATTACTTCTATTTACATCCATGCTATTATGTTGATACAATGCAGCCGCAGGAAAAGATGCCGTCCCGTTATTTACAGTGTAAAAATAATTTTTTAAACTAAATCCTAAGGCAGGCTTATAATTAAAAAAGCTATTCCACCCGTTTATGTCATCATCAAAAGACAACGTAAAATACGAATTAGTTTCAGGCTCGCCTAAAGCATTAGTTGTAAAAGATGCATTAGCAGTTTGCAGTGATACAACGTATTGTTTATTATAAATATCCCACATTCCTATAGCTTTGCCGGCTATAAAAGGTTTGCCTTGATCTAGTTCACTTAACTTATCTCTAAAAAAGTCATACATACCATAACGTTGTATTTCTTCTAGACCATTATTAGATAATCTCAATACTGCGTTTCTATCTTTATCTACAAAGTATTGTCTGAAACCATAAACAGCATGGCTTTCAGGATTTCTGCTAATACCAAAATTACCCGTGTATGCTTGAGGCTCCCCAATAACCATATTACTGGTTGTTACAGTTGGATTACCTTCTGCAGAATATATTACGTTTTTATTTATAGGTGCTCTACTAACTTTATCTTCTTGAAATATAGTTAAATAATAATCTTGAGCATATAATTTTTGTATAGAACCATATGCGGGGTTTAAGCTGCGTGTTATGTCTGTACCCACACTAAACACATTGGTTTCATTAACACCAGTGCTTGAATTAAATATCCCTGAATATATTAATGAGTTAGTTCTAAAGGTTGCGTTAGGCTCTTCTTCTACTAAATAAGCTCTGGGGCCAAAGCTAACCGATGTATTATTATATCCCCCTCTAATTCTTGATTCTTCAATTGTCCAATTTTTAGCAATAATTGCAGCATCAGATGTTTCTACATTTCCTCGATCATAACCCCCCGCGCCCGGGTCTCCTAAAGTTTGAGGTATACCAAATGATCCGTTCCAAACTGGTGTTTCATCATTAGCTCCTGGAGTAGATTCTGGGCTTAAAACTTTCTTTAAAACGAAGCTATTGAAATATTTTACTTCTATAGTTGCTGGCATAGTTTATTATTACTTATTTATAATTTTAATTACCATCCTTGATATTGCATTGCTAATGATGGATAATTTGAGTTAGCTAAGCTTTTTAATCCTGTACTATCAAAGTAGGCCACCCATCTTCGATGAATATTACCTGTTAGTCCCGGATTACCTGTTGAACTTGTATTAGAATAGTCAGTTCCATATACAGCATTAATGTCAGTTGGGTTTGACCCAGCAACATATTGGAACCATCCAGCGTTATCAGGGACCCATTCTACTGTAAGATCGGCATCCATATAAAATTTTGTAACATATTTTAGGTGCCATTCCCGTGCAAAAAGTGTTTGGTTTGTGCTTTCGGTTGATGCAAGCTGCGCTGTATTTTGTGCATAATTGCTAACCCTATATTGGTAATAATATATATTACTTCCGCCATAAGCCGCTGGGTAGTAAAAGTCGCCAAAAAATACATTAGCATTTACTAGGCCACTCATCATATTAAACCCGCCTGCCGGACATTCACCAGATCCGTATCCTACAACTATAGGATTATCCGACCCGTTTGAACTTTTGATCCCCCAAGGGTATCTTACTATTAGTCTATAATCTCCAAATTTATCACTAACCCCGGCATAAGGTGATTTACCTATTACAAAAGTTTTGCGCGCAATAGCATTTTGAGTGTTACCATTAAGCGCTTTTGCCTGCGTGTTTGCTTCTAAGCATGCTGTATTTAAAATATCGCTTACAAAACTAGAACTATTAACTCTTGTAGACTGAAAATAATAGGGCAAGTCTCTTTTATTTATTATTCCATGCCCACCCACGCTGTCTCCAGAGTCAAATGCGTTTCTATTTATTTGAGAGCCTCCAAAATTAATGGGCTTGCCTTCAATATCTGTTGCTGTAACCCAATTATTACCTCCCCCAAATGGTCTATATTGTAAATAGCCCAAATGGTCTATATTGTAAATAGATAGGATACATAAGCAAAGGATAATCATCAGCTGTTAATCCTTCAAGCCCTACATTTAATTGATTAAAATTAATTTCTACACCTATAAACGCCGTCCCTTGTCGCAACCCAGCTTGGGTTTGGTCTAGTGTTGCAACGTCAGCCGAATACTGAACATGGTTTTTATTAAGCATGTAAAAACTTGCGCAACCCGGCACAGAGTTAAGAACTTTAGTTTCACCACCACCGCTTACAGTTACTTCGTTTACATTATTGCTTAATTGCAACCCACTATAGGGAGCTCTTATATCGTCATTACTTATAGAGGACACTCCAGGAAGAGGAATAGAACCTGCCGCATTATTTAAATCATTAACAAAATACAAGGCTCCAGACTCTCCACCTGAATTAGCAACACTAAACCCATATTTAGAAGTGGACCCAAACTCTGTATTAAGAGCTTCGTTACCGAATAAAACGGTAAGTTGCAAATTAGTAGCGTCAGTTGGCCCACCCGCATCAGTCAATGTAATAGTTATAGGGTACGGGCCGGTTAAATCTTCTGTTGTTGATAATTCACCAGCAGCATTTATACTAAATATAGTTTGATTAGCCGGAGATGTAATAGACCAACTTAAATCATTCGTGTTTAAGCTTGTGTCAGCCGTTCCGTTTACACCAGTAAATGTAGCTAATATTCCGGTTGCCCCAGCTGTATATTGTAAATTAAGATCACTAGGAACTGGGTCAATATTTACAGAGGGTTGGTTTGGTATTGTGTATGTTTTAAAAATAGGTGAAGTATTTGCCAAAGGCACTTTAAAACCTGCTGATCCGGCGGGGTTTCCGGAAGCATTAGTAAAGTTAACTGTTATATTGTATACTTTTTCTGTTCCAGCTTCTAAGCTATAATAAAAATCTTTAGTACTTTGTATTTTATATCTATACCAAGTGTTTTGGTCTTGATTATTATAAGGTTGCCCATTAGATGGTACTTCAACTACAGTAAAAAAAGTAGATTTATCTTCTTCATCACTTAAGCTTGTAACGCTCGTTATGGATGCAGTCAATCGATTTGCTGGTAAATCTTGGTTTACAGCCTCGCCTAAAGAAGCGGCATCTACAGGAGCCCACCCTGCTCCTGCGGTTGATGGCAAAATGTCCACATTACCATTTGCGTGGCTTTGATTTTCATTAAAATCTACTGTTTTATTTCCAACGGCGCCAGTGACAACATTAGTTCCAGTCTCTATAGCTGTATTTAATTCTGATATTAGTCCGCTAGTAGAAGTTTCATAATATATATCTAGCCTTGATTCGGTAGGTTCTGTTTCAAATACTGCTAGTTGAAAAGGATAAGCACCAGCTTTTGCAGCACTTCCAATAGGTAAAGAATCTATTTGTGATATTCTAGCAATTAAAGGATTAGATTTAGAGTCATATAAATTTGTTATTGTTGTTGTACCTGTAACATCTACTCCTAATACATCACCAGCTTCTCCAATAGTTATTACAGTATTTGACTGAATACCAGGATAAAATTGTTTATTATATGTAGGAAAAGTTGCAGAAACAAAATCGGGGGTAACTCTTCCAAATAGTTGCACTGAACTTCTAAATTGTTTTTGTTCAGGTCCTACTTCGCTAAGATCTCTAGGAACTTTATTTATATTATCATTTATTAAAGTAATAAACCCTACTTCATTTTCAGTGTCATTTAAATCCGTCACCCCATCAGGTGGCCCGTTAAGTAAACCTGGCAAATAAACATTATAGTAATCTTGTTCAAATTGCTTAACTACAACTTTATAGCTATACCATCCTAAAGGATTATAACCAGAATTAGTAGCTGACCCTTCGTATAAGCCTGGTATTCCTGAATTAGCTGGAATTGGGGATGGCGTAGTTATAGGACTGTTGAATAATATTTTTAAAGCATCACCGGGCCAGGAAGCTACGGGAGTATCAGCATCGTTTCTATAAGGATGATAATGAGTTGAAGCGGCAAAATTTCCAGACGGATCTACTGTAGCTTTTTCCAAAAGTTTAGATAATAATACTGTAGATGATCTTCCATATCTATCTGAAACAATAATGCCAACTTGATAATTTCTATTTTGTTTTAAAGTGCTATTGGGGTACTCTACTTTACTAGTAGTGCCAGCCGCTAAATTAAAATTGGATTTATCAAAAGCGCCGACTTCATAATCCAATTGAGGTGTAAGCTGGCCATTGAGATCTTGGAAAAGCGGGGTATGTTTATCTTGAAAATTACCATAAATAACTCTATTTCCCGATATTTCTTGAGAAAAAGCTTTAACGGGCACTTTATCATATACCCTAATTAAATCCGCCTCGGGTAAAGTTTTATAAGGCTTTAAACTTTGATAAGTATAACTTACAGTAGATCCGGTATGAGTTGTTTGGAAGAGTTGATTGGTTACTAATAAAGTGTCTACTACTTGTACGGCTTGTGCGTCTGACTCTTTATAAATAATATCAATTTCTGTGACTTTTAAAATATTATTTAATGTAGTTCCAGTAATAGCTGAGCCATCTATAGCTTTAGGTAAAGGAATATTTAAAGTAATTTCATTTACTTTATTTTCCATAAAATCAACCACAGTACTTCTAAACGCTGCATCTTCATTCTCAGCGTAAAAATATCCGTCTTGTTTAGGTATAAAACATTCTTGAGTAAAAGGAGCTAAAACCGAATACTCGTTGTCTTCAAATTTAAATCTGTAGCTAAATCTTACAAATTTATCTTCTAAATAATCCGGATCTCCAGCGTAGTTGGGATTTCCGCTAGTGTCTTTTTGTAAATAAGGATTTGCAGGAGGGTTTTGGTCAGCAGCATTAATTTTAGGTACTGTGGGACTTACCACATCTTTCATGGTAGTTTCATATTCGCCTGCTATAGAGCTTTCCTGATATAAGTTTATAGCTTCATAAGGTGCAAACTTAGCTACTGAAATATGGTCTTCAGTAGTATAATACCCTAATGTTTTATTTATATTTATTTTTCTTGGTTGATTTCTATTGTCTGTCCAAAACAATAGATTTTCAACTATGTTAATTCCATTAATAGGATTTAAAGTTGAAAAATTTAAAAACAGCCCCTCAACCAATTTAGTGGAAGTTTGAGTTAAAGTATTATAAGCATAAATAAAATGATTAAAGGTGTTAATATCGTACTGATATGCGGATTCTGTATTATTTGTTAAAAATAAATATACCGTATCATTAATTGGATTAACTATATAGCCTATGGCTTGTAATCCTGTATAGTTTGAGTTTAAAGCTTGAAAATTACCCTGCGGCAACAAAGCATTACCTAATACATTTTCTAATGCTCCAACGTCATCGCCTTCAGATTTACTAACTTGTATATTAAAGCCTTGTCTATATTCGCCTTGAGGCACTAAACGCGCATCAAGATCTAAATTCATTTTAGACTTTATAAAAGCATTTTTAACTTCTGCCATTTATTTAACTTTTAATCCATTTAGATTTATTACGCATTACTTGAACTATTTCATCTAGTTTAATATTAGATAATCTAATCTTTGCATTACGAAGTTTAGCACTTTTTTCTCTTTTATATCTATTAACTATGTATTCAGGAGTATTGACTTTAGTTGATAAAACCGCGTGATTAACATAAGCATATACAGCCTCTTCTGCCATTTTAGGAACTTTCATGTCTTGATCATATGCAAGCCCATCAGAAATATATTCAAATATTACTAATGAATCTCTTAAATTACTTGAAAAAGATATTTTTCCTTCGCGGTGATTCATTGTAAACCATCCATTTTTTTGAGACGTTTCAGGATTTAACCCATATCTTTCTCCCCAAAATCCTTCAAATCCAAAGCCATACCAAGTTCCGGGATATAGGCCTGTATTTATATCAGATAAATTTAAATTACCATTAATTATTCTATCATTAGCTTTAGCCCATCTTTCTTCCGTTAAAGATGTTGCATCTAAATCTTCACTAAAATTATCTTGGATAGGCAAACCTTGCCAGTCTTGTGGCAATAAGCTATCAGGATTAGATGTTAACGTTGTAGGGTATATAATATGTTTTACTCCTAATTGATCTACCCAAGACATTTTAACGTAATTAACGTAATCTTGGGGCATAGGAATAGACAAATTGGGTGGAATAGTAGCCTCTTGGGATTTTATGCTTGGTAAAGTGTCGTAACTAAATTCTTGCAAAGCGCGTTTAATATGAAATATAACATCGTTACGCTTTACGTTTTGTATAATTTTGCCGTTACCTACATATCCTACTAAAAAATTTGTTACTAGCTCAGAAACTTTAATATATGCGTAACTTCCGTAATTTTCTTCTACAATGTTACCAAACGCATCTTCGTTACCGTAATTACCGCCTGTTAATGTTTTTAGTTGAACTACTATAACTGTATTTTGAGCAGGAACTGCTTGTATTGTTATAGCATTATCTGCTACGCTATAAGCTTGCGTATATTCAGTATAAGAGTCGGCTATGCCGGTAGGGCTTGTATACAGTTTAAAATTATTTTCTGCATAATTTACAGTGGTAGGGTCAAAGCTACGAAATACTAAATCAGTGTTAAATGTAGTAGCAAATGTATTATTAGTTCCGTCTGCTAAAAATGTTTGCGATCCAGCGTAATATTGCGCGTTAGTTTCTTGTACTAAGCCTCCGTTCGGTTTTGCCATAACTTATTAACTTTTTTCATTTATTTCGTCCATTTGTACTTGTTGTGCTGCCGCCTGGATTATTTGAGGATCTCTAATTATAATTCCTGCGTATTGAAGCACTCTTAAAATAACTTCTGTTTGTTCACTTTCATGAAGCTCAAAATTAATAGATCCTGTAGGCTGTGTAGTAGCATTATATTCTTCTTCATTATATAAATATTCCCCCAATGTTCCTACGTTAAATCCCCAAATAACATCAGAAGGTTTTTTAACGTATTCAACCTGTACATTGTTTTGAATGTTGTCTGGTTTTATAAATAAATAATTATTCTCATATAAATATGTGGGGAAAGTTTCAGTTGCTTTTGTTAATTTAGATTTTTCAGAAGTATAAAAATCATTTCTTTGAAGTCTTTGTATAAGCACTTCATTTTTATAAGTTACCTCACCTAATCTATAAAGATTTACACTTCTTCCGTAAGAATCAGTGGTTGGTAAAGTAAAATAATTGCTAGGAGTTGGTGATGTATTATTATATGAGGCATTACCAAACGTTTTAAATATAGCTACTTTTTCATCTATATTTTCTAGTCTATCAGCGTAGTTTAAATCGCTTTGGGGTACTCTAGCTTGTTGATTTAAATCTTCAAAATATTTTTCAAATATTTCAAGTTGAACTTGTGTTCCTACTTTGTTAAATTCATCAGGAGTCATATACCCCCTTTGTTCTTTATTTAAAATAGACAACACTGTTTGATATACAGTATTTACGTTTATTGCCATTTTTATTTTTTGTTATATAATAGTAAGGCCGCCAAAAGACGGCCCTACATATTATAAGTATTACACGTTATGAAAGTTTTTTCTCTATAGATTTATATATCTCTATACCTTCATCAGTTTTAAAGAATGCTGCCATAGCTGAATATGGATTTTCATCAAAGGGTACATTCATTATTTTTCTACCTGTTTTGTTCCAAGAAAATGTTCTTTGGTCTTGTGATAATTCAAGTAACCCTACTTCCGTAGCATTAATTGCAACATTCCTAAGTTGTACATTATCATCATTAGCCAGCTCTAAGAATAGCTGAGCATTTTCTTTTGCGAATATTAAAAGATCTCTTTTAATTTCTTTAGAACTCATTGCAGAAACTTTAGATCCAACTTCTACTCTTAAAATAGCTTCTGCTTGATCTATGTCCATATCACGCGCTATATTTAAAGCTTCAATAACATACTCAATAGTTTCTAAATCATCCACTGCTTCTTCAACTGGATTAAACTCGCTGTATTTAAAGTCTTTCATAGGATGATAAAGAGAAAGTAATTTTTGCAAATTTTGCTTTTCTTTAGTTACCGTTAAGGTACCATTTTTAAATATAATATGACCCAATGTAGCTTCACCTGATTGTTCATCAACTAAAGGCGAATTTTGATTAGTAGCATATCTTAACTCTCTTTGTTCATTTTTTTCTTTATCAAACCACAATAGTGGATAGCGAGTAGTGTGACGAGAAGCAATAGTATAAGTTAAAGGAGTTTTTAATCCTTTAAGCAAATATGTTCTGTCTTTAATATCCCACTTTGGTTTTGATGGGGTTGAAACTTTTGCTGCAGGTTTTGCAACTTCTTTTGGTTCCAGTACTTGAGGTGCAACCTCAATATCTTTTACTGCTTTTGTAGCTTTTTTTGCCATGATATAATAAAATTAAATAGTTAAAAGGTAAAAACTACCCCCGCACTAAAGCGGAGGTAATTAATACCGGGTAAATTATGATGCAGTAAACAATACAAAATTGTTAGCACCTTGTACACATAAACATCTTTCAGACAAGAAGTGAACGTCCATCGAGTCAATGTCAGAAGTATAAGCACCTCCGGCAGATCCTGTAATCCAAGATTTCATTCTTCTATCTTCAGTTTGTGAAGCTCTGTAACGAACGTGTAAGAAAGGTCTACGAATGTTAGATCCTAAAATTTGGTCGTATACAGTTGATGTTCCAGCAGGAATAAGAACTCCATCAATTGCTGAAACAGCCATGCCACCCCTGGTAGAAGCGTCATTAAGATATTTCCAGTCAGTTTTATAAAAGTCATAAGAACCTCTTCTAAATCCTGAAAAACCAAGATTCAAAGCCATTTCTTCAGAGTTTTCAAATAAACCAAAAGCAGTTCCACCAGCTATTCCAGCAGACAAACTAGCAAGCATATCGTCAAAGTCCAAAGAAGTTTTTCTATTCAAGAAAAGCATGTTTTCCTCAATAGCTCCTTGAGTATCAAGATTTTTAAGAATACTGTCAAATTCGCCAAGACCAGCAGCGGCACTAAAGTTATTTAGTACATTACCTCTAGACTCAATAGCAGCGAAAAGACCTTCAGTTCCATTGATTTTATCAGCTAATCCAGCAACTCCAGAACCTGCAGCTGTTTTTTCGCCTTCAACCATAGCCATTTCAAGATAGTCTTCAAATCTCAATCTAGTTTCAGATTCAGCTTTTAGATACCATAAATAACCTGATGTTCCATCTTCAGTAGCAACTTCAACCCAACCAATCTGAGCCATATCTGATCCATTAACCACATATTTTTCTTTAATGATAATTGGAGCATTGCTAAATTGAGTAAAAGAAGGTGTTACGCTTCTAATGTCAGCATCACCAGTTCCTTTTCTATACTCAGAGCCATATACAAATATTTTAAGAGTAGCAATTGCGCCAGCTCCAAAAGTTGCATTTAGATCAGCTCCTGTATATGTAGCAACAGTAATTGTAGCAAGTACAGCAGAAGTGTCAACACTATTAGTAACCAAAGCTTTTACTTCAGTACCTGTTGCAGGGTCCATAACTACGATAGTTTGATTTTTAGAAATCACATTATCTACAAAGTTAGGTCCAGGAGTTGCATTAAGTACAAAAGTTAAAGTAGTTGCAGTTGCTTTAGTTACGTCGTTATATGCAATGTGCAATCTATTTTGTTCTGACCAAATTACTTGATCTGAAGTCATAGGCATTTCTGCTCCTACCATACGTAAGAATCCAGAAAGAGTTCGGTTTCCATATCGCTCTACTTCTTGTTCGTAGATCTCAGGAAGATATTGTGCAGCGAAATCTGAAAAGTCATCGCCAGCTTTATCTGTAAATTGCAGATAATTCGTAGACAGAACTTGTTGTTTCTGACTAGGTTTAATTGACCCAAACGAGGGTACTACATTTGCCATTTTTTAAATTTTAGTTGTTAAATTTTTTTGTTCTAATTTTAAGTTTTGAAGAATCTAAACCGCTAATAGCTTTTACCTTTAAACCATTAACAAATACATCCCCAGGAGCAGTTTGCCTTGGTTCAGTAGTAATGTTTTTAGTTTTAGCAACTTGTTCTTTAATGGCATCGGCACGGCCTTGCTCGTAGAAATGTGTTGCCATAGTATCAGCGTTTCGCGCAGCGTAAATTGCTTTATGATAACCAGCAGGATCTTTCATTTGACCGTTTTTGTCCAGGAACGTCCCGACAAAGTCTGTAAGATCTTTTTGATTATCGGCAGTAGATTGAGGATCTTTAACAGCATACCGAACTTTTTTATCTCCTAATTTAAAATTAAATCCTTGAAAATCATTTGAAAAATAGTCTTTGGTAGTATTAATAAATCCTTCTCGAACTGCATCATTACGCTTTTGTTCTTCGGTATATCGGTTGAAAAAGTCCATAGCTTTTTGTTGCTCTTGAGTAACACCGGGCCTCAACTTGATTTCCTCGTAATATTTACTCTTTGTTTGCTCTAAAAAGTTTTGGGCTTTTGCAACTTCTTCTTTATACGCAATTTTTTTCTTACGTATGTCTTTTTCATCATCTATTTCTTCATCCCATGTAAATTCCTCCAATAAAAGACTTACATCTTCTTGATCTAGATGAGGTTTGTTTTGTTTATAGTATTCTCTTAATAGTGTATCACTATCTACATTTGAGTAATCAGCATTTAATCTAGCATAGTCTTGTACATTACCCCCGGTTTCTTCCATAAACTTTATAAGTTTATCTACTCCCTCGGGTAATTCTTGTGCTTTTGTTTCCGGTAATACTTCTTTTTGTTCCGATGTGGTAGCGGCAGCTTCATCGCTTCCAGCCATTCCTGTCTCTTCAGAATTATCCTCTTCATCTTCAATAATTTGTATTGGAGATTCTTCTACTGTTTTTTCTTCAGTTTTTTCGGCAACGACTGGCTTTTTGGTGTTTCCTTTTCCCACCTCTTTGCCATCTCTGGATGATTCATGTACATCCACTTCCTTTGTGCTTGGCTTCTGAACGGCATCTTTTGTTTCTTCTTTTTTTGGTTCTACAGCTGGTTTTGAAAGATCTACTTTAATAACATCTTCGCTACCAGTTAATTTTTTTGGAGTTCTTTTTTTAATTTTAAACTCTCCTTCTTGTTTTACTTTTGTTGACATAATATAATAATATAAAATTAGTTAATAAACTTTATCTTGGCTCAAATTGTTCTAAGCCAAATCCACTTAAATTATCATTACCAGC
>Ga0209404_10002396_pt1 | contig 11651 bp, 5 predicted proteins | sample TroAtlMetagenome_2_FD_187447 | JGI IMG/M metagenome (GOLD analysis project Ga0209404, IMG submission 187447) | Marine eukaryotic phytoplankton communities from Atlantic Ocean - Tropical Atlantic ANT8 Metagenome (SPAdes) (version 2) | ecosystem: Environmental > Aquatic > Marine > Oceanic | place...
TCTACGCACGGTCGAAGTGTAGAGTATGATAAAGAAATCTCTTTCACTGGTGGTGCAACTGAGTTAGGTGCTATCGCTGGTAAGAGTAACTCTGGCGCGATATCTGGTTCAATCGTTTATGCAGGTGATTACACCAATGCAAACGATCCTGATGGCGACCCAGCACAGTGTTTAGAGCCTTTCCCTGAAGATACTTTCGCGGGTGAAATTGTTGTTTGTGACCGTGGTGCTATTGCTCGTGTAGCTAAAGCATCTAACGTTGCAAGTGGTGGCGCTGCGGGTTTCGTTCTAGCAAACCTTGCAGATGGTGCAACATCAGTTAATAACGATGCGTATATTATACCAGGTATCCATGTTGATGCGACGAACGGTGATATGCTGCGTTCATGGTTAGCAGAAGGTGAAGGCCATACCGCTTCAATTACTGCCTCTGAAGGCATTTTAACAGTGGACGACGACGCGGCTGATATTATGGCTGAGTTCTCTTCACGTGGTCCTAATACATCAATTAGCACACTAACACCGTCGGTAACTGCGCCGGGCGTTAGCATTTATGCTGCTTACTCTGATGAACAGTACGGTCAAGATTCTACAGGTTCTGCACCAGCTGATTATGCCTACCTTCAAGGTACGTCTATGTCTGGCCCTCATGTTGCAGGTGCTGCTGCACTTGTACGTCATGAAAAACCATCATGGACACCAGATCAAGTCCGTTCTGCTCTTATGATGACGGCTACCACCGATGTTCTTAAAGAAGATGGTGAAACCGCAGCAGATTGGTTTGATATGGGCGCAGGTCGTATTGAAGTAGACCTAGCAGTTCAATCTGGCTTAGTTATGGATGAAACAGACGCAAATTATGCTTCTGCTGATCCAGCACTAGGTGGTGAGCCTCGTACACTTAACCTACCTTCTGTTACCGACGACAACTGTGTAGGTTCTTGCACATGGACTCGTACCGTAACAGCAACTAAAGACGGCTCTTGGTCTGTAGACGGTGTTGCCATTTCAGATGGTTTAGACATTACTGTTACACCTGCTACCTTCGACTTAACTGCTGGACAATCTCAAGAGTTAACGATTGAGATTGACGCATTCCGTGCAGAAAGTGACGTTTGGTCGTTTGGTCAAATCAACTTAGTTTCTGGTTCATCTCCAGACTTACACCTTCCTGTTTCAATTGTCGCTTCTAACGGTAACTTACCTGATGAAATTGACTTTGAAGCACATCGTAATCAAGACTCGTACTTGCTTGAAGATGTAATGGCAGTTGAGATTACTGATCTTCAGGTTACGTCTTACGGCCTAACCAAAGCAACGAAAGTTGAAGGTATGGTTGCGCAAGATTCAGACAACAATGACTACCTAGATGATTTAGAAGATGGCTTGCACATTACGCAAATCGAAGTACCTGAAGGTACACTTCGGTTAGTAGCAGCAACCATGGATACTACGTCGCCAGATCTAGATTTACGCATTTTGTTTGACTCAAATGCAGACGGTATACCTCAAGAAGATGAAGAGGTTGCTATTGCCGCAACTGCTGCAACTGAAGAGTATGTAAGCGTTGAAATGCCAGCAGCAGGAAGCTACTGGGTAATTGTACAAAACTGGGCTGCATCGTCTGATGAAGAAGGTTTTGAAGATAGCTTTGTATTAGCGCATGCCATGGTTGATAACCAGCCCGGTGAAGGGCTAACTATTGATGCTCCTTCAGCTATTCCTCAGTTAACTGAATTCGACGTACGTTTTACTTGGGATTTGTCAGACGCGGTTGAAGGTGATATCTACATTGGTGCTGTTTCAATGGGTACTGATGCTGATAACGTTGATAACCTTGGCATTATTCCTGTAGATATTGTTCGTGCTGAAGATGATGTTTATGTAACTGCTGAGTCTGAAGAGCGTGTTCTACCGGGAGAGGAAGCGACTTTCTATGTAAACGTACTTCCAAACTTTACAACGGAAGACCGCGACTATGAAATTTCACTAACGCTTCCTGATAACGTTACGTTAGTTGAAGGTTCACTGTCTCACGATGGTGTTGCCACTGAAAATACGCTTTCTTGGTCTATTACCCAAGAATCGCTAATTGGTGCTACTCCATCTTATGCAATTACCACTAATGCTACTGACGCATTCTGTGCTAACCCTGACTTTGGTCAAGGCGGTGGATACATCGACCTAGCTGGTTTTGGTATTGGTATAGATGATACGTTAGATGGCGACACCGTAGATGGGACGTATTCACTTCCTGCTTACTTCCTTGGTGCCATGTACGATGCAGTAACGGTAACTGATGATGGTTTTGTTACAGTCGGTAATAGTTTGGGTACATCACCTTGGGTGAACCAAGGACTTCCAGATGTTGCAGATCCAAGTGGTGTTATTGCTCCGTTGTGGCGTGACCAGGAATTTGACGTTGCTAACGGCGTAGGTGTGTCTGTCGCATCTGCTGGCGCTGCTTACACAATCATTGAATGGGATAACATGAGATTCTGGGGTCTTAGCGGAGATTTCGCTGATATTGCAGATTACCAAATTGTTTTCTTCAATGAGCCAGCTGAAGGTCAGCCAAACATCGTATTCTCATACGATAATGTGACACACCAACTTGGTAGTACTTTGCCTGTGACCATTGGTTACGAAGATATTGATGGCGCTACAGGTCAAGCACCTTACTATACGCCTTACAGCCAAGACTTCTTTGATGCAAACTTTGATACAGAAATTGTATCTGGTACGCAAATCTGTATGTATCTTGACGACGTTGATAGCAGCCCTACTCAATTAGCTTACACCGTTATGGTCAATGCTGATGATGCTGGTGGTGCTATTCAAATGATGGCGATGTCAGAAGTGACTAACATCCCTGGTGCAGCGTCTGCAGTATCTGAAACTTACGAAGGTTTACAAGTTGAAGGTCCTCCTGTTGTTACTATCGACGGCATGACAGTGGCAACACTGGAAGTTGTTGAATTGATGGAGTTGAACTTACCTGGTCTAGTAGAAGAGCCAAATGGCGACGCTGTGGACATTACTTGGAAGCAAGTTGAAGGACCAGCAGCTATCATTGCAGGTGCTGGCATAGAAGAAGCTATCCTAGTTGCTCCAGAAGTAACTGAAGATACGCTAATTGTGCTTGAGCTTACTGCTACTGATAGTAACGGTAACACTTCAATGGCAACAGCTAATGTTACGATAAAAGATAACTTACCACCTGTTATCAACATCACTGCTCCGTTTACTGTTGAAGAAGGTGAGTCAATCACTGTTTCTGCTACAGCAACAGACCCAGAAGGTGATGACGTTACATTCACTATCAATGACATCGCAGGCTCAAGTCTAACGACTACAGCGCCTAATACGAATAGCACTATTGCTGTTCAGTTTGAAGTGGTTGCATTTGATGGCTTAAATACAACAACAGAAACAGTAACCGTAAGCGTTACTGATAAGAGCGGTGGTTCAATGGGTTGGTTAGCATTGCTACTTGTTCCAGTTGTATATCTACGTAGACGTAAAATGAAGTAAGCGATATCGCTTAGATATTACTTAAACGTAAAAGGCCGCTGTTAAGCGGCCTTTTTTATATCTGAAGTTTCAATAATCCCAGCTAACGTTAACGCTACCTCAACGACGCGCTTTCATTATTCTTCATCTGACAATCTCGTTAATGTGTCGTCTAATCGCTTGTTAGGCTGCACACCCATTTCTCTGAACTTCTCAACTTGCCGCACTAAATTCCCACGCCCACTTGAAAGCTTATTCATTGCAGCATCGTAACTTCCGTGGGCGGTATCTAGCGCTTTACCAATCTTTTCTATATCAGATACAAAGCCTACAAATTTGTCGTAAAGCTTTCCTGCTTGCTCTGCGATGAGCTGCGCGTTTTGGTTCTGGTACTCGTATTGCCAAATATTGTTGATGGTACGCAGTGCCACAAGCAAATTCGTGGGGCTTACTAGCATAATATTATGATTAAGCGCGAGGGAGACAAGATCAGGTTCTTCTTCAATGGCTAGCAAGAACGCAGGCTCAATAGGAATGAACAGTAAAACATAATCTAATGTGCGCAAGCCTTTAAGGGATTGATACTCTTTGGCGCCTAGCCCTTTAATATGGCCCTTGATGGATGCCACGTGTGCACTTAGATACTGTTTGCGGCTGTTGTCATCGTCGCAGTTAAAATATTGTTCATACGCCGCTAAGCTTACTTTTGAATCGATAATCACGTCTTTGTCATTGGGTAAATGCACCACTACATCTGGCTGCAGTCGCCTACCCTGTTCAGACTGTGCCGACACTTGGGTTTCAAATTCATGGCCTTCGCGAAGACCTGATTCTTTAAGAATGCGCTCTAAAATTACCTCGCCCCAATTGCCTTGTTTTTTATTATCGCCTTTAAGGGCGTTGGTTAACGCTGAGGCTTCTTCAGTTATACGCTGATTTAACGCCTTTAAACTTAAAATTTCTGTTTTCAACGACGCGCGTTCTTGCCCTTCACGAATATGTTGCTCTGAAATTTGTTGTTTGAACCCATCTAATTGAGATTTAAACGGCGCCAATACCGCTTCAATATTATGCTTACTTTGGCTCTGATAGGTCGCGCTTTTCTCATCAAAAATTTTGTTCGCTAAATTTTCAAACTGGGTTTGTAAGCGTTGTTCTGACGAATGCATTAACGCAAGCTTTTCTTCATGATTCTGCATAAGCGCATCCAGCCTTGCTTTTTGCGCTTCATATTGCGCTTGCAACTTACTGTACTCTTTTTGCAGTACGCTCGAGGTTTCACTAAGTTGGTGTTTCTCAGCTAATAGCTGCTCATACTGACGTGATTTTTCAACTAGCATGCCCATACGTTCTTGGGTTTCGCTGGAGGCTTGGTGCAGAACAAGTAACGCATCACTTTTTTCAGCCACTTGATCGCGAGCCTGATTCAATGTTCTTCGGGTTACTATTAGCAAAACAAGAAAAAATAACGCCAGTAATAAGAAGCCAGCATTTAAATATTGGGGGGGAAAATCAGGTAAGGAATACATAAAAACACACGCACTGTTAATTTATACAGCACTATAAACAAAAACAGGTGCCAATGGCACCTGTTTTAATCACAAATGTATGATTACTTAGATAACGCTTTATCTAAATCTTCAATTTTTGCTTTCCAAATAGCAGGCCCAGTTTCGTGCGCATTTGCGCCCGTGCTGTCTACTGCTACCGTAACTGGCATATCTTCTACGTCAAATTCGTAAATGGCTTCCATACCTAAATCTTCAAACGCCACTACCCGTGACTTCTTGATAGCTTTAGAAACCAAGTACGCAGCACCACCTACGGCCATTAAATAAACTGACTGATGCTTTGCAATAGATTTGACCGTCGCAGGGCCACGCTCTGCTTTACCAATCATACCGATTAGGCCAGTTTTCTCTAACATCATGTCAGTGAATTTATCCATACGAGTGGCAGTAGTTGGACCGGCTGGGCCTACTACTTCGTCGCCAACCGCATCAACAGGGCCTACGTAGTAAATAAAGCGGTTGGTTAAGTCTACGCCTTCTGGTAAACCTTCACCGTTATCAAGCATTGTTTGAATACGCTTGTGCGCTGCATCACGACCAGTCAACATTTTTCCAGAAAGGAGCACGGTTTCACCCACTTTCCAGTCTTGAATGTCTTCTTTAGTAACATCATTAAGGTTAACGCGACGGGTGTTTTCACTAACTTCCCACGTTACCTCTGGCCAATCTTCTAATTTAGGTGGCGTAAGTTCGGCTGGACCTGAGCCATCTAAATGAAAATGTGCATGTCGGGTTGCTGCACAGTTAGGGATCATCGCCACAGGTTTAGATGCCGCATGGGTAGGCAAAGACATAATTTTAACGTCTACTACTGTAGTTAATCCACCTAGACCTTGTGCACCAATACCCAATTGATTCACGCGCTCGAAAATTTCAACTCGTAGCTTTTCATCTGTGGTTTCTGGTCCGCGAGCAATAAGCTCTTGGATATCAACCGGATCCATTAGGCTTTCTTTCGCAAGTACAGCTGCTTTTTCTGCGGTACCGCCAATGCCTATACCTAACATCCCAGGTGGACACCAGCCAGCCCCCATGGTTGGCAACGTTTTAACTACCCAATCAGCAATATCATCACTGGGGTTTAACATTACCATCTTAGATTTGTTTTCCGAGCCGCCACCTTTCGCCGCAATCATTACTTCAACTTTTTCACCTGGCACCATATCAATGTGCACAACTGACGGTGTGTTGTCTTTGGTGTTGGTTCGTGCGCCTGCGGGGTCGGCAACGATAGATGCGCGTAATGGGTTGTCTGGATTTAGATAAGCGCGGCGAGTACCTTCATCAACCATCTGTTGCACAGTCATATCGGTTTTATCCCATGTAACACCCATGCCTACTTTTACAAAGCAGGTCACAATACCGGTGTCTTGACACAAAGGACGTTTGCCTTCAGCTGACATTCTAGAGTTAATAAGGATTTGTGCCATCGCATCTTTGGCTGCTTGGCTTTCTTCTCGGTTATACGCTGCTTCTACGGCTTTAACGTAGTCGAGCGGGTGATAGTAAGAGATAAACTGTAGGGAATCTTCAATGCTATCAATGAAGTCCTGTTGGCGGATAACGGTCATGACATCCTCTTTTTTTATTTTGCTTTCGTGGTCTTAGCCTGCTAAAAAAGCGTATACTAGCGCATCTATTGGCACCGTACCATGTAAAATATGGGTGAGGCTTTGCGATAAAACAAACTTGTGCTGTCAAATTTAACGCGCTTTACTAACGTTAGCTGTTTGATACCGTGCGAATACTGTTAAATTAACCGTTCAGTAGCCATTTAACGCAGCTTCAATGCCAACAACATTCTTTTTAACCTGATGTATAGAGTTAGTTTTTAATGCCCGCAACATCGCAAGTTATCATTACGCCAGTCAGCACCTCACCTTCCCTTTGTCTTATAGACATTTTTGAGCAGGTTGCCCACAACGCAGGTGCCATTTTGCTTGATACTTGTGGCTCGACAAAAAGCAATGGTCGTTACAATGTGATGGTATGGGAACCGAGCGCTACCGTAACGGCCAAACATGGCGAAGCGGCTTTAGTGCAGTTAGCTGGTGATGAGCCATTTGCAACCGACCTTCTACCTTTTGAAGCCGTAACGCACTACCTTCATGGTTCTGTGGCCAACCTTGAGTTAGATGAACTTAGTCAATCGTTAGCCAGTCAGCTGCCATTTATTGTTGGCGTAGCAGGTTTTGCAGGCTACGATGCTGGGCGGTATTATGAAAAGCTTCCAGCGAAAGCTGCGCAAACTTATACCACACCCGATTTTTCCGTAGGGCTATACCTGTCTTCGTTAATTGAGGATACGGTAACAGGCACCCTATATTTTTGTTCGGCAAAAGGTGAAACTACCCCACCTGACTTTGTCACACAGCCTAGTTCTGATGCAGATCTTACAGAGGGCGCTGATGATACAAACCAGGCCTGTTTAGTCTCTATCGATGATGAGAAAGAGCAAAGTGAAGATGATGCCAACACGTCGTTTTCTTTAACTAGTGAATGGAAGTCTAACCTCACTAAAGAAGCCTATATTGGCTGTATTGAGCGAATTCACGACTATTTAAAGGCAGGCGATTGTTATCAAGTTAACATGGCACAGCGGTTCTCAGCGTCATATACAGGCAATTGTTGGCAAGCTTATCTCGCCCTGCGTGAAAGTAACCAAGCGCCCTTTTCCGCATTCATTCAATTAAAAAACAGTACTATTTTAAGTATATCCCCTGAACGCTTTATTAGCGTGAAACAGGGCGTGGTGGAAACTAAACCGATTAAAGGCACTCGCCCACGGTTTAGTGATGAAGCAGAAGATGCACGAAGCGCTCAGTCTTTGCTGACTGCTTCAAAAGATCGAGCCGAAAACCTTATGATTGTTGATTTACTGCGAAATGATCTTTCAAAGCACTGTAAGCCTCATTCAGTGAAAGTGCCTGAGTTATTTGCGCTAGAGAGCTATGAAGCAGTGCATCACTTGGTGAGCACTGTTGTAGGCGAACTTAACGACGACGCGACCCCATTAGATTTACTTTCCTCCTCATTCCCTGGCGGTTCTATTACAGGTGCACCTAAAATTCGGGCGATGGAGATAATCGACGAACTTGAAGTGCATAGACGCAATATCTATTGCGGCAGCATATTTTATATGGGCTTTCGTGAAGATATGGACTCAAGTATTTGTATTCGAACACTGCTTGGGGAGAATAACGAGCTGCATTGCTGGGCTGGTGGTGGTATTGTTTTAGATTCAGTGGCTAATGACGAGTACAAAGAAACCTTGGATAAAGTGTCTAAAATTCTGCCAGTGCTAACCTCCCATTTTGGAGTAGGCCGTGAACAGAGCTGATTTTCTCCGCCAATTTCATCATTTGCGTCAAACGCACAGAGAGCCGGATTACCCGCTTAAATCTCGAGGCAGACCAGCTGCGGTATTAATTCCGCTAATGGACTATGGTAGTGAGCTGACAGTTTTACTCACAGAGCGTGCGCATCATTTGCGTCATCATCCAGGCCAAATTAGTTTTCCCGGTGGCGCAGTAGATGAGGTAGACAACAGCGTTTTTGACGCTGCGCTTCGTGAAGCCCGTGAAGAAATAGGCATGCCTTCTGAAAACGTAGAAATTATTGGGGTGTTGCCGAATTACAGGACAGTAAGCGGTTATCAAATAGCGCCGGTTGTGGGTTTTGTTGAACCAAGTTTTACGCCTGTTATCGACCCTAACGAAGTAGAAAGTGCTTTCGAGGTTCCTTTAGCCCATGTGCTGGACCGCAAAAATCACCTTATTCATACCGCGCGCAAAGGTAAGCGTTCATCGCCTATCTACTTTATTCCGTGGAATGAACATATGATTTGGGGTGCTACGGCTGCCATATTGCGTAACCTGTCTCACCATATTCATCCTTAAGCTTACCAGCGCTTAAACACACCTGCCCTAACGTGCCCTTACGTGTGTGCCATTAAATATTTCTTTACACCACATTAGCAATTCTAATCAATTGATTAGCTTTTCTGTATTGTAGTTAAGCCCGTCTACATGCATGATCTATTTATTAGTAATTCAGACTGGTGTAGATTTTATGATTAGTGTTTTTGATATGTTTAGCGTGGGTATTGGCCCTTCAAGCTCACACACCGTTGGACCCATGCGGGCGGGTGCTGAATTCGCTAAAACACTAGCAACAGACACAGCGCTGTTTTCAAAAATCACCTCAGTTAAAGTGGAATTGTTTGGTTCTTTAGGTCAAACCGGTATAGGTCATGGAACAGGTAAAGCCGTGATCCTTGGATTATCTGGTGAAATGCCTGAAAGCATTGACGTAAATAAAATAGAGCCACTGCTAGAAGATGTAAGAAACCAAGAATTACTGTACCTAAATGGCGAAAAGCCTATTTTGTTTCCAAACAAAAATGCGATTGTCTTTCACCGACGTAAAACACTTCCCAAACATGCTAATGCGCTTACCTTTTACGTATACGAAAACGACACTTTGCTGTGCGAGCAAACGTACTACAGCATTGGTGGCGGCTTTATCGTAAAAGAAGAGGATTTTGATGCCACTAAGGCTCACGCAGGTGCCGTTCAAGCTACTGTACCTTTTCCTTTTAAGTCTGGCGCTGCGCTGTTAGAACAATGCAAAAATAATGGGTTGAGTATTAGCGCTCTTATGCTTAAAAACGAAACCACTTTCCAACCTGCTCATGCCGTAAAACAAAAGCTGTTTGAAATATGGTTAGTAATGAAGGCCTGTGTGCAACGTGGTATTGACAGTGAAGGCATATTGCCAGGTGGTCTTAAAGTAGTGCGCCGTGCGCCTGCACTTTATAGACGTCTTCAAACCGAACATACCACCGACCCCATGCAAACCATGGACTGGGTGAACTTGTTTGCCTTAGCGGTAAATGAAGAAAATGCAGCAGGAGGCCGCGTGGTAACTGCCCCTACTAATGGCGCGGCCGGTATTATTCCTGCGGTTTTACATTATGTAGATAAATTTATTCGCCCAGTGGATGAAGAAGTGGCAAGTCGCTTCTTACTTACCGCAGGAGCCATTGGTATCTTGTACAAAGAGAATGCATCTATCTCTGGTGCTGAAGTGGGCTGTCAGGGTGAAGTAGGTGTGGCATGCTCTATGGCTGCGGGCGCGCTGGCAGAGATTATGGGCGGTACTGTACCGGCAGTAGAGAATGCCGCTGAAATTGGTATGGAACATAACCTAGGGTTAACTTGTGACCCCGTAGGCGGCTTAGTACAGGTTCCTTGTATTGAACGTAATGCTATGGGTGCAATTAAGGCGATAAACGCTTCACGGCTAGCACTGCGCGGTAGCGGCGAGCACAAGGTGTCGTTAGATAAGGTCATTAAAACTATGCGCGATACCGGTAACGACATGAAGACCAAGTACAAAGAAACAGCCAGAGGCGGCCTAGCAGTTAATATAATCGAATGCTAACCGTTAACTGACATCACTTTATGTGACACACCAGTAGATACAAAAAAGGCGATTGGGGTTTATATGTAAAACACCGCAAATCGCCTTTTTTATGCTGTCATGTATTTTCATACGCAAACCGCCAAGCCAATTGAGCCAATTGTCTCTTCAATGCTACATTAGCCTGTTAAGCTATACTCGCCTATTTAACCGGCAAGGTTACCCCTTTGAACATCTTTTCTACTTCGTCATTGTTTTTCAGCATCATGGCTTTTTCGACTTTATCTTTTGTTAAATGCGGAGCAAAGCGCTCGATAAAGTCGTACATGTAGCTTCGTAGGAAAGAGCCTTTTCTAAAGCCAATTTTGGTCGTGCTGTAATCGAATAAGTGACTTGCATCAATTTTCACCAAATCTGAGTCGAGTTCATCGCTAACCGCCATGGAAGCAATAACGCCAATACCAACACCTAATCGCACATAAGTTTTAATAACGTCGGCGTCTGTGGCAGTGAACACAATTTTAGGTGTAAGGCCTGCTCGTTCAAACGCTTGGTCTAATTCTGAGCGACCAGTGAAACCAAATACATAGGTTACGAGGGGATATTTGGCAATATCACTGATATCGATAGAGCCTTTCTTCGACAAAGGGTGATCTTTATTCACAATCACACTACGATTCCAGTGATAACAAGGCAGCATCACTAAATCGTTGTATAAATGTAAAGCTTCCGTAGCGATAGCAAAATCGGCTTCACCCTTAGCGGCTAAATCACTAATTTGCGATGGCGTACCTTGGTGCATGTGTAAAGACACCTTCGGGTACTTGCTCATAAAACCTTGAATTACATCAGGCAGTGCATAACGTGCTTGTGTGTGCGTAGTCGCAATATTCAGCTTACCTTGGTCTGGTAGCGTATGTTCTCGAGCCACCGCTTTGATACTTTCTACTTTCGCCAGGATTTCGCGGGATATATTAATGACATCGTTTCCGGCATCAGTAACATGGGTTAGATGTTTACCACTACGCCCAAAAATCTGTACACCCAACTCATCCTCTAGCATTCTCACCTGCTTACTAATGCCCGGCTGAGAGGTATATAAACTTTCTGCCGTGGCAGAAACATTCAGATTATTGTTAAGTA
>Ga0209404_10002400_pt1 | contig 11640 bp, 11 predicted proteins | sample TroAtlMetagenome_2_FD_187447 | JGI IMG/M metagenome (GOLD analysis project Ga0209404, IMG submission 187447) | Marine eukaryotic phytoplankton communities from Atlantic Ocean - Tropical Atlantic ANT8 Metagenome (SPAdes) (version 2) | ecosystem: Environmental > Aquatic > Marine > Oceanic...
CAAACCCTTCTTTCCCCGAAAAATTCCACTCCTGAAGCAAATCATCTACAAGCTCATCGGACGCAGCTTCCCCGATACCTTCGTGGAGGACGACCATGACCAGTCCTTAGGTGCCGACCTCCTTAACCACCCCAACGTAACGGTCGAGTGGGTCAACAAGACCCATACCAAGTATTACATCTTTGATGAACGCCTCCTCGTCACCGGGAGCATCAATATCGAAGACCGGCACCAGAACTACTTTGATTACATGGTCGCGCTCGACGACCCTCAGCTTGTCCGGAGACTTCGCGCCAGGATGCAGGGCGATGTTACTTTCGACCTGGAGCGAAATATCGAGTTCCTCTGCAACTCCCATCACTCAACGGGCGAATCTTCTTTTGAGATTAAACCTGCAGTCCTAGACCTTATCAGGGAGGCCAAGAAGTCCATCTACATCGAGGTCGCCTATCTTGGAGACCCTGAATTTTCTGATGCCCTCGTGGAGGCTGCTGGCCGGGGAATCCACATAACAATACTCTTCTCCAGAGAAGCCAATATTGGTAACGACGTGAACTACTGGGCTATCCACGACCTCTACAGCCGAGCTCCTGTCGAAGTCTATCTCACGGACACCATGATCCATGCCAAGCTGCTTCTCTTTGATGATGAGCTGGTGTTCACGGGATCGTGTAACATGAATATATTTTCGCTCCAGAAAGCCGCCGAGCTGAACCTCCTCATCCAGAACGAGCCCGTCATCATAGAGAATATCAAGTCCCTGATTGCCAAGCGGGTTGCCTCCAGCGTGAAGGTGAATTCGGGCGAGGAGTTGGCCGGATTCAATCCAATTATTGCCTCCCTGCAGCAGCTTCACCAGAAGTTGAATCCAAATTAGGGTGTTCAGAAAAGACCCTTCGCTGTAGACAAAGGAACTGCGACAAATCTGAATTTAATTCCGACCGACTACTGAACATGAGCTCCCACCCCATAACCCTCTCTTGGAACCGCGACGACAAGGACTTCGGATACAAGAGCTACTCGCGTGATCACGATCTTGATTTTGGACACGGAGTTTCTATCAGGGCCTCCGCCGCTGCAGATTACCTGGGCACAGCCGAAATTCCTGACCCCGAGCAGGCCTTTGTCGCTTCCCTCTCAAGCTGCCATATGCTGACCTTTCTTGCCTTGGCCTCCCTCCAGAATCTCACCCTTGAAAGTTACGTCGACAAGGCGGTTGGATTTCTCGAGAAAGGTGAAAGCGGAAAGCCCGTTCTCGCCCGGGTTGAGCTTCATCCTGAAACGGTATGGGCGGATGGTGTCACTGTCTCAGCTGAAAAGCTTGAAGAGCTTCACCACAAGGCGCATGAGGAGTGCTTCCTTGCCAATTCGGTAACCACCGAGATCACAACTGTGCTCTAGCTGTCGAGCGGGAGCCTCGATTCCTTCTATCCACGGGATGGCAAGCTTCCCAAGGCTAACCAAAAAGCCCGAGAATCTCCTCTTCGTCGAGACCCAGGTCGGCTCCGGAAGACCCATCCCCCAGAGTCGAGGCAATCATCTCTCGCTTGCGCTCCTGCAGGGCCAGAATTTTCTCCTCAACCGTATCCCGCGCAATTAACTTGTAGGAAGTCACCACTCGCTTCTGACCAATGCGGTGAGCACGATCCGTGGCCTGTGCCTCAACTGCCGGATTCCACCAGGGATCAATATGAATCACGGTGTCCGCGCCCGTCAGGTTCAACCCTACCCCTCCAGCCTTGAGGCTGATGAGGAAAACGGGAATAGACGAGTCTTGGAAACGCCTTACCACCTCGCCTCGGTTGCGAGTCTGGCCGTCGAGGTAACAGAACTCGAACCCGCGGTCTGCCAGCATTGGAACAACCCCCTGCAGCATTTGTACGAACTGACTAAAGACAAGAACGCGGTGCCCTCCCTCGACCGCCTCGTCCAGCAATCCACTCAACTCCTGTATTTTCACCGAACCATCCTGTTCCTTCACGTCCGGAAGATTCAAAAGCCGCAAATCACAACAGGCCTGCCGGAGGCGCAAAAGGGCAGTCAGAGCCAACATCCTCCTCTGCCCACCCTCTGATCCAGCAATCATTCTCCGACCCTCCTCAAGCAGAGACTGGTAAACTTCACGCTGTGCCTTATTCAGGTCGCAATAGCGCACCTGTTCGATTTTTGGAGGCAGGTCCTTGGCGACCTCCTTCTTGAGCCGTCTCAGCACCACTGGCCGCAGCCGCCGCGACAGCCGGCGCTGCAGCCTCGATTCATTGCCACGCGCAAGCGGCTTCTCGAAGCGGTCTGCAAATCTGGATCGGTCACCCAGATACCCGGGCAGGGCGAAGTTCATGATGGACCAGAGGTCCGTTACGGAATTCTCCATTGGCGTGCCGGTCAGGGCGAAGCGATGCTCCGCGCGGAGACGAAAAGCCGCCCGGGAGACCTGAGCCTCCGGATTCTTGATATTCTGCGCTTCATCCAGAATAACGACTTTGAAGTTCCGTTCGCGGTAAAGATCGATATCAAGGCGCAGGAGGGCATAACTGGTCACAAGCAGGTCTGCCCCGGAGTTCTTCTCGAGAGTCTCTGCGCGTTTCGGCCCTTCGATCGCAATCACTTCCAGCTCCGGCGCAAACTTTGCGGACTCTTCCAGCCAGTTCTGAACCAGAGATGAGGGACATACCACAAGGGCAGGCCCACCTCGCGCTACAATAAATGCAAGAGACTGCAGCGTTTTCCCCAATCCCATATCATCGGCGAGAACTCCTCCCATACGCATTTCTGCCAGCTTCCAAAGCCACTTAACGCCTTCTCGCTGATACGGGCGGAGAACCGGTTCCAGGGACCCGAGATGCAATTCGGGATGACCCTCTTCTACCGGGCGCAATTGGTCCGCAGAAGGCAAACCAAGGTCCACCGCACTGTGCTGAAGATAGGCCGCTTGCGCGGCATCCACCCGGAAGACTCCGGGAACCGCCTGCTGAGGATCACAATCAGCAATGGATTCCATGGCATCATCGAACTGATCAGGATCCATTACAGCTTTCCGGTTACCCCCCAACGAACATGAGGATTGCCCGGTTCTCAGGAGCCTCTGTATTTCCTCCCGTCGGATACCCGCACCATCCCCAGCCTCGTACCTGACTTCAACCTCCATCCAATTCTCCCCGCTCCCGGTCCGATGATAGACCGGCTGGATAGGAACCACATCTTTCGCGAACTCTGTAAACCGGTCTCCCTTAATCACGATCCAGTCCGGATCGAGTCGGTGTAATCCGTGGGCAAAAAAACGCAGGATCTCCTCCGAGTTCCGCATCACGAACTTACCTCCGCGTCCGGGCCCCTCAAAACCCCACTGCCGGAGTGAATCCTCTGCCAGCCTCTCCAGGGCCGTACTCGCCAGCACTTTCTCCTCATTCCCCATGGCGAGCAGCGCTCCCTCAGCCTGACCCGCTAACCGCTGGTTTGCACCGTAGAGAAAGGTCATCTTTGCTTCGAGTTGATTGAAGGAACCCTCAAACCTTACCTCCACCACCGGTGAAGCAGGCTGCGGCAAAGACGCAGGGACACTCTGCTCAATGTCGAACCAATAGCCGAGGGAGGCAATCAGTGAGGGGCTTTCTATGGGATCAGGACGCAGTCCTTTATTGATTACCGGCCTTAAAGACTCAGGGAGTCCTGAGGCTATCGGGTAGAACACGCGATTTTCGACATCCAGGCCCCACGCATCTTTTCCCTCGATCAGGGATTGCATTCCCTCGGGCCATTGGGCCCGCAGCCGCTTCTGCTCCCACTCGATGGAGAGGCGGAGAGGTTGACCTGAAATAGAAGCCCCATCCCTCTTCCCAAAAGAAACCCCGGAATGACCCACGAGAGAATCCAGCACCTCGACAAATTGCTGTCGCCCAAGATTCACTGCGCCGGGGGGAGTCTCCGGAAAAAGGCGGCGCAGGGTGCTCAGCAAACGACTGTCATCTTCGTCTACCTGCAGGGCGTAGTCCTCACTCCAGGAACTGAGAAGATGCTCTTCCCCCTCATATTCCGTCGCAAAAACTACAAGGAGCTGCCCCCTGTCCCAGGAGTCCTTCACCCTGAGTGGCAGCATGACACGGCATTGGATTGGATAGGCCTCTGCCTCAAACTCCTCCTCTATTAGGGGCCAACACGACTCAACCTCTTCTCGCTTCGTCTCAGGGGCCTCCTCCTCAACCCGCCGAAATGGATCCACTACCTCCAAACCGATCGCAATCGCATGAGCGCATACCCTTCCCTCCCGGCGAGCTGTCATACAGGCGCACTTGTTCTCCATATGGGTTCGTGACAGGACCTGCATCCTAACTCTTTTTTCTTTGCCCCCCATCAGGACGAGACCATCCAGCCAACCATTCTTATACTCGGCCCTACGGACAAGACCGCCACGATGCATCTCCCGGGCCGCCTTCATTTCCTTCCAGCCTCCCGCATCCATCAGGAGATCTCGCGTCAACTCCACTTCTGTCATTAGCACTTCATGATTTTCCCGGCACCATGACTGGAAGGCCTTGGGCGGGGAGTGATGGAGAAAAAAGAAGCTTTCATCCTCATGGGGTCTTTCCCTCGAAAGAGAGATAAGGAGACATTTTTTCTATGGTGTGCTTACCGATTCCCACAACTCTCTGGAGATCCAAGGGCGCTCGGTAGGCTTGCTCCTCCCGCGCCTCGATGATCCTCATTGCGATCACTTCGCCGACACCTGGGAGCCGCATGAGCTCCAGCTTTGAAGCCGTGTTGGGATTCAGCGACGCTCTCTCAAGAGGCAAAGCCCGCAATCGTTCCTCCTCTTCCCGGACCCGCTCCACCCGCCGCTCCTCAGGCAAGGACTCCCAGTCCGTGAGCTTCCACGCCCCAACCCGCCGGGAAGCTGCAGCAAGCTCCTCATCTTCAAGCCGCTTCCGATACTCCTCCCGGTTCACGCCTACGCGACGCGCACGAGCTACCCCAAAGGCTCTCGCAAGACCTTCCCTGACCAGCAGCCGGCCGAGGTCCCTTCCAGTCGCCACCGTAATAAAAGCATAGTAGCGCTTATGCTGGGGATGTCCTCTGCCATCCGCCCAGACCGTATGTACAAGAAAAGGCTGAGATAATAACTCCTCCACGCGCTCCTTTGCCGCACCTCCAAGCATTATCGCCGATTTAATGGAAGATTGCTCATCGCCCCCGCTTCCAGCAATTCCGAAGTAGGCCCGCTGTGACCTGAGTCTCCGCTGGTCCGTGGGATTCCGGTCCGAGGTTTCGAAACAGTCGACTCCATACAGCCGCACGGTGTGGGAGGACCCATCTGGAAAAAGAACCCCAAAACTATCCCCATCAGACCATTCTGTCTTAATCAACCGGCAGTTCTTAAACGTGATCAGTCCCGTTATCTCGTCACCCACGCCCTGCGGAAGAGGTTCTGCTCCCAAAGGGAACATTCCCACCAGCAATCCCATCAGAATTACGCGCACCCGGAAACCCTATCGGCTCCTGCCGGCCACCGAAATCCGAAAATCTGCTGGCCAATCAATAGCGTGGATGATGGTGACAATGACGACCCCTGCTGAAGTGATTACCCCCACACCCGCAATTCCCAGGGTAGTTACGATAAGAGCCGCGACGGTAGCGCCCATGGGCCCTGCCCCCATGGGTCTCCTCATCAGCCAGGGCATAGCCAACGACCCCGGCAGCCACCACCGCAAGGGCCGCCCCCCCTGGAGTAAGAACGTCTACAGGCTGGCCTGAAGAATCATACATCGTGGTGCAACTCGTGGACAGCGCGGCAGCAATCGCCGCAATCATCAGGAGAACAAAGGGGCTTTTCATCATACCCCTTGGACCAGTGGTGGCCTGGCAATATTCAGACAATCTTTTCCCTCAGCACCAAAACCATCGACAGAATCTTACCTTCCCTGCTCGAAGATCCACTCGTGAACCTTCTCGTCGTCATATACCCTATCCGCAACGCCATGCCCCGCACCGGCAAATTCGGTGTATTTTACTCCTGATCGCACCTCTTTCAGGGCTTCCACCATGGTCTGGCTCTGACTAACCGGGACGATCTTGTCCTCTGCTCCGTGAAACACCCAGATAGGTACTTTGCGGTAGTCCCTGACAGCTCCAGGATTTCCACCACCTGCCACCGGAACGGCGGCAGCCCACATGCGAGGCTCCTGGGAAAGGAGCTGAAAGGTTCCATATCCCCCCATCGAATAACCAGTCAAATAGATCCGGTCAGGATCAACCGGGAGCTTCTTCAGAAGTTCCTTTACGATTTCCAATACTCCATCGGCCTTGGCCCCTACCCAACCCTGCTGGTCCGGATTCTGTGGGGAAATGACGAAGCAGGTCCGGCGCCGGTAGTTATCATCCCGGGTGAAGGCTCTGGCTCCCCACGGCTCTTCCGGGGTCATTACATCACCACCCCTGCCGTGCAGATAGACTACCAGGGGATAGCCGGGACCCTTGCCTTTCCTCAATTTTCTTGCCCCGAAGATTCGATATTTCAATCCATGTCCCTCAGCACGCTCCCAGTCCCCCGTAAGAAGCTTGGCGAATTCGCCATCCGCATCTCCTGCTTCCCCCGGATCATTTCCGGCCGGGCTGTCCTCGCGCTGTCTGACATAATCCTGGTCTTTTTCAGAAAGAGCAGTGAGGTCGAGGGTGAATGTCCGGCGGTCTCTCTTCCTTCTGATCGTTACCTTACCATCTCTCGAGCTGACGTATTCCGCTACAAGCGTTTTCGATTCATCCGCCGTCTTCCATTCCCTCATCTCCGCCTCGGCGAAGGGACTAACAAGAACGAGAAGAATAATGGGAAGGAGACCTTTCATGGCAGGACCAAAGGTGGCCACATCCCCATCCTCATGCAACGAAATTGCCGCTCCATGGACGAACGAAGCACAGAAAGGACAAGCCTATCGCAAGTCGATTTGCTCGTCTCCGGCTACAGCAGGAGACCGGACGCTACCCTGCCACCTACATCAGTGAGGCGGAAATCCCGTCCAGCATAGTGGTAGGTCAGCTGAGTGTGATCAATCCCAAGAAGATGGAGCACGGTAGCGTGAAAATCCTGCACGTGCATCGGGTTATCCTGCGCATGCATGCCAAACTCATCAGAGGACCCGTAGACGAATCCTCTCTTAACTCCGCCACCTGCTAACAGGTAGGAGAAGGCCGTGCTGTGGTGGTCACGTCCCGGCTGGGCTCCTTTTTTTCCTCCTTCAGCAAAGGGAGTACGGCCAAATTCACCACCAAGAATAACGAGTGTCTCATCCAGCAGGCCGCGCTGCTTCAAATCTGCAATCAGGGCTGCCGCAGCCTTGTCGGCATCCGCCCACAGACCCTTGTGCCCCTCGTTATGATTCTTATGCGTATCCCAGGGCTGATTGTTCTTGTCGTTGGTATAGTAGACGGTGGTAAACCGCACGCCCCGCTCTGCGAGCCTGCGGGCCAACAGACATGAATTCGCGAAATTCGTTGAGCCATACATTTCACGAGTGGCCCCGGATTCTCCACTGAGATCCAGTGCCTCCGTGGCCTCCATCTGCATTGAATAGGCAGTCTCCATGGCACGGATCTCACCCTCCAGTTCCGCGTCGCCCCCACGCTCCTGAAGGTGCTCCTCGTTCAGCGCTCCCAGCAGATCAAGTTGACGACGTTGCGTGGCCCTGTCCAGCGACTGGTTCCTGATATGTGGCAGCAACTTGCTGATATTCATTTCACGCGTAATGATGCTCGTGGCTTGAAAACGTGCGGGAAGAAAGCCGTTACTCCAGAGGGCAGGGCCCACTACCGTTCTCGGGCTCGGTCGCAATACCACGTAGCCCGGAAGGTTCTCATTCTCTGAACCCAGTCCGTAGAGCGCCCAGGACCCAAGCGACGGGCGGGTAGGCTGCACCGCTCCGGTATGCATCTGCAGAAGCGCGGGCTCATGGTTGGGCACATCCGTGTGCATCGATCGCACAATGCTCACGTCATCAGCCATTCTGGCGAGGTGTGGGACGCTCTCACTGAACTCCAGTCCGCTCTCTCCATGCCTGGTAAACTTAAAGGGAGAAGGCATGAAGCCTCCTTTTTTACCCTCCCTATACAGTTTCTCCGGGGGTTTCTGACCTTCATACTTCAGGAGGGAGGGCTTCGGATCGAAGGTATCCACATGTGAAGGGCCTCCGTTGAGAAAGAGAAAGATCACCCGCTTGGCCCGGGCCGGAAGGTTTCCCTGGAGGGTAAGGGATGGATTGGCCCCCAGCGCCGTCCCAGCATTCTTCTGCAAAACACCCGCAAGCCCAAGAAGGCCCGCACCGCCGGCAAGGCGGCGAAGCACCTGACGCCTGCTGAATCCTGAATATCGAGAATCAATCACGGTAGAGAAATGCGTTGCTGCACAATAACGCCTGTGCGAAGCCTGCCCAATCACGATTGCCCGTGGAATCTTCAAAATAGAGAAGGCTCCCAGCCAACTCCCTCGGACTCGGACTGCGAGCGAGTATCCTGCGAAAGAGTCGCTCGATACGCTGCTCTTTTTCAAGATCCTCGTCGGCATCTGCCAATCTGGCAGCACGGGCTGCGACAAAGGGACTATTAAGGAGATAGAGCTTCTGCATCGGGGTGGTCGTAACCCCCCTTCCGGCCGCATGCACATTGGCGTCCGGATAATCAAACTGCCTGAGAAAGGAATCCAGCTCCTTCCTGCTGATGCGGGCGTATACGGTCCGCCGCAGATTGTTCTTATCACTCACCTTCAGGGACTCTCCCCCCGGGTCAGTGAACACAAGTTCTCCGCTTGCCACCAGCATGGCATCCCGGAGCATTTCAGCACTGAGTCGCCTCCGGTTCATCCCGGCCAGCAGGGCATTGTCTTCCCTCCGGGTAGAGGCCTGCCGGTAGGTAGCTGAGAGAACCATTTCACGCACAAGAGCCTTCATGGACCACCCCTCCTCACGAAACTTTATCGCCAGGTAATCAAGTAGGAGGGGATGGCTGGGGTGATCTCCCGTAGTTCCAAAATTACTTGCTGATTTCACCAGAGAAACCCCAAAGATCTCTCCCCACAGGCGATTAACCATGACTCGGGAGGTCAGGGGATTGCCAGGGTCGATGATCGCTTCCGCCAGTTCCCTGCGCCCACTGCCCTCCCCGAAAGTCTGGCGCTCTTCGCCATTCGCCAGAACGCGAAGGAACCCCCGCGGCACCACCGCACCCTTATCCTCCACGTTGCCACGGATAAAAACATTAAGATCACGGGCCTTGGCATCCTTCACGACATGAAAGGTCTCCTCTCCCACCTTCCGGCTAGCCATGGAGACACTGGCAAAAACACCCGCCATGGCATGGTAGTCCTCGGTAGTGATCGGGTCGTAGAAGTGGTCGTGGCAGCGGGCACAGGCAACCGTGAGACCAAGAAACCCCCTTGTCACGGTGTCGACCCGGTCCTCCCATTCCTCTGCTTGGACGTCCAGTCGTCCACGATTGTAATACTGCGGACCCAGCCCGATGAAGCCAAGGGCCGCAAGATCCTCTTCCCCATGGTAATCGGCAGCCAGCTGCAAGCGGACAAACTGGTCAAAGGCGAGATCACGATTAAAGGCGGCTATCACCCACTTCCGGTACTGGTGCGCATGCGGATAGAAAAACTTACCATTATTCCCCACCTGATGCGCCTGGTCTTCCGCATACCGCATGACAGGCAGCCACATGCTGGCCAGACGCTCCCCAAACTGAGGGCGTGCCAGCAACCGATCCACAAGCTTCTCGTATGCCTGAGGCTCTTTGCTTTCCAGAAAGCTCTCTACCTCGTCAACATGGGGAGGCAACCCCGTGAGATCAAAACTCAGCCTCCGAAGAAGGGTTCTCTTTCCCGCCTCGCTCTCAGGTTGCAGCCCCGCATCTTCGAGCCTTCGCAAAACGAACCGGTCCAGATCCTTTCGTGGCCACTCCTTGCGCACCACCTCGGGCAGGGGTCCAGAGCGCGGCGGCTGGAACGACCAGAATTCACGAGCCTTCTTCCAGACGATTTCCTTCTCGGCGAGGACGGGAAAGATCCCCGCCACAAAGAAGAGAAGAAACACTGTGACCCGGCACCGGCTTTGCACGGAGATATTACGCACCAAAACCTTGCTTCGTTACAGCTAAAATCCGTCCCGAAAAGACCATCAGGGCTCCCCCCTACCAAGATCCCAGCAGCGAACCTCCCTGTCGTTGCGACAGTAAACCCGACCATTGGCCAAGGCCGGGTGGGACCACACCAGAAGCCGGCCAGCCACCGTGTGGGTAGGCTCAATGATCGAAGTCCGAGCAACCTCCAGGTATCCCTCCGGGCTGAGCCTCGCACTGATCATTTCCCCGTGGTCATTGAAGATCAGAGTCTGCCCAGATGGCTCGTGATGCACGGTAAAGGCATGAGGCCACGGACCGCGACCCGAACCATCGGCCCGCAGGAGTGGGCGAGGCGTTTCCCAGATCCGTTCTCCCGTTTCCATCATCACACAACGAAAGAGCCCCCGCTGCCCCCCCGAATAGATATATCCGCCGCTGGTCCATGCCGTGTTCATAACCCCGGCCACCCCCTTGCGCAGATTACGGCCCCAGGCTAACCGCGCCGACTTTCCATCAGGAGCAACCCGGATCGCTCCCGACTTATTGTTGTAGCCCATGATGAAAACGAGATCCTTCCAGACCCGGGGAGCACCAATGGCCATCCCGAATTGCGGTTTGAAAGGAACACTCCAAAATACCTTCCCGCTGTCGGGATCCATCCCATTAAGGTTTTCCGCATCCCAGACGAGAAGCTGACGATGGCCATTGATCGTTTCAATCACCGGGGTGCCATAGCCTGACTGGGGAACATCCAACGCCCTCCAGCGCTCCTTGCCCGTCATGCGATCGAAAGCAACCACCGTGCTTCCGCTACCACCAACCGGACAGATCAGAAGCTCACCCTCGACAACAGGATGGCCGGCCGTTCCCCAGAGCGGAGTTTCCAATTTGTATTCCTTCAAAATGTTCCGGTGCCACACCAGCTTGCCCTCTTTCGCTGTATAGGCACGCAGGTGGCCCTCCGCTCCCAGCGTATAGACCACTCCCTCGTGCACCAGAGGCGTCGTTCGGGGCCCAATCGCGTAAGGGTAGACTGAGGAGTAGTCGGCGTCGTAGGCATGCTCCCAGAGAACCTCTCCGTTACTCTCTCTGAGACAGCGAACCCGCTCCTTACCGGGGATACGGGCTCGCACAAAATTCACATTACTCCCAGGCTTCAGCTTCCCGGCGACGTAGGGTTCGGCAAGGCGGTCCACGACAAAGACCCTGCCTTCAGCCACCGAGGGACCGGCGTAACCGCCGCCCGTTGGGACCGCCCAGAGTAGCCGCGGAGATCGCTTGGCAAAATCAAGCTCTACATTTTTCTCCCTCCAGACCGCATCGCGCCCAGGGCCAAGATATTGAGGCCAATCCTCCGCCACGGAGCATGTAGTCAGGATCAGCAGGCAGAAGAGAATCCTCATCCCTCTCTGGTTCCTTAAAAGCCCTCTCGTGTCAAGTGATGCCCCATAAAGGAGCGAACTCCGGGGATATCGGGGAGAGACGACCTGAGAGCGAGACCCTCTTCCAGCTCACCCAGCCGAGTCCCCAACTTCAGGCCGG
>Ga0209404_10002405_pt1 | contig 11630 bp, 7 predicted proteins | sample TroAtlMetagenome_2_FD_187447 | JGI IMG/M metagenome (GOLD analysis project Ga0209404, IMG submission 187447) | Marine eukaryotic phytoplankton communities from Atlantic Ocean - Tropical Atlantic ANT8 Metagenome (SPAdes) (version 2) | ecosystem: Environmental > Aquatic > Marine > Oceanic | place...
CAGCAGCGGACTTCCCCTGTGCCTTCGCCTTAGATTCTGCCTTTGGGAAGAATTTGGCAGGACTCTGTCCCGTAAAGGCGAGGAAGAAGCCTGCAAAAAGTGAAAAAACCGTTATATGGGACATCGTTTACTGGATGGAATGCTTGGCGCCTCGGGTAAAGAGCTAAAGTGAAGGCAACTGCCGAAAAAAGCCAGCTTCTCTTTTACAAGGGGGCAGGTAAATGATAGCTCATTGATTTTACCGTGATGACAAACCAAGGAGGGAAGAGTATCTCGTGAAGTGGCGGTTTATTTCTGTCGGTAAACCTTCCCTGCAATATGCGAAAGGTGGGCTTGAGGAATACCTCAAGAGGTTGCGTCGTTATGTGACCGTGGAGCACGTAAGCGTGAAGAACGGCTCCCGTGAAGAGGAGCAGATGCGCCTGCTGGCCGCCAGTGAAGGATGCTACCGGATGGTATTTGATGAGCGCGGCGAACTACTGACTAGCCGTGAACTGGCTGAGGTGGTTACCGGCCTTGAGATGGATGGAGCGATCAAGTCTATGGCATTGATTATCGGCGGAGCCGAAGGGCATGGTGATGCTATGCGGCAGGCAGCTGACCGTATCATTTCATTCGGCCGGCTGACATTGCAGCATGAGCTGGCATTGGTTGCGGCAGCAGAACAAGTTTACCGTATCTATACCCTAAAGCGTGGTGAGCCGTATCACCGTTGAGACTGGCGCTAGATTTTCAACAAACGACCGCTGGCCTGTTCTTTCAGGAAGGCGGATGCCTTATCAAGGATGGGATCCCTTCCGGCCCTGTATGGCAGGGGAAAGGCAACCCGGATATCAGGAACCGCACCTTCTCCCTCAAGCCGTTTACCGGATGTGAAGGGGCGGATGACCGCGTCGCCAAGGTTGACAGGAAGCATCAGTTGCGCTCCTCCCGAGATGTCGATAAATCGTGCTGGCAGCACGGCGCCGGCAGTAGTTTCTCCGAGCAAGGTAATGTGGTGGTATTTCTGCAGGCGATAGGCCAGCATTTCCTTTGCACTGCGTGCTTCCCGGTCTATCAACAGGGCAATTGGGCGCTTCTCCTTGGCGAGGGTCCGGGCAATTTTTGAGATCACGTTTACCTGCCCGCCACGTCCGCGAAGGTCAATGGCAAGGGCCTTGGCTTGCTTAAGTTCATTGCGCAGGGCATCCTGGAGGAGGCCTGGCAGTTCGGCGGACATCACATTCCAGAGGTGCAGGTAGCCAATCGGAAACTCACCCCCAGGGTCGATTAGGCGGATGCTGCGTTTTACGGAACTCACGGCATCCAGTGGTTCACCCGCGCTGACGGTCAATGTCCTTGCCTTTGCGTTGGGTTTTCTCCGGTAGGTGATGCGGATTTTCTCGTTTCGGTCCAGTTGTATGGTGTGGATGTGCCGGTGAGCCTCGTAACCGGCCAGCGTGCGCCGTGGAGAATCTTCGAAGGCAATATTGTTTACCGATAGGATCTCATCGCCTGCCTTGAGTCCTGCCAGACGAGCGGGGGATCCGAACATCATTGAACGGACAAAATAACGCCCGGTTTCATTGAAATTAACTTTCTGGATATTAATGCCGAGGTGGAAATGCTCTCCACTACCGAACAGGTTGGCTTTTACCCAGGGAGTGATGATCGCGGTATGGGAAAGATTGAAGCTGTCGATGACGGTGTTCATGGCCTCATAGGCCCGTTCCCGGGATTTCGTGTTCCTGACGCAATCGACCAGCTTTTTTTCCAGTTGCCCCAAGTCTGCCCCCTTGAGACGGCGAAACAGCCGGTGCCCGGTGATATGACTGGCAATTTCTCGAGCGGTGATCACGAGCGTGGGATCAGGTGTGATCACGAGGTCGAGCTCAGAGCCGTCACGTAATACACGAATGCTGTTTTTTTCCGGCGCGCATTGCTTCAGGAAGGCAATAAATTGTTGCCGACTGTCATCAAATCTCCATTGCCCAAACCGGACAATGATGTCGTCCTCCTGCAATCCTGCACGCGAGGCAGCGCCGTCATCGAGGACTTGGTCAATGCGAATACCTTCGCCGGTCTCGCTGATCCTTACTCCAAGATAGCAACCGGAGTGTGGCGGGTTGAACCGCGCCTCTTCCTGGCCGCTTGCCGATGCGAGGCTGGCAGCAAGGGCGATGAGGATGATCCTCATGCAGCCTTTTTAGCAGCTGCTTTTTCTTTTCCCTTCCTTGGTTTTTTAGGGGCTCTTTTTACAGGCCGGGAATCCTCAGGAACTTTGTAGAGTTTACGGAGCCGTGCCAGTTCCTCTTTCAAAAGGGTCTCGGTTTTACTGTAGGCAGGGCTTCCGTAGACACTCTTTAATTCGTTAGGATCCTTTTCCAGGTCGAAGAGTTCCCATTCTTGCATGTTGTAGAAATGAATGAGCTTATATTTTTCTGTCCGCACACCGTAATGACGCCTAACACTGTGGGCTCCGGGAAACTCGTAATAGTGGTAATACATGCTCTTGCGCCAGTCCTTCGGGGTCTTGCCGCTGAAGACCGGCACCAGTGAGTGGCCCTGCATTGGCTCGGGAATGTCATTGACCCCGGCGATGTCCAGGAAAGTCTGGGCAAAATCCAGATTGGAAACAAAGTCGCTGTTGACGCTTCCCGGCTTGATGACCCCCGGCCAGCGGGCGACAAGGGGGGTCTTGAAGCTCTCCTCATACATCCATCGCTTGTCATACCAGCCATGCTCCCCCAGGTACCAGCCCTGATCGGAGGAGTAGATCACGATGGTGTCCTTTGCGAGGTCGCTTTCATCAAGATACTTGAGCAACCTGCCGATATTGTCGTCCACGCTGGCCACACAGCGCAGGTAGTCCTTCACGTAGCGCTGGTATTTCCACTTGATGAGGTCTTTTCCTTCAAGATTGGCTTCCCTGAATTTTTTATTCTTGGGTTCGTAGGCGGCATTCCAGCTTTCCAGCTGTGCGCTGGTTAGCCCGCGGGGTTGGTTCAGCTTGAGGTCATTGGCTGACAGGTGCCTGGCAATTGTCATTGTTTGTGTGGATGCCGCAGGCGTCCTTCCCTTGTAGTCATCCCAGAAGGTTTCCGGATAGGGCATTTCAACATCATTGTAGGTCTCGAGGTGATCGGGACCCGGTTGCCAATTGCGATGAGGAGCCTTGTGCTGACACATCAGCATGAATGGCTTGTCTTTGTCTCGGTCATTTTTCAACCAACTGAGGGTAAGGTCAGTGATGATGTCCGTGGTGTAGCCTTCTATTTTATTGGTGCCCTCCGGACTTTTCATTGGCGGGTTATAGTATGGTCCCTGCCCGAGCAGGACTTTCCATGCATCAAAACCGGTGGGGTCACTCTTAAGGTGCCACTTGCCGAAGACGGCGGTCTGGTAACCGTTTTTTTGCAGGAGTTTGGGAAAGGTTTGCTGACTGCCATTGAAACTGTTGCCATTGGTCATAAAGCCGTTGAGGTGACTGTGCTTACCGGTCAGGATCACTGCACGGCTGGGGCCGCAGATGGAATTGGTCACAAAACAGTTCTCGAAGCGCATTCCCTCACTGGCGATGCGGTCTATATTTGGAGTCTTGTTGCGGTTGGAACCATATGCACTGATAGCTTGGTAACCGTGGTCATCCGTGAAAATGAACAGGATGTTGGGGGACTTGCCATTCGCTGTCAGGCTAAGTGCCAAGGTGAGGAATAATAGGGTCTTTTTCATGACGTGTGGTTTTGAGATAAGGTCTTTAATGGTCGCTTGGCCGTGTTAAGAGGATTCAACTCTAACTGTATACCTGACTGTAAAAAGGCAAAAATAATGCTTTTAAATGTTTTGGCAGTGATGTTGATCATGATCTTGAAAGTCAATGTTTCCAAATTGTTATTTTCACTTTGGTTGCAGCGGTTTTTTAGTTAGCATACGAGGAGTGTTGTCTTTTCGTAGTTATCAATTTGCTGTCATCATGGCACTTGCCCTGATTGTTTCCCCGGGTGTTTTTGGTCAGGCCAACGCGCCGACAAAGCCAGCCAAGGATCTCAAGCCGATCAAGGTTTCCGAGGAGGAATACAAGCTTGGTAAGCTTTTCTTTAACCCAAAGACTCGTGAGATTTGGTTTCCCTGCCGGGTCAACCAGAATGAAGTGGTGTTGGAGTTTGCGATTTGCGATGAATTTCGCGGCAAGTTGCATGAAAGTTTGCTTTCCACGAAGGTGACCCCCTTTGAGATTCAGATTGCGATGAAACTCTTGCGCTGGGAGCCCTCCCGCCGCGACATTTACCGGAAGTTCAATGAGCAGGGCAGACCCATTGGTGTCCTCAAGGATGACGGCAGGGGGCGCATGGCGATTCTAATCAGGCATAAGGGTAAGGATGGCAAGGAGACTACTGAACCCCTTGGGAACTGGGTGCATAATGCGACTACCAAGGAGGTGGTCGGCCCCGGAAGCTGGACTTATACCGGATCAAAGGTGGTGGACGGATATTTCCTTGCAGCTGAGGATGGAGCTATTGCGGCCGTTTATCGCTATGAGGGATCCTTATGCAACACCTTTAACCCTGGCAGTGATGATGATGAACTGTGGTTTCCGGTTGCGGAAAAGGTCCCGCCCATAGATACTGTCGTTACTGTTATCCTCAAACCTTTGCCTGATGTGGAAGTGCCTGCCGAGCGCCGGTTGGACAAACATGTTAGAGATAAAAACAATAAGAAGTAAAAGACAGCCACAACCTACGTCACCCTTCATTAAAATGAAAATTATCACAGTTATCCTCTCTGCCGGAATTTTCTTTACCGGCTTTGCTTATGCCCAGAATGATGCTGCTAGACTGCGCAATGAATCCATAAAGAGGGAGGTTGAGCATGCCGTCTCCAGAAGTGTTGAATTTCTGGTAAAGCAACAGAAGGAAGATGGGCGCTGGGGGGAGGAGAGCTACCCTGCACTTACCGGTTTGGTTGTTCAGGCCATTCTTGGAGATCCTTCCCGTGAAGGAATTGCTTTGCCGGATTCCGTTGAGAAGGGGCTCGAATATATCCGTTCCAAGGTAAAGCTTGATGGTGGTATTTACGGTAAGGGACTTGGTTCCTATAATACTTCAATCTGCATGATGGCGCTGATTGCCGCCGGACAGGAAAAGGACAAGCAAATTATCTTGAATGCCCGAAAATTTTTGGTCAATCAGCAGTCGGATTATGACCGGAAGGGTGAGACGGATAATGTCTTTGACGGTGGGGTAGGTTATGGTTCCAGCTATTCGCACCCGGACCTTTCCAATACCTATCATGCCCTTGAGGCTCTCCATTATACCCGTGATCTGGTCAAGGAAGCCCCAGATAAGGCATTCGACCTTGACTGGGAGGCGGCAATCGACTTTGTCGCTAATTGTCAGCAGCGCCCTTCAGCCAATAAGGCGGACTGGGTGAGCAAGGATGCCAAGGACCGGGGTGGGTTTGTCTATTTTCCTGGCAAGAGTATGTCTACTGAGGAGACAGCCGATGGTAAGGTTGCTCTGCGCTCCTATGGCAGCATGAGTTATGCCGGCTTGCTTAGCTTTGTTTATGCCAACATGAAAAAGGATGATCCGCGCATTGTTGCGGTGATCGACTGGCTAAAGAAAAACTACAGCATTAATCAAAATCCCGGGATGGGGGAGCAGGGGCTTTTTTATTACTATAATACGATGTCCAAGGCGCTGAACATCCTTGAGGTGGAAAACTTTGAACTCGCCAACGGCAGCAAGGTGAACTGGCGCGAGGAATTGACCAAGAAGCTCTTTAATTTACAGAAACCTGATGGTTCCTGGATGAATGACAATGGTCGCTGGTGGGAAAAGGACCCTGTTTTAACCAGTTGCTATGCCCTGCTGTGCTTGGAGCGTATCTATCCCGGGCTTTAGAAAAAGGACTTAGTAGCAAACGTGTTACCTGAAGCCTTCTGACCATTTGGGGCAGAAGGCTTCCTTTGTTAAGAGGGAAATTAGGGAGGAATCGGCCGATAAAAAGCGTCCATATCATTGAAATTTGCTTGCAAAGAAAAGCGCATTCTAACTAAGTTAAGGTGATGAAATTTTTAATTCACTTTTTCTCGATTACTTTGCTGGGCTTAAGTTTTCTTTCAGCGCAGAACATTGTAACAAAGGCTGTAGCTGATTCTTCTGCGGACTTTTTGCAGAGCTTTCCGGCAGAGGGTGTTCCAGATGCCAATGGTTGGAATTATGGCTGGTATGATTTGGCTGCAGATGCGGACAATGCCTACAACTATGAAGCGGATTTCCAGCAGTTTGCTGACGGCCAGACTCGGGGCAATGGATTTGGTGTGGTTCCCGGAGGATCGCCCTGGACTTCAGTTGCCGCTGAAAACAGAGGACACCCACAAGGAGGTGGATCAGAGCAGTGGCCTATTCGCCGTTATACCGTTGAAGCTGGCACTCCCTCCGATGCGATTATTAACTGGTCAATTGCAGCTGACAATACGGGCGGTTCAGGTACTACGCTCAATGTCTATCGCAATGGTAATGAGATTGCCACGGCAACAACCAGACAGGCAGCAGGCCTGAGTGGTTCTGTGGAGGTCGATGACCTCTCGGTTGGTGATGTGATTGATTTTGCGCTCACCCCGGTTGGTGATGATGGTAGTAATGCGCAGGCTGCTGATGGTTCTTTTTTCGGTGGTACCGTGACGGCCAGTTTTGAAACCCAAGGTGTGGTTGCTGATACCGTGGCTGACTTTTCTGGCCAGCAGGGTGAAGGAGGATGGACGTATGGATACCTTGATGGCTTTACCAATAATCAGCCTGCAGTTGGCGATGACCATGGCGGCAATTTCACCGCGTTTGATGCGGGTTTTTGGAACGGAAGCAAATGGGACTTTCCTAGCAATCCTCCTTGGACTGAAATTACCTCGGTTGGGGGTCATCCGGCCAGCTCTCCCACTGAACAGTGGGCAACACGGCGATGGACTGTTCCTGAAACTGAGGAAGGTGACTTGCTCGTTGAGTTTGATTTGGCTAAGCCCAATAATGCAGGTGGCACCACGGTATTTGTCATGCATAACGGCAAAGTGGTGAATAGCGTGCAGACAAATGGAGCTCTGGTTGAAGACTGGGTGAAGGTCTCCCGTGCCAATGCTGGTGATACGATTGATATTGCCCTTTCCCCTCTTTTTAATGGAAATGCGAGCGATGGTTCGGATGGTTCCAATTTCTCGGCTAAAATCCATTTGTTGGTTGTGGAGGCAGATTCGGATTCCGATGGCCTTCCTGATGCTTGGGAAACCCGGTATTTCCCAAATGATCTGACACAGCTCAGTGGACTAGGTGGGGCTGATTATGATAATGATGGGTCCAGTGATCTGGCTGAGTATGAAGCGGGAACTGATCCGACCTTCAATCCTGACACGGATGCTGATGGGCTTCCGGATGTTTGGGAGGAGAATTATTCTCCGGGTGATCTTGCCAAGCTAAGCGGTCTGGGGGACGTGGATTTTGATAATGACGGTTTGACTGATCTTGCTGAATACAATGCCGAAACGGACCCAACCAATGAAGACAGTGATGGTGATGGACTTAAGGATGGAGCTGAAATCGCTACCCACAATACCGACCCGCTTAAGTCGGATACTGACGGTGATCTGCTCAGTGATGGTGATGAGGTAAACTCTTCTGGTACCAATCCTCTTCTTGCCGATAGTGATTCTGACGGGCTATCTGACAAAGACGAGATTGACGAATGGGAAACAGATCCGCTTGATTCAAACCTGATTGGGGACTCGGTTACTGAATTTAGTGGTGTTCAAGGTCAGGAGGGATGGAGTTATGGATATCTGGCTGACTTTACCAATAATCAGCCCCAGATCGGTGATGAGCATGGTGGAACCATGAATCTTTTCCCTGCAGACGGCACCAATGTCAGACAAGCTGATGTCAACCTTTGGAATGGTACAAACTGGGATTTTGTGGGTAACCCACCTTGGACTCTTATTACCAATGTTGGTGGTCATCCGGATGGCACCAACCAAGCGGTTGGAGAGCGCTGGGCCACACGTCGGTGGACAGCCGCGGCTGCTGACACCGGAGATATTCTAGTCTCCTATAACCTTTCAAAGCCGAACAACGGGGGAGGAACGACTCTCTTTATTGTTCACAATGGAAAAGTGGTGAGCAGTGCTCAGAGCAACAATGCGGCAGGTGTTACCGACTCTGTGCGTATTGATAATGTGATTCCTGGTGATACGGTGGATGTGGCTCTTTCTCCTCTTTTTAATGGTAATGACACGGATGGTGGTGACTCTTCGAACTTTGGAGCGAAGATTAACCTGCTCTTTGCCAGAGAGCCCTCTGATGCAGATATTGACGGTCTGGAAGATGCCTGGGAGACACGGTATTTCCCAAATGATCTGACACAGCTCAGTGGATTAGATGGGGCTGATTATGATAATGACGGATCCAGTGATCTGGCTGAATATGAAGCGGGAACTGACCCGACGGATGAGGATAGCGATGATGATGGTCTGAAGGATGGAGTAGAGACTAATACCGGTGATTTTGTAAGCGCTGATAATGCAGGCACAGATCCCCTTTCTGATGATTCGGATGGCGATGGTCGCAAAGATGGTGAGGAGATTGCCGGTACTCGTGGGCCTCCATCGGATCCTACGGATGATGATACCGATGATGACGGATTGGCCGATGGTGCGGAAGTTGATACCTGGCAAACCAATCCGAATAATGCAAACACTGACGGGGATAGTGCTAGTGACGGTGAGGAAGTGGCACTTGGTTTCGACCCACTCGATGCGGTGAGTGATCCTGCGACATCACTTGCTGATTCTCGCACCGGATTCAGTGGGGTTCAGGGAGAGAATGGATGGAATCATGGTTATCGCAACTTAACTGCTGATGGTGGTGCTCAGGACTATGATGCGCAGTCAGACTTCATTGCTTTTTCTGCTGATGCTTGGGATGGAGCAAACTCGAAGTGGGATCTTGGTCCCAATGCTCCATGGACTGAGTTGGGTAAAGAGAATACTCATCCAAATGGTATCAATAATCAGAACAATGGAGGTATGCACTGGACGGTGCGCCGTTGGACGGCAGGTGCTGAAGTGGGTGCAGGCAAACCGGTTGCACTTCGATGGAATGTTCGCAAGGCTAACCCCAACGGCACCGGTGTGACAGGGGCTGTGCATATTAATGGTGTCCGGGTGGATTCTTTGGTCATTGCTGGTAATGACCGAACCGGGGAAGTGCGGACATATTATGCCAACATTGTTGCTGGTGATATTATCGACTTCATTCTAGCTCCAGATGGAGTTGATGGTGATCAGGCTGATGGTTCAGACGGTAGCTTCAACTGGATTACTATTGATGGCTATATTCCCCCCAATCCTCTGCAACCGGATGGATCGGCATTTGTGCCAGCGGCAACAGATGAATTAAGCATTACCAATATTGCATACAATGCTAATAGCGGCACGGTGACACTGACGTGGCCATCGGTTAACGGTCGGACTTATGCCATTGATACCTCTACTGGGCTTTCTGCTGAAGGCACTGATGGCGGTTGGGCTGAATACGATGACAGCATTCCCGGTGTTGAGGGTGAAGCAAGATATGTGATTCAGCTTGGTGAGCCTGTTCCGCGCTTCCTCTACATGAGAGTTAGAGATATAACCAATAACCAATAGTTATATAACTCATTTTATTTAAACCGTGCCAGCAGGTTGAACCTGCTGGCACGGTTTTTTTTATGCCTTATTGTATGGCTGTATTCTGACTGCTTTTGCTATGCAAATTCTCCCCAATATTTTTTCCCTGCGTATCCTTTTGTTGAATATTTTGCTACTCTATTCTGTTGAGGTTGGGTTAGCGCAGAAGGTTTATATTTCGGAATTCATGGCTTCCAATAGCGATGCCTTTGAAGATTCCGATGGAGATAGTTCTGACTGGATTGAGTTATTCAATGCATCTGAAGAACCAGTGAGTCTTGATGGCTGGTATTTAAGCGATGATCAGTCAGATTTGACGATGTGGAAATTTCCCGCGGTGACTATAGGAACAGGTCAATTTATGGTGATCTTTGCTTCCGATAAGGACCGAAGGGATCCCGCCGGTCAACTTCATACCAATTTCAAGCTGACTTCCTCGGGTGAATATCTGGGATTGATCCGCCCTGATGGAGTGACCGTTGAGCATGAATACGGCCCGAGTTATCCTCCTCAGGTTAATGATGTTTCATACGGATTGAGTATGGGCAGCAATAATTCCATTGTGCTGGATTCAGGGGCGCCCTTGAAATGGAAGATTCCAACAAATAATAATGATGCCGTTTTAGCGGGTAATAATCCGAACTCTTGGATCACTAATTCTTTTAATGACTCATCGTGGGGCAATGGATTAAGCGGAGCTGGGTATGCGCGCTCAGAACCGGATGCTTATGATGATTACATAGGTACCGACCTCGAGAACCAGCTTGATGGTGGGAATACCGGAGTTTACCTGCGCTTCGCGTTTGATCTTGATGATCCTTCTGCTATTACCGCTCTTACTTTGCGGATGCGTTATGATGATGGCTTTGTGGCCTACTTGAGTGGTCAGCCCGAACCGGTGGCATCTGCCAACGCTCCTTTACCCGATAACTTGTTCTGGAACTCTTCGGCGACGGCGAATCAGCCGGATGGTGATGCAGTGCAATACGAGGATTTCTCTATTTCTGAAGGAGCTCTTGTAGCTGGCAGGAATATTCTTGCAATTCATGCCTTAAATACTTCCCCGACGAGCTCTGATCTGTTAGCTCAACCGCAATTATTAATACAGCAATCCGCCCAAGTGGGGAGCGAGAAGAATTACAGTGTTTCTCCAACTCCGGGCGCAGTAAATTCTCTGGGTGGTATTCCTGGTCCGTTACTTAAAAATGTGACCTCTGTCATTGAGCCAATTGATGTCGGGGCGGACCCATTGCAGGTAATAGCGGATTCGGTCGCAGAGTTTTCAGGGCAGCAGGGTGCTAATGGATGGAGGTATGGTTATCATCAAGGTTCGGGAGCATATAATCCGAGCGTGGATTTCATTCCCTTTACCGGAGGAGAGGGACAGGGGGAATGGAATGGATCATCTCAGCAGTGGACGGGATCAATATGGGATCTGCAAACAGCATCAACTTCACCTTGGACCAGCGTCGGTTCCTCAGGTGTTCATCCGAATGATTCCAACCCGGGTCCTCGCCATGCTGTAATCAGGAGATGGACGAGCGATGTATCCGGAATGCATTCTATTTCAGGATATTTCAATAATACTAGTAGTAGTGGCGATGGCACCACTGGGAGGATTTTTCATAATAGCACAGAGATTTTTTCAGCGATTTCCGACGGTAATAATCAGTCCATTGGATTGTCAGTAGACCTTTCTCAAGGGGATACTCTTGATTTCTATGTAGATGTTGGTGCAGCAGACAGTGATGGTTCTGATGGTACGAATACCGGTTTTCTGATCGCTGAGGGAGGAGAGGAGGCTGAAGAGGTTCGGGTTCCGATTACAGCTGAAGTTGCCGCTACGATTAATCCACTGGCTTCAGTTGTTTTGAGGTATCGCTTGATGTTTGAAGATGAAGCGGAATTAGCAATGGTAGATGATGGGAGTGGTAACGAT
>Ga0209404_10002406_pt1 | contig 11630 bp, 18 predicted proteins | sample TroAtlMetagenome_2_FD_187447 | JGI IMG/M metagenome (GOLD analysis project Ga0209404, IMG submission 187447) | Marine eukaryotic phytoplankton communities from Atlantic Ocean - Tropical Atlantic ANT8 Metagenome (SPAdes) (version 2) | ecosystem: Environmental > Aquatic > Marine > Oceanic...
CGCCCCAATAAAATCTCTTGTGTACTTTTAAATCACACTCTTGGCCTTTGACATGTTTAAGTAATTCTACAATAGCATATTCGCCAAAGCCACCAACATAATAATCTAATGGATATGCTAAGACTGCTGATATATTTTGTGCGCCTCCTACAAATGCTAGGTGAGGATATATCTCTTTCAGTTCTCTTATAATACCTACCATCTCCTGCACTTTGGCCTGATTCTTAGCACCAGAGCCACCAAGTGGAAACATAGCAGATATGCCAACCCAATAGGTATCTTCTCTCACTCGTGATTTAAAGAATTGTAATAGTTCTTCTCGTGTCCAAGCAGGCCAAAAGTCTAATACTTCTATGTCCCAGCCTTGCTCTCGTAAATATGTGGCTATCCTGTGGCCACCAGCAGATCGTTTAAGGCTAACCCAAGCTACCTTTTCGTCGTCTTTTGTATTGATGTTTTGATTTCTACTCTCTGATGTGTCTTCTCTCTCAAGCACACCACCGAGTATAATCCCATGCCCTTCATTCACTTTATATCTCTTCTAGTTGTCCACGCATTAGAAGTTCACGCCATTGTGGTACTTCTAATTTCATTTTACTGCTCTTTATTATCTCATAAGCATCCAATTCCTCTCTAATGTCAAAGAACAATGATGTCTCGACTACTGGAGGATCTGGAACTTCCCATTCCCACAGATATTTATTTAAATCTTCAAAGGGAATATAAAAATCAAAATTGGCATCAACTACTGTTCCTAAATATGGTCGTAAATGTGTAGAGTAGAACATGTTATTTCTTTTCCTACCTATGTCGTGCATGCTCATGCCATGTAGGAATGTGCCGTGCTTGTGCTGTTGTATAGGATCACGCAATACTAATATGTGCGTGTGGTTTGTGTAGTCTTCTGTGATCTTTTTCCAATGATGTGGTTTGACATAGGCCAGCATAGTTTGAGTGCCTACATTTTTAAAGAAAGGCTCAAAAGGATATATTCCTACTGGTCCGTGTGAATATATTGTGATGTTTGGAGTCTCTAAATATGTAGTTAGGACTTCATCGTCTGTATATCTCTCAGGAGCTCTGTTCATCTTCTATCTTATCGACGATAGCATCCAGCACAGCTTTGTTATAATCTAGAGGATTGATAAATTCTATACTATTACCAAAGAAGTGAATGAGAGTATAACCTCTACTGTCTGATTTATCCTTACAAAAATCAATCATTTTGCCTGTGCCTTCTTTAAAGCCTATTTTATAACTCGTGTACATTGCACCGATCAATATAACTATCGCTGCCATTTGAAATACTATATCCATAACCTCTCCGCTAAATTTCGTAATAAAAATAATAATCCTACACCATTAAGTAGGACTAACGCTCTGTCTTTCCATAAGAATGAAACTATCAACCAAAGAGCTACTCCTAAGACAGATAGAATTAAATCTGCTATCTGTAGGCCGTCTACTCCTCTTATGGACATTGCTGCTAATATAAAAACAGAAGCAACCCATTTGATATACCAATCTATTGTATATTTAGGAGTAGCAGACTTAAATATTCTTGTAGAATTTTCTAGTTCTGCCTTCGAGAATTCTTGCTGTTTCTTTTTTGTCGACATAATTGTAGATCTCCTCCCAATTTCTGATAACTTGGACAGGACCATCATATTTTAAATTGTGTCCGTGTTCCATAAGTAACGCTTCAAAGCCAACATTATGGCCTGCTTCAGCATTTACATATTTGTCCTCTATCCAAATACTACCATCATATTTATTAGCAAGCTCAATTAGAATATCATCTTTATCAGCACCACATGGTAAATAGTGGTATTCAACAAATGTATCCTCACCAAATAGTTTTTTAAGATTAGCAGTCCTTAATGTCTGTGCATATACATCATCACTCAAGCTCGTTACTGCTACAAATCTGTAACCTAATTTCTCTGCCATTAGTTTGATGTAATGTTGTGCATCTCTAAGTGGCGGTAAAAAGCCCATGTGGGCTGATGAATTAAACTGTGCAACTAATCTGTCTGCTAGAGTTTTACTAATTGAATATTGATTGCATACACTATATTGTGGATCAGGTCCTCTTTTGTGGCCATTTGATTCCATCCATGTGTGAAATGCGAATTCCCAATCTAGGCACACACCATCACAATCAGTTAAAATTACTTTGTTCTTATCATACAACATTATGCTGGTCCATCAGGTCCTTCCTCAAAGCACTTATTGGCATATTTGGAAGCTAATTCATCGTGACTGAAAATGTCATATCCGGTGAACAGAATTTTGTGGTTCTCGTCGCCGTCATATGGACAATCTGCAAATGGTTTAGTACCTAACGCATCTATGTCTAGGTCTAAGGCCTTTGCTAGCTGCTGTGTAGACATCTCGAGTCCATCTTCATAATGTCTTTCTAGTATCATGTCGTTTATTTGGTGGCTCATATTTTTATCCTTTTTCTTTATTATATCACTATTATGCACTCTTTAGGACCTTTTGTCAAGCACTTTTATCACCTTAATTGGCTCATCAAATGCTTGTTTTATATACTTATGAGCTAGTTCTTTCTGTAGTTTCCACGCTTCTAATTCCCATGGCAGACTGCGACGATCTTTATATTCTTTACCATACCACATTGTCTTTGGAAAGGCCTCTTGTAACTCTTTCCTAGCATATTGTTTGACATGTACCATTTCATGGCAGGTGGTTACAATAAGGTCGTATAGTTTTTGCTTACCATCTATATCTATTTCAAATTCGTTACCTTCAACATGTAAGCATTGACCCATAACATTTTCTGTAGCTTCGTAATTGCCAACAGTTATATTAATATCTATTGTTCTGTGTAGTGGTAGGAGTTCGTCGATGCAAAAAGACATTACATCTAATATTCTTTCTCTCTGACTTTTAAACCCTCCAGAAATGAAGAGTCGATTTCCTGGGTGCATGCTACACCTCTGTCATATATGTTTGGTCTTGAATTTCTGCCTGTAAGCCTGTTACTAATTTGCTACCCATATTATCTTGGCATAACTTTTCAATTAGTTGGCCTAGTTCTGCAGAATTAAGTCTTCTAATAGACTCTGCTATTTCAGCTGGCTTATCTGCCACCGCTGTTTCTTTCGAACTCATGTATCAACTCCTCACCTGTTAATTGTTTACCTTCAGACATTAGTATTTTCTCGCCTGTCTTGACAATAGTTCTTTCTATTCTACCATCGTTGAATTGGATATCCATGACTGGACCGTCATCTGTGTCTTGTGGCCTGTCGTCATACCAACATGATTTAATTTGATGTGAATGTAAGCATTTTACACCATTAGCCCATTCTTCTGCTTCTAGTTTTAATTTTTGCTTATAAACCGTTTCCATATATTGAGTCATATAACCCTCACTTCTTTATTATATGTATTATTATGCACTCTTTCGAAGTAAAAGTCAAGGTTAAATAATGGTTTTGGTCCTATAAAACAGGTGTAACGATTGTTACTGCGCCTCAATATAGGACCAGAACCGACTGGATTAGTCTTCTGATTTAACCAGTGTCCAGATGCCATACGCCAATGCTGGCCAAGCTAATAATTTAACTATGGGTGCTGCCACAATTATTAATAATGAAACACCGATGAGGGTTGCCCCATCCCATGATGTACGCTCTTTAAAACGAGCTTTTATATAATCTAGCATAATTGCCTCCTATAAGTTATTTTTTCTGTCTTGGATTTCTCCACGACGGACCTTAGCAGCTTTGGTTATTGCCATAAGTGCTTTCCTTGCTCTTGCTGCTGATGCTTTAACATTGTTTTCTTCAAAGTTTTCATGCTCTGATAGGTAAGTGCTAAAGGCTTCTACGATTGCGTCATGTGTCGCCATAATATTCTCCTATAATATATTATTAATCGGTTTCCCTTGGGATTATGCTCCATCTACCAAACAGTACGACTGAATAGTATGAAGCGTATGCTTTCCATTTAGCAATGGGTGGATCTGACTCCAACATTGCCTCTAGAAATACTTTGTCTGCTATTGTTTTAGCTTGACTTGAAACTCTTTTAGAATGTGCTGTTTCACTTGTACCGCCTGAGCCTACATGATATCCATTGTCTTCACGATACTCTCTTATTGCCGAGTAAAGGGCATCATGGATAACTGCTGATCTAGCAATATCAAATGGTGCTATAAAAGCCCAGGCCAGTCTTGGTACTGATGCCAAGTCTGTCTTAAAACCTTTAGGTGCTTTTACTTTCCCTGCTTTTGTTACTTGTGCCTTAACTTCTTTAAGGACGGTTCTATCTTTCTCAGACAGCTTATCACTATCAAAGATTAAACTAGAGTCAAGTATCCACCTTTTAGGTGGTGTAAACTTAGCGTCTAGTAGTTTATTAAACTTACTCATCATATCTCCTTTTTATATAAGTCCTATTCTTATTTATAAATAATAGAAACATTAGGTTGACATTTGGTGCCCTAATGTGCATACTAATAGAAATAGGAGAGTAATATGGCAACAATGGATTTTGATATAGCGAGTAAGGGTAATGCTCGAGTAGGTATATTTTTAAAGAAATGTAAAGACAACGCCGATCATGATTTAGCTAAAGGCCCATCAGCCACTGGCGAAACCGTTAAACTTAAAAAAATTTCGTCAAAACAGGCGCCAGATACAAAATTAGCAATTAAAGACATGAGTGTTGATAAATTAAGTAGGATGCTATTCCCTAAAGGATCAAATGTATATTATTGGACTGATGGAGATGAAAGGCTAACCTTAAGTAACCTACATAAGAGCGACGATTACAAAGATGGAAAGACTACATTTAATAAAGGCAATGTCGCTGAGATATTATTTGCTGCTGCTATTTTTCTAAGATTCAAATCAAAAGGCCAGAGAGTAACTGAAGCACAAATCCGTTCATTCATTAAAGGTTTAGATGCAAATAAGATTAAAGACAAGTTTCATGTTGAAAGTAAAAACTTAAATCCTGACACAAAAAGAGAAATGAAAAACCCTGTAGACATAATACATTTTGAATATGCTTTATCATTGAATAATTATCGAGCCGTAAAAGATGATAACTTATGGTCTGCATGGAATAAAATACTCCAAGGCACATTGACATACGCAAATTCAAGTGAAGTAAAAACATGGGCTGATAAGTTTTATGAAAACGGCCTTAAGAATGAGATCTGGGTATATTCTGATGGAGAAACAGATCAGAAAGGCACAAAGGTAGATGTTAGAGTTACAGCTAATGATCACGAGGGTAAACAAATAAAATTGCCTCTTAATATATCTCTTAAAGCAGGTGCTGTTAAACAGTTTGGACAATATGGTGGTACAAAATATTCAGTACAAAAGAAACTATGGAAAGAGTTCTTTGGTATAGATATTACAAAATTATATAGCGAAGATGATTTTTATAAGTTAATGGGCTCAACAGATCATGAAAAGGATATGGCGGATGCTCTTAACATGTCATATTCTAAGGTGGCACCAGAAGTTGCTAAAGCACTAAGTACAGTTAAAGGTATGAATTTATTCTTTAAGGCCGTTAACTACCACATGACAAAAAAAGAAAACCCTGTGTTCCTAATACAATTAGATGATAAAGGACAAGCTATAAAATATGATACCAGTGATCTTAAAAATAAGTTAAAAGACCTTACATTCACCTCCTCATTAGAAAAGAGTGGTACATTACCAATGATGAGAATTCATACCACAGTTGATAAAAAAGAAAATACATTCTTAGATATAAGAGTTAAAAGAGGAGACTACGCAGCAGATGGTACTCCTTATTACAGGAATATATTTGAGAAAGGTAAACACTTTACCAATTTGTTAAGTTCAATAATAGAGGACTAATGTCTAAAGCTTCGTTATTTTTCCTATTCAATCACAACAACAAATTATATATTGTTGATAACAACCATGTGCAGGATGTACCAAAACCTCGTGAATTGATTAGAAGGTTCTCTACTATTGAACAAATAAGAGAGCATGCACTACACCTAGGAATACCTGTTGCTAATGACACAGCTCGAGAAAGAACTAAACACCACACACCTGAAGGCCTGGAAAGAATAAGACAAGCAAAGTTAGGAGAGAATCATCCTGCTGTTAAGAATGGTAGAGGTCCTGAGTTTAGAGAGAAAGTATCTAAAACAATGACAGGCACAAGAGGTGGTGAGAATAATCCAATGTATGGCAGGAGCCACAGTAAAGACACTCGTATAAAAATGTCTTATGCTTCTAACTTTAAGGTTAAGCGTCGTTGGTGTGTATCTCCTGAGGGAGTGACTACAACGATACCAGTAACTGAACCGTTACCTGAAGGCTATCAGTGGGGAAGGTTCTATGATAAGTATAAACCTGATACTATTTCTTTGCCTTCTGACGAGTCTTCTTCTTAGTTTTATTCCAATCAGTAATGCCTAGATCAGGCAAGATTGCTTCAAGTTTAGGATATAGTTTTAGAAGTTTTTGATCTTTAATATGTGTTATAAGCTCTGCTTCTTTATGATGTACACCTTCTAGAATAGACATCCAATTCATCTCTCTTTTCCATTCAGGTAAATTATTCATATTAGATTCAGGATCTGTAAACGATTTAATCCTTCTAAACTCTAATGAGAGAGTAGACTCTCCCATATCATCTGGTATGTCATCTTTTATTTTAGTCATCTCTGGCATACCTTCAGGTAGATTCCAGTCTACTTTATCAGCACCCACGCCCCATCTTACAAATGGAACGATCGTCTGGTTTTTACTTGCGATTGTTTTAAGCCTTTCAACTTGTTCTTTTTTAGGTGCTTCAAATACCCAATCAAGGGCTTCATTAACTTGCCTAAATTTAGTTATATTATTCGGTAGCATAATGCCTCCATTAAAAATTATATGCTGCACTTATTACAGCTTCACCGTCGCCATCTCTATCTTGTCCTAATGTTGCCATCAAAGTATAATCCGAGATGTCTTTACTTATATTTATACCATAAAAATCCATAGGATCTTGGTAGAATACCGATAGGCTTACATTATCAACAGGTATATCATAACTATATTCTGCAAAATGATTACCACTATCGTCTAAGTCTTGATAGTATGATGCTGTAAATCTCCTAAAGGTTGCACTGGTGTACCATTCTTCTAATTGGTTACCAGACTCATTATTAAAATTATATTGGATAAGGCCTACATCTACTGACAAATCGTCTGTTATATCGTATCCATATCCAGCATAAAAGTCGTACTCATAATCTGAATTGTCGCCATAGTCTACTTGTGATACCCAGGTACCTGCATATAGACCATTATGTCCTACTTCAACTCCTGCTGAGATTGCTGGACTGCCCTTTTGGCTGGCTCCTCTCCATAAGTAATCTGAACCAACTGTAATATTACCACCAACATCAACGGCAGTAGCGTAAAAAGGTGCAACTATTAGTGTTGCTAGTATTAAAAATTTCTTCATTTGTTTCCTTGTAGTTAAAAGTCTTCGATACTCTCAATCATTTGTTGCATGTTGTGCTGTACAAAATAACCAAGAAGAGAGTCTTTCTCTTTATTAGTTTGTATCTTGTAACTATGTATAATACTTTCCTTTATATCTTCTGGTGTTTTGGACAAATCTATTAGTGTTCTATTACGAGTCCAACCATGTGCCATTTCACTTGTAACAAATTCTTCTGGCTTCATCATTTTCCATTCAGCTAATAGTTTCTTACGGATAGGCTTTTGCCTTTCACCATTAATAAACACATCATCTGCTGATAACATGTTAGGTATGCCGTCGCCTTTATCACCTATAATAATATGTTCCATTAGGTATTGCTCTGGTGACTCTGGTAGCTTAACCCATTTCTTTTGTGCTGGTGCCCACTGCTTTACATTAGGAAACTTCTGTAATTGCTTAAAGTCGTGATCTCCTGACACAATTAAGAACGGTTCTATTATTAGTTCGTCTTCAAATAGTGGGCCAGGTTCTCCTACCGTCTGACTATACTCTGCTAATACACCAATGACATCATCTGCCTCAGCACCATCAACATCAATAACAGGATAGGGAAATACCTCTGACAATTCATCTCTAACAAGATTAAGAGATTCAAATATCATACTCCAATCTAAACTAGATGCATCTCTTGTGGCCTTCCTACCTGCTTTGTAATTGGGATATACTTTACGACGCCAGTAATGTCTGTTATCACATGCTATTACTAAATCACCAAACTCTTTTCTGTGCTTCTTATTATATGCTCGTATAGTATTAACGATCATGTGCCTGAGTAAAGGTAGGTTAACCTCTACATCAGAACGATTACGAAGTTCTGCCATAAAGGCACCAATAGCAACCTGATTATAATCTATGACTATCATGTTACTGGACCTTAAGGATCAGCATGTTAGGATTAATACGAGTCTTAACTTTCATCTTCTTGCCTCGTATTTTACCAACAGCATCATGTAAAGCGTTCTTAGACTTCTTCACTATCAGTGGTAATTGTTCTGTATGCTTTCTCAGAGTCTTTTCATATGACATATCTGTATCATATCCTGTTATGCTAGTGCCTTTAACACCCAAACCACCAGGGTTCTTAGACGCATATAGCCCTAATCTACGCCGTTTTGTGTCATATACCCACACCTCACTACACCCTAATATATCTATAGGGTTAATAGATGCTATGGATAAGTCTTTATCTGCTTGTAAATAGCGTAATCTTGCTACTATCTTACGAGGATCTTGAGGCTTCTTACGCCTTACAACCTTCTTCTCTTTAACATCAACAAGTCTTATCGTTGCATCTGTTAGATAGTCCACAATCTTTTTAGTGTTGGGTCTGCTAATGTGGCTGTAACCTTCGACTAACTGTTCGTCCCAATCAGATCTGTCTTTAATCTTACGAACTCTTACAAGTTCACTAAACTCATCAAGGATACTAGATATAGTATCAAAAGCCTCCGAGGCCTCTTCTTTGTTCAGTGGTAATGAAGACAGCAAAGTTTCTACACCTGCTCCTTTCTTTCCATCACCTAGTGACTCTACTGATTTCTCTATAGCATCTAGGAACATGGGTAGCTCTTCTCTAACAGGTTTAGGTTTTAACTTAACAACCTTCTTAGCTGCTTTCTTTTCAGCTATAGCTTCGTCACCTTTCTCAATCATAAGAGGTAGTTTGTCATCAATAAAATCTCTTACTTTTTGAGGCATCCAACCTACCTTGTTCTGAAAGAAGGCATACTCACCTAAGGTTAGGAACCTCCAATCAGGACAGCCAAGCACAGATGTTTGTGTCTTTTTATCCCAACCAGAATGTTTCTTAACCCACTCTCGAAAGTGTTTGTAAGTTTCTCTTGTTGCTATTTCCTGGTGTATCCAGTATTGCGTGTCTTGATGGGCTTTATATCGCTCATCGTCTTTCTCAATGAGGGATAACTTTCCCCAATTTGGCTCAGCCATGAGGTACTGAGTGCGTTTTTTAATTCTTGCCATGAAAGGACTCCTTTAATATTCATACTACTAATTATAAGCGCAGTACAACCTAGAGTCAATACTCTATAGGACCATTATCGCTGAATAAATGTAGAATCGTGAATAATATCGGTAGTGTTATCACCTAGGAACTTAAAACCGATAACGCTTTCATATCTCAATGAACGCCAGCTATCTTTTTCAATATCCCATATTGTGAGTATGCCTGGCTTGGCTTGACTAACAAGCTCTGTACCAGATTCTGGTAAAGTATTAGGATTTAATGTGCAATACATATCTCTTAAACTTCCGTCTACTTTTTGGAACTGGAACTTGCCATTACCAACTTTAAGTAGGCCTTCTACCTCTGATCTCCACTCATCACTATTTCTTTCTGGGTGAAATTCTATTACATTAGGCATCTTTTTTCTTCCTCTTTTTGTCTATTAACCATTGTAAGTCTACTTCCTTCTTAGGGTCCATCGCAGACTCTTCTCCATATTTGTCTGAAACCCAGTCTGGTTTGGGCTTTAGCATATCGCTTGTCATCGTACCATCAGGTGGTAGTTCAACATCAATATGTAAATTCTCCGTAACACTTACTCCATCTTTTAAATCAAAGTCTGGTATTGGTGCTGTTGTTTGTGCAGCCCATGTACCTTCATCTGGTTTATCTGCTTGTGTTAGTTCTTCAACAAAGTCTACCTCTGGTGCTGACATTGCTGTAATCCTACCACCTCTTCTCTCCTTAAAACTTAAATTAGCTGCTATCACTAATATTATCGCCAAAGGATCAAATACAAATATAAGTAGCATTATAACAATTTGTACGGCAGAATCAACTGCTGCTGTACCAGAACTGCCATATAATAATTGTGCTATATATTTTACTGGTCCTACTTCATTGTCTAATTGTCTGACAATAGCTCTTTTCTCAAATAGATCCTCGTTGTAATCTGATATTCTAAGATATACATCATCTATTTGTGCTTGTAGGCCATCTATTTGTCCGTCTCTTCCTGTTTGTGCAGATGTCTCATTTACTCTAAGTCTGTTTATCTCTGCATTAGCGTTATCTATTGTCGCTTGTGTATCTGTTCTGTATGTTGTTATTTGGTTACGATATCCTGCTATTTGTAGTTCAGCATAATCTCGTAACTCTTTCATCTTGGTATCTAATTCTTCTCTCTCAGCTCTTTGGCTTTCCCTTACTTCTAATCCCTTTGCTACATTATCTGTACGGTTAAAGGCATTTCCAGTAGTACCTTGGGTCGTATAAGATGCTACTATAGCGTCTAAACCGTCAAGTTTTGACTGTTCTATCGCCAGATCTGAGTCTAATGAGGCTCTAATCTTATCAATTTGTTCTTCGGCGTATGTTATATCGCCTTGAATTCTATCCCATGCTGTATCTCTAATCTCTTCCTGCTGACGAATAGAATCAGTTACATCTAACACACCACCATCGTCGATTCTTTGTATTCTCTCTTCTAATGCAACGATCTTTCCTTGTTCTCTTTCAACTAACTGCTCTATCCTGGCAACCTCAGCGCCAGCATCTCCAGCACTTGCTGCTTGATCCATGTGTGCTTTACTTAAAAAACCAAATATACCTATAGATGTTATTAATGATAAGACTATAACAGCTGTAATCATATATGTTTTCATTAGGAATGCTATTCGTTCCCAATATTGATATACCCATGATGCTGTAACTAATTTTGCTATTTCTAACACTATTCCCATAGACAATATGGCTAGTGGTAGAGCAGAGAATATAGCCATTAGGCCTACAATAGAAAAGTATGCAGCGACTGCTGATACTGCCAATGCAGAAAATAATGTCATTATAATAAATGATAAATTACTTGTTTTAACCATTTGGCCTCCATTCGATAGGTACAAATTCTTTTAGGAAACTACTTCGTATCCTTACATGCAACATATCGTTGACACACCTATCGTCGTGTCGTTGTTGCCATTGTAATAAAAACTCCTGCATCTTAGCAGGCGCTCTTGAGGAGTATTCAGCTATTACTTCTTTCTTTAACTCATCTACTGATTCTTTTACAATAGTTGAGCTGCCATAATACTTCTCAAATTGTTTATCTGTTTTGCACGAGTAGCCAATGTAATACCTTCCATCA
>Ga0209404_10002407_pt1 | contig 11630 bp, 28 predicted proteins | sample TroAtlMetagenome_2_FD_187447 | JGI IMG/M metagenome (GOLD analysis project Ga0209404, IMG submission 187447) | Marine eukaryotic phytoplankton communities from Atlantic Ocean - Tropical Atlantic ANT8 Metagenome (SPAdes) (version 2) | ecosystem: Environmental > Aquatic > Marine > Oceanic...
AGGAACCTACTATTAAAGGGTCCTAACTATGTTAGGATCCTTTTTTATATGGAAATAGATGAGCAGGTATCACTAGGGCATCTCCTGTTGCAGGATAGGAAGTGTAAGAAGTGTGGAGAGATAAAGAACCTTATTGATGGTTTCTATCGTACTAGAAAGGACAGAGGAACCCTTCCATCGTCCTATTCATATGAGTGTAAAGTGTGTACAGTAAGAAGAATTGTTTCAACTCGGAAAAAAACTGAGCCGGTAGAGTGGACATATCCTGATTGGTAGTGTTATACTTTGAGGGAAGTTTAAAAAATGCTATGGTGTACTTCATTGGAGTGCTTATGGTTCTTACCATATGTGCGTTTGTCTATTACCTGGGACTCTATAATCCTCACTAATTATACATAACATTTGTAACATTATTATTAAATGAAAGATCAGAACACAATTGGCGATGAAGAATCTCAAGATCAGAAATGGAATCGTGGATTGGATTTGTTTATCGAATCCGTAAATAAACCCGATCATGAATTACGTGGTTGTTCTCACAATCAGAAGTGTTATAATGAACTGATGTCTGTGAGAGACACAGTACTAGTTTACTTACAAACCCTACGCAAATAGAAATGTCAGAACTACAAAACTTCGCAGTCTATTCTAAAGACGGTTGCCCTTATTGTGATAAGGTGGTACAGTTATTAGAGTTCACTGAATTAAGACACGTGGTGTACAAACTAGGTACGAACTTTACTAAGGAGGCATTCTATGAAGAGTATGGAGAAGGTGCTACCTTTCCTCAAGTAACATTTAATGGAACAAAGGTTGGTGGGTGTACTGATACAATTAAATTTTTACGTGAGCAAAAACATCTAAAACTAATGGACATTTACATTGCTGTAGATAAAGCAATAGATGAAGTCTTTGAAAATGATCGTTTTGTTTTAAATCTTTATCAATTCGCTAAGGGATTAAAACTTAAGCGTCGTGATATGACTGAGTTTATTCATAGTTCTACAACTAAAGAACTAAGTGATTTAATTACTCAACTTGATGGATACATTAAAGGAGGACGTGACAGAGAACACCAACAATTACGTGAGGCCTATGGGCATATACCAAAACCAAAGGCCCGCAAGATTAGAAAGTATTTTGTTACTATGTTAGAGGATGCAGTTCGTTATGAGCGAGAAAAAAAACCAGGAAGAAAAAAAGCCTAAATTAGAAATAAATAAAGGCGTGGAGTTAATGCTCCGCAATCATAAAGTCAAGAAAAGGAGGGAACCCAAATCAATTCAATTTATTTTTGGACAGATGGTTTCTTTCTTCAAGAGAGAAATTCACATTTACATTGAACTTTCCTTAGATATTAAAAGGAAACCACCATAACACCAAGGAGGATGATGAACGAGACTCTTATAGTCACCTTGACTTTTGCTACTATAAGTAGTATACTTTCTTTATTAGTTGGATTTGGAATCGGATGGTTAGCACAATCACATGCTATCAAGTCTAATCCTTATCACCGTGACAACTTACATCCTGAGATGTATGATCAACATGGGAATGTTATTCCCGACGAAATTTTAGCACTACGATTTGAACATGGCGACAACATCAGCAGCACTTGGACAGGGGGAGAGTTCGGAGAAGGTAACTCTAGCGAGTGGATCGAAGAAGAAGAGGACGACCAAGGCTAAGAAACCTCTTCCTAAAGTAAAACTTCCACCTAATCCTTTCCAGTCAGAGATTCTTGACTTGGTTAATAGTACAAGAGGTAGACAGAAGAAAATTGATCTTCTTAGAGAATATCGTAATGATGCACTAGTTTCTCTTTTGATTTGGAACTTTGATGATACTGTTCAGTCTGCTTTACCAGAAGGAGAGGTTCCATTCAGACCTAACGATGCCCCTGCAGGCACTGAGCATACGTCTCTAAGGCAGGAACAGCGTCATTTCTATAACTTTATACAAGGAGGCAATCCATCCCTCTCTAAGACTCGTAGAGAGTCTATCTTCATACAGATTCTTGAGACACTTCATCCAGAAGAAGCACACATACTAATCCTTGTAAAGGATCATAGATTGGTAGCAAAGTATCCTACATTATCACAAGACATTGTTGGTGAGGCTTATACTGACATTGAATGGGGTGGTAGAGGAGGTACCAAGTATGAAGTAGGAGTTGTAAATTGAATACCAATTACACTCCTTCCATATCAATCATTCATCAGAACTGTAAACCTGATGAAGATAATAATTCTAAGTTACCATACACTGCATACCTTACTTGGTATAAAGTTGATGATGCCATTCAATATGATATTGCAATGGCAGATAAGACTTCTGAATTGTTTGATTATTACTATGACAATTACCGAAACAATTTCATAGGTATGGAACAGTCTAAAGGAATGGTTGCTCCTAATCGTTGGAATGTTGCACCAATACCACCTAAAAAAAGAAAAAAGAGACGGAGGGAACCATGAGATGAGTAAAGAATATATTAAAGACATTCCTAATTGGGAGAAAAATTATCTTGAATCTATGAAAGGTAATTTAAGTAAGAGACAAGTAGAACTTCTTCAAGGTGCTAAGATAGGAGCACATGAAGGAATGATTTATGGTTCAATGTATTCTGACTGGAAAAGGAGGGCATGGGATGAATGAAGAAGAATTAAGAGCACAGATTGAGTCTGTCATCCGTGATGAAATCCAAGAAGGGATTAATGATTACATAGATGAGACAGAGAAATCTGCTGCTGAAGGTTTTGGTATTACTAAACATGGTAATGAAAAACTTAAGGTTAAGGTTTCCAAGGATGAAGTTGATAAACTCATCAAGGAATATAAGAAACTCAAGAAGAAAGAGAAGTCTAATTTAAATCAAGTAAAGTTACTTGATAAATATGGAAAACCATTATGATTTATGACTGAAAAGATTGATACCCAAGGGATGAGTGGTCCTGTTGATCCTAATTACAAAGGACCAGTAAGAATCCAACCACACAAACCTCTGCTGATTGAACCTCGCAGGTTACATACTCCTGAGATGGTTAAAGAGTTGAAGATATTAATGAATGAGGTATTGGATGAACGTGAGTATAAGAAACAATTGGCAGGAGCATATGATAATGTGAAACCATTACCACCCTCATATTTTGATACTAAAAGTTTCAAGCATGGTGTTAATGAAGATGAACCACCTTATGAAGATTGGAGTCAATGAAACTAACTCAAGAAGTGATTGATCAGATACAAGAAGCCATGTTACACACCAAAATGAATGGTGATGTAAATTGGCAAGATGGTGATGAGATTGATGTGTGTCTTGGTGGCACATTTGCTGGAGATAAGTTTATCTCTATCATCAATAGAACACGTAGCAACACTACTAAGAAGTAAAATGAGACTAGGAGTTATGTGTTCTGGCAACGGAACAAACTTCGAGAACATCCTTCGCACCTGTAACAAGGATGAAGTTGTGATTATGATACACAACAAAAAGAAATGTGGTGCTTTAAAGAGAGCAGCAAAATTTGGTATTCCTCATTGCTATGTGAATGCTAAAGAAGAAGAACAGATGATAAAATTATTTGAATCATGGAGGGTTGATCTTATAGTATTAGCAGGGTATATGAGGATAATAAAAAATCCTGCTGCTTTCCCTGCTCCCATCATTAATGTTCATCCATCACTATTACCAAAGTATAAAGGATTGAATGTAGTTGAGAGAGCAATGGAGGCAGGTGAGGTTGAGACTGGATGTACAGTTCATTATGTGAATGAAGAACTGGATGGTGGAGAAATTATAATGCAGGGTAAAGTTCCTATTTTACCTCATGATGATGTAGAATCTTTAACAAAGGCAATACAAAGACAAGAGTACGCACTTCTACCCCAGGCAATTGAACATGTTAAGCACGAACTACAGACTAGAACTTACGGACATCTTATGCAGAATAATTACAACTGATGGTGTTCCTGTTACATTAGAAGAACGTGTATGGATGAATAAACTGATTGAACACAACGCATCAGCACGTGCTATCCATGATGAAATGTTAAAAGAATATAAATATGTATCGTTTGATACATAAGTACTTGACTATATAGTATGACTGTGTTATTATTAACACATACGTTCAACCCATAAGGGTCGCAAGTAAGTCACGGAACGGAACGTTCATCTCATGGACATTTTAATTGCTGCTATTTTAACTTGTGAGGAGGGGCAAGGTCTTATCGATAAGATATCACCTTCAACTCAACATAGAACCGAACTGGTTCGAATGGTTAAGAATAGCACTAAAGGATGTATATGGGACGCACATGACTGAAGGAACGGGGCCTAAAAATCCAACTACTTCAGGAGTAAACCAATGGCAAAAGTCACTTATCGGGGTGTCGAGTACGACACTTCAGAGTACAACAAAAAAGTACTCAATGAGGCTCAACAGCATCGTAACCACGATTTAATGTATCGTGGACTTAAAGTTTCTAAGAAACTTGTTGCTGTATAATATCTGACTTACAGATACGCTAAGAGGGCTTGCAAGCCCTCTTTTTTTATGCTATTATGTTTTAGTGATAAATACCATATGGACAAAGAGAAACTAAAACTAATTGTCAGGAATCTTAAACTCTTAGTTGATCAACTAGAGTCTGAGGTTTATTCTGATGTTGATGCTTACATTAACACTGATGTAATGGAGTCCAATCCAGCATTCTCTACACCAATTCTTGATTATGATGAGGTTTTTGAGGATGACGATGGATAGTAAAACTAGACAATATGCATTGTCTTTATTGCTAAAGACTTTTGGAAACACTCATACAAATAGAGCAATCTATGAGTGTGCAGATGAATGGTGTAGTAAACAATCGACGACTAGCGGAATAGTTTTATATTTCAAAGCATATTACGGTAAGTATGAAAGACAAGAAGGCAGCCAAACTGATACTCAAGAGGGCAAAGAAACATCCTGAATTGTATAGTAAGGAAGAAGTAAAATTCGCTAAAATTTTTAGAAAACAACTCAAACTTGAAAAGAAACAGCATGAACGTGAAGTTAGTGAGCGTAACTCCAGAAGCGGAAAAGATGATGGGGTACGTAGCGAGAGTAAGCAACCCAAAGAACCAAGACAATCCAAACGTCAGTGGTTTGTTGGGTTATTGCATAAAGCACGGGCATTGGTCCGTCTTTGAACAGGCATTTATGACTCTAGAGATTGAAACTACTAGAGGATTAGCAGCCCAGATACTAAGACATAGATCATTTACATACCAAGAGTTCTCTCAGAGGTATGCTGATAGTAGTTTACTTGGGGAAGAGATTCCTTTACCAGAACTACGCAGACAAGATAAAAAGAATCGTCAGAATAGTATTGATGACATTGGTTCTTTGTTACAGAAATGGTATAACTGGAGAATGGATAGACATTTTAAGTGTGGTATGAATTTATATAAAAAGATGCTTGCTGATGGTATAGCAAAAGAGTCTGCTAGGTTTGTATTACCTCTTGCTACTCCTACTAAAATCTATATGACTGGTAGTGTACGTTCATGGATACATTACATCAATCTTCGTTCTGGACATGGAACACAGAAAGAGCATATGGATATTGCAAATACCTGTAAGGAAATATTCTCTAAACAATTCCCAGTAGTGGCAGAAGCCCTTACTTGGGTCTAAATAACAATACATTATTAACTTTTATGGCAACGTATCCTGTAGTTAACACTAAAACTGGTGAACAAAAGGAAGTCGTGATGAGTGTTCATGACTGGACTCAGTGGACAGAAGACAATCCAGATTGGTTAAGAGATTATTCTGACCCATCTACCCTTCCTGGATTTGGTGAGGTGGGTGAATGGAAAGATAAACTTATTAATAAGAATCCTGGATGGGGTGAAGTTCTCAAGAAGGCCGAAAAATCTGGAGGCATTAATGCGAGACTAGCCAAGAAAGGTATTGGTACAACACAGGGGGACGATTAGTATGCCAAGGAAGAAGAAGGGTGATGATCCTATTGGAGTTGGACTGACGGCTAAGCAAATGAGACGGAAGAAACCAATCAATTCTGATCTACTTGTTGACATTGATCCTCTTACACCCAATCAAGAGAAGTTTTTTACTGAGTATGATGCTGGAAAGCATCTCTTTGCCTATGGGTGTGCTGGTACAGGTAAGACATTCATTGCTGTGTACAAGGCACTTAAAGAAGTTCTTGATTTAGATACACCATACGAAAAGATTTACATCGTTCGTTCTCTTGTATCAACACGTGAGATTGGATTCTTACCTGGAGATCATGAGGATAAGTCTTCTCTTTTCCAAGTTCCATATAAGAAAATGGTGAAGTATATGTTTCAGATGCCATCTGATACAGACTTTGAAATGCTTTATGGTAATCTTAAAACTCAAGAGACTATGACTTTCTGGAGTACCTCATTTATCAGGGGAACTACATTAGATAATGCAATTGTTATAGTTGATGAATGTCAGAACTTGAATTTTCATGAGTTAGATAGTATAATAACTAGGGTAGGAGATAATAGTAAAATTATTTTCTGCGGTGACGGAGTTCAAACTGATCTTCGCAACAGCCATGAACGTGCAGGGCTAGGTGACTTTATGAAAGTTATTTCTATGATGGAATCCTTTGCCACTATTGAATTTGATATCAATGATATTGTTCGTTCTGGTTTAGTTAAAGAATACATCTTAGCAAAGAACTCTTTGGGTATGTTATGACGTTTGAGCATTGTAATTTTCTTGGTGACATTGAATTAGAAAAAAAGGAAACACCTGGTTGTAGACTCTATCAAGTCCCCAATGGTGAGTGGGTTCCTTCAATAACTTCTGTTACTAGTTTCTATAATCGACACATCTTTGCCAAATGGCGTAAGAGAGTTGGAGAGGAAGAAGCGAATCGAATTACTAAGAAAGCAACTACTCGTGGTACTGATTACCATGAGGCAGCACAGGCTTACTTAGAGAATAAAGACTTGGAATGGAATAACTTCCTTCCTGCTACACAATTTATGTTCCATCATGCTAAACCTTACCTTGATAAGATTCAAAATGTTCATGCAATCGAACGTACTCTCTACTCAGAGTATCTTGGCATTGCTGGTCGTGTTGATTGCATTGCTGAATATGAAGGCGAACTAGCAGTCATAGACTTTAAGACTTCTGAAAAGATTAAACCAGAGAAGTGGTTGGAAAACTATTTCGTACAAGAAACTGCATATGCCTGTATGTATTATGAGTTAACTGGTATACCTGTTAAGAAACTTATTACTATGATGGTAACACCAGGAGGAGATGTAAAAGTATTTGACAAACGTAACAAAGACGAGTATATTAAGCTATTAGTAAAGTACATTAAGAAATTTGTCTCCCATAATCTCCAGTCTCATGGTAATGGATAAAGAACTCAACGCAGTATTAGAAAAGAAATTTCTCTGCCCATCAAAGTTTGCACAGGACATTGAGAAGTTAGTACATGAAAATGCTTCACTAAATTATATTGAAGCAATCATTGTCTATTGTGATCAGAACACAATAGAACTAGAGTCGGTACCTAAACTTTTATCGAAACCTCTCAAAGAGAAACTTAAATACGATGCACAAGAGTTGAACTTTTTAAAACGCACATCCCGTGCGAAATTGCCGATTTAGTTTCATAAAAGCTCCAAAAAAAATCCTGCCAATTTTTCCCCCTATTACTTTTTTTCAATGGACAAAGATGATCATTATCACATAAACGATCTATGGGAAGACATGGATAGACTCAATGCTTTATATGAGGAGTTAATGTGGGAACATGATGTTCAGTTAGAATTTAAAGCAGACTACGACAACAATAGAATTATTATTCAACCACTAAATGGATGATGCCTTTTGAATGTTATAAAACTTATCTGGCAATGAAGAATCACTTCACCAAAGATAAGTATGATTATCACAAGTATTGTGGTAGGTCCCGTGCTTCTTTACAATCATTCTATAAGCGTAAAGACAGGTACTTTTTTGAGAAGATGTCTAGAGCACATCCTGATAAGGAGATTGAAGATTATTTTGTAGCAAACTTTGCATCTTGCAAAGATCCAGAGACACTATGGATAGGAGAGATAATAAAGGAAGGAGATAGTAATTTTACACGGTGGAAGAAGAAGGTACAATCATTATCTTATACCTTTAAGGAAGATGCTGATGTATTATTTGACAGGGAGGTGGATAAGGTGTTTGATTGTAACAATGGACACCCTCATATATTAAAAAGTTACTTGGGTGGATACACTACTCTTGAAACTCTTGTGATATGTGATAGAATACTTGGGTACGTTAAAAACTTTGATAAAAAGTTGAATGATCCGGTGTGGCAAACCGTCAGTAGACGGATTAAAAAATATACACCCTTCCTAAATATTAATGTACCACATTATAAAAAAGTCCTTAAGGAGGTTGTTATTCATGGCCATGACTAATGATGAAGTTCTTAAGAATTTAAGAGAGCAACTGGTTACTATCAGTGAAACTCGTCTTAAACTTCTAGGAGCTATTGATGTTCTTGAACAAATTCAAGAGAGTCAAACTGAAACTGAAACTGAAACTGAAACTTCCGATGAGGTTGAAAGAAATTGAGTTTTTTTGAATCAGATATTGTCCGTAAGGAAATGACAGACATTCAGGATCTCCAAGAGGAGGTTTATGGAAGCGTTTTTAATTTTCCTCAAATGGATAATGAATCCAAAGCAGAACATATTGAACTGCTTATGGAATTACTTGAGAAGCAGAAGGTACTTTATGCTCGTATGAGTTTATCTAATGATCCTACTGCTAAGAAAATGAAGGAGAACATTCAAGAATCTGCTGTCATGATGGGTATGCCTCGTGACGTTGACATGGCAACTGTCTTTACCAATATGGAAAAGATGATTGGTGTGATGAAACAGCAGGTTGACAATACTTCTTCTTGATAGTATAATAAAAAGGTACACAAAAGCCAAATCCAAAAACAAAAGCCAAATCTATGTCTTTTTCAAGTCTAAAGAAACAGTCTTCTCTCGGTTCGCTCACCTCCAAATTAGTTAAGGAGATCGAGAAGACAAGTACTACCAGAGGTGGTGCTGATGAGCGACTTTGGAAACCAGAACTGGATAAGTCCGGTAATGGTTACGCTGTCATTCGATTCCTTCCTGCACCTGATGGTGAGGATCTACCTTGGGCAAAGGTTTATTCTCATGCATTCCAAGGACCAGGTGGTTGGTACATAGAGAATTCTCTTACTACTATGGGTGGTAAGGATCCTGTATCAGAATACAATCGTGACTTATGGAACAGCGGTAATGATGCTGATAAGGATGTTGTTCGTAGACAGAAGCGTAAGCTTTCCTATTATGCAAACATCTACGTTGTAAAAGACCCAGTTAATCCTCATAATGAAGGAGGAGTCTTCCTATTCAAGTTTGGGAAGAAGATTTTTGATAAGTTAACCGCAGCAATGCAGCCTGAGTTTGAAGATGAGACACCCATTAATCCTTTCGATTTCTGGCAAGGTGCAAACTTCAAACTTAAGATACGCAAGGTTGATGGTTACTGGAATTATGACAAGTCAGAGTTTGATGCTCCTGCACCTCTCCTTGATGACGATGACGCACTTGAAGCACTCTGGAAAAAAGAGTACTCTGTTGCTGAGTTCACCTCACAATCTAACTTCAAATCATATGAAGATTTAGAACGTCGTCTTAAGTCTGTTCTAGGACAGAAGAAAGCACAACGCCCTCGTTTTGATGAGGAAGTTGAAGCAGAGGATACTGCACGTGCTCCTGTTGCAGCAGCAGTTGCTGCTCCTGTTACTACACAGTCAACAGATGCTGATGAAGATGATGCTTTAAGTTATTTTCAGAAACTTGCTAACGAATAGTTAACCTAAATTGGGGTTACTTCCCCTCTTTAATTTCGGGTTAATGTATTCACTTGATGGTTCGTAGTCTAGTAGAGTTTCTACTTCGTCTACTACATATGATAAAAATCTAGACTCTAGGATGTTGATATTTCTTTTATCATCCTGGAGTCTTTCTTCATATGTACGATAAGTTATACCTTGTATAGGACTTACCTCAACTAACTGATTAGTTCCACTATCTAAGAAAGTTGCTTTGAATGTTGAGTCAACAATCTTTCCTTTAGGTACAAATATTTTTCCTTTAGAGTCTTGAATTTGTATAGTTTCATAGTGTTTAATTAAATCTACTCCACCAGTGTCACCATACTTTTCTGAGAGATAGTTATTAAAATCTCCTTGTGTCATTGGCCATTCATCTCTAACATTAATTATATTATTTGCAAGAAGTACTACCCAATCTAAATCTTCATCACCATATATCTTATAAGCAATTTGATCTGGCCTTTCATCTCCTACTATTTTGTACTTAGTGAAGGACATGAAGTTGCTAAAGATATCTTCTCTTATTAATGGACGGCGAAATAAGTTTTTAACTTCTAAGAAGTCACGGTTAGATTTTCTCTCATTAATACGAGAGATGTAATCAAAGTTTGGAAGTTGTTTAAAGTAATTAGACATTAGTAACCTATCATAGAGTCGTTGTTTCCATCCAAATCTGTATAATCTTGATCAAAGATTGGATCTAGTTCTTGCATTGACATTTGTATTTCATATGCAGTCATTGATTTGTTTGGTAATGTCATATATGTTCCGTCTGGTACATAGTTAACAGTAAAACCTGTTATCGCAGTCCTTTTCATTTTGAATAAGAATGGATGCGCCTTACGTCCAGCATGAAAGCATACATCAAATATATTAGGAGTATCTAAGTATAGACCACTACCAGCTGATTGTTTTGCTGACATTCCTTGCTTAAAGAACCTAATAATCTTTTTAATTCTTATTGTTTCTTTTTCACTTCTAGCAGTTAGTCTAAAACTATAATTGAATGCACGTCTTGCTGGACCAGTGAACAGCAGTTCTAAATTGGGATTAATAACTTTTCCCTGACTTCTTGCAAGTAGTTGTGCAGTGTTATTACCAAGTCCTGCTATTTGACTCATTAAAGCAGTCTTTGCATATTGACCAACTTCTCCTTTATCATTTTTAGCCATGTCTATAAAGTTATTAATTCCACCACTTATTTCTTCACCAAATCCCTTAAAACCACCCGATGCAGGATTCATTACTTTTGTTGCTGCTGCAGCACCAGCCATCTGGAGATTGTTCATAGAACTTTCACCCCAATTAGTAGTGTTACTATCTGCAAGTGTTGGTGGTATAGGTAGAAGAACAGTACCTAATGTTTCCATTGCTCTTTCAGATGCCCTATTCTTCCTACCGCTTTTAAATTTTCCAGCAATATACTTCTTCATGGTAATTCTCATGAAGTCTACGTCATCAGGAAGTTCTGCTAATGGGTAACGTAAGTTATCATCATATTTTTTTCTTGCTGCTGCTACTGAAGCATCTTTAGCAGATTTTGAAAAATCAATTGTTTTACCTTTAGATTTACCACTTTCTGTACTTCCACCACCATCATCATTAGTACCGTATACATTTAACCCTTCTGCATATTTGTCTAGTGTTTTTCTAATATCTGGATCTCCTAATTCTAAGTTTGC
>Ga0209404_10002410_pt1 | contig 11615 bp, 18 predicted proteins | sample TroAtlMetagenome_2_FD_187447 | JGI IMG/M metagenome (GOLD analysis project Ga0209404, IMG submission 187447) | Marine eukaryotic phytoplankton communities from Atlantic Ocean - Tropical Atlantic ANT8 Metagenome (SPAdes) (version 2) | ecosystem: Environmental > Aquatic > Marine > Oceanic...
ACTTAAATACCTGTTTAGGTGATATTCAATCATCTAATAGTGGTTCTTCTGCTCCCTCTACTACTGTTGCTTATAAAATTTGGGCTGATACTTCAAATAATTTATTAAAAATTAGAAATTCTGCTAATAATGGTTGGTTAACTTTAGGAGATTTAACAGATGCTAGTAATTTAGGATTAGCAACTAAAGCATCACCTACATTTTCTGGAACAGTTACATCTGCTGGTGATTTGATATTAACTGGTACTGGGTCATTACAGTTGCCAGCAGGAACGACAGCACAAAGACCAACAGGAGCTACAGGAGATATAAGATTTAATTCTACTACTGCTGGTTTTGAAGGATATAACGGATCAGCTTGGGGAGAACTTGCTAATGGTGTTCCTGTCGGTTCTGTATTTAATTTAGCTACAACTACTGTTCCTTCTGGGTTTTTAGAATGTAATGGAGCTGCTATTAGTAGATCTACATATGCTTCTTTATTTGCTACGATTGCAACAACTTGGGGATCTGGAAATGGATCTTCTACCTTTAATCTTCCTGATCTTAGGGGTCAATTTGTAAGAGGTTGGGCTAATACAAAAACCAGTACTGGTGACGATGGAAGATCTTTTGCTTCTACTCAATCAGACCAAAATAAATCACACAGTCACACAGCAAGCATTACAGATTCAGGCCATTATCATCATTCATTTAGATCAGGTAATGCTGGAGAGAGACAACATAGTAGTGATTTATCCAGTAGTAACTATCCTTCCTCTGGTACTGGGGCTGGTAATTTAAATGAAGCCTATAATATAGCTGCTCAATCGAGTGAAGCAGATGTAGGTAGAACTTCAAATGACACAACTGGTATTAGTGTTTCTAACGCCAATGATGGTGGAACTGAAGTTCGTGTTAAAAACTCTGCTTTAATGTATGTAATTAAGTTCTAAATTATGACAAACCGCAAAATATCAGAATTTACAGCTTTAACTGCACCTGCCAGTACAGATACGCTGCCAATAATTGATCAAAGTGGAACTGGTGCTGATAAGAATAAAAAGATTACTTATGCAAACTTATTAAGTAAAGCACCTGATGGAAGTGCTTCTGCTCCATCATTTAGTTTTAATTCAGATCCAAATACAGGAATTAGTGGAGGATCAGATACTTTAACTCTTAGTACAGGAGGTTCTGGTCGTTTAACTATTAGTTCTGCTGGTTTAGTAACAATTCCAGGGGATTTAACTGTTTCTGGAACGACAACAACCATAGATACAACAAATTTAACTGTAAAAGATAAAAATATTGAAATTGCAAAAGGTACAGGAAATGATGCTGCTGTAGATGGTGCTGGAATTACTATTGATTCTACAGATGGCGATAAGACTTGGAATTGGGTAGATTCTACAGATGCTTGGACAAGTTCTGAACATATTGATCTTGCTTCTGGGAAAGTATTAAAAGTAGCTGGTACACAGGTTTTATCTGCAACTAATTTTACAGGTACTTCTTCTATTGCTACTAATGTAACTGTTGCTGATGAGTCATCTGATACTACTTGTAATGTCTTATTTGTGACGGCTGAGACAGGTAACTTACCACCAAAGACAGGAACTAATCTTACTTTTAATTCATCATCTGGGGCGTTAACTTCTACAAGTTTTGTAGGAGCTTTAACTGGTAATGTTACTGGAAATACTTCTGGATCTTCAGGATCTTGCACAGGAAATTCTGCTACTGCAACAGAAGCTACTAATGTTACTGTTAGTGCTAATAACTCAACAGATGAAACAGTTTATCCTGTCTTTGTTGATGGAGCTACTGGAACTCAAGGTGCTGAAACTGATACTGGTTTAACTTATAATCCCTCTTCTGGACTTCTTACTTCTACGAGTTTTGCAGGTGCATTAACTGGAAACGTAACAGGTAATGCTTCTGGTTCTTCTGGTTCTTGTACTGGTAATGCTGCTACAGCAACAGCTTTAGAGACTGCAAGAACAATTAATGGAACTTCTTTTGATGGATCTGCAAATATTACTGTAACGGCAGCAGGTTCTACTTTAACTGGTACTTCTCTTAAAAGTACGATTGTTAGTTCAAGCCTTACTTCTGTTGGAACGCTTACCTCGTTAGCATCTGGAGCAATAACAACTACAGATAATCTTGCTGTTGATAATGCAAAAGAAGTCAGATTATACGAAGCAGATTCTAATGGTTCTGCTTATGTAGGAATTAAAGGTGCAACTGATAAGGGTAGTGAAGCTAGTTATACTGTTTCGTTACCTGCGGCAGCACCTACAGCGAACCAAATACTTAAAGCTAATGCCTCAACTCCAACGAATTTAGAATGGGCAGTAGATTCAGGTGGTATTCCAGACACAGGTGGAACATTTACAGGAAAAGTAACTCATAACTACACATCTTCTATAAGAGTTCCTGTTGGTACTACAGGGCAAAGAGATGGCTCTCCTTCTAATGGAGATTTCAGGTATAACTCAACTACTGGTAAGTTTGAAGGCTATCAAAGTAGTTCTTGGGGAGAGATTGGTGGAGGTGCAACAGGAGCAGCAGATTTATTGGCTATAGCATCATCATCTGGAACTGGTGGAGGTTCTGCTAGTTTCAATGGTTCTGCTTATAGATTTAAGTTAGTTACTAAGGGAACAAGTGATGCGGTAACACCTGCTAATGCAGAGATATTGAGAGTATCTATCAATGGTGTAATGCAACAGCCTAATGATGGAACTGGACAGGGAGATATGACAGATGGATACGTTGTTAGTGGTACAGATATTATTTTCGATTCTGCTCCTCCTAGTGGCGCTACATATTTCATTGTTAATATGGGAACTCAAATTGCAGTTGGCAATGCGAGTACTTCCACTATTGCAGATGAAAGTTCCGATACTACTTGTTTCCCTTTGTTTGCTACGGCAGCAACAGGAGATTTAGCATTAAAGTCTGGATCGAACCTTACATTTAATTCTTCAAATGGTACATTAGCTGCAACTATATTTAGTGGATCTGGTGCGAGTTTAACTAATTTACCTTCTTCTGCATTAAGTGGAGCGTTACCTGCTATTGATGGATCAGCATTAACAGGAGTTTCGTCACAAAAAGCTGATGGTTGCGTAACAGAAAATGCTCTAACAATTTCAAATAATTACACTATGACTACAAACAAGTCAGGTTTAAGTGCAGGAGATATAACAATAGCAAATGGAGTAACGGTTACAATTCCATCAGGTTCACGCTATGTTATTGTCTAGGAGGTAAATTATGCCGATAGTTGTTAACGGATCTACAAATGTTATTAGCGGTGTAGCTGTCGGGGGTTTACCTGACGGAATAGTAGATACAGATATGATCGCTGCTAATGCTGTAACCGCAGCTAAGAGAGGTGCAGGTGCTATTTTACAAGTAGTAGAATCTAGCTTTAGTGGTTCTTTTCAAACTGCCTCAACATCTTTTACTGATGTTACAAATGCCACTATAAATATAACTCCAACTTCCTCAAGCAGTAATATCTTATTGTTTGTAAATCTTGATTCAGATTATGTAGCGGAAACAAATGCACTTAGAGTGATTAAACTACAATTACTTAGAGATAGTACACAAATTCATAGACAGGCGTGGTATTTAGGTCATGGCACATCTTCTAATGGTTGGGGTTATTATGCTACTCCAATAGATATGCTGCAGTTAGATTCTCCAAATACGACAAGCCAAGTTACTTATAAAGTTCAAGCAAAAATAGATTCTGCTAATGATAATGCTTTGTTTAGAGTCAATATGGTATCTTCTTCAGATTGTCTAAGTAATTTAGTTGCTATGGAGGTGGCAGGGTAATGGATTTTGAAGCAATAAGGAAATCATATCCATCAATAGTAACTTTAGCCGAAACTTTTGTTGATTATGGCTTAGATAAAGATGGAAATAAAGTTTCAATAGTTCAATCAAAAGTTGATGCTGCAAGAACAGAAATAAACAAGGAACTAACTGATACTAAATATCAAAGAGATAGAGCAGACGAATATCCCTCTGTGGTCGACCAGTTGGATTTGATTTATCATTCAGGTGTTGATGCTTGGAAGGCTAAAATCAAAGAAACAAAAGACAAGTATCCTAAACCATGAGTTCACTTAAGTTATTACATAGCGGTGGAAATGGGGTTACCATAGCTGCTCCTTCGTCTAACCCTGCTGCCAACAGAACTATTACAGTACCGGGCAATGCTGATGGAGAGATGTTAACGACTACAAACCCAAAGTCAGGAAATATTATACAAGTTCAACAGACAGTAGGAACTGGTACATATTCAACAACCAGTCAAACTTATGGTGATGTTATAACCTGTGCAATCACACCCGCTTCTAGTTCTAACAAAATTATTTGTATATATAAGATCGGTCTTTCTACATCTAATGGAGGATATTCTGGTGCAGCACGTTTAGTTAGAGATTCAACTGCGATATATGTTGGTGCTGCTGCTAGTAATAGAGTGCAAGCATCTAGTCATTTTGTTGCGGATAGTGATGGCATCGGTCATGTTAAAATTTTTGATCAATCTGGAACTTTTATGGATTCCCCAAGCACTACATCAGCTATTACTTATAGATTACAATTTAGAACAGATTATTCTGGTACTGCTGTTTACGCTGGAAGGTCTGTAGCAGATGATGATGCTACTTATAGAGGTAGAGTTCCAACAAGTCTATTACTTATGGAGGTAGCAGGATGAGTAAATTAAAAGTTTCAGCATTACAGGGACTAAGTGCATCAAGTGATGCGATCACGTTGGCTAACGATGGAACGTGTACAGCGAATATAACTAATAACCTAAGTAATAGAAATTTAATAATCAACGGAGCTATGCAAGTAGCTGAACATAGCAATAGTAATGCTGGCGCACATAATACTTATGCTGTAGATAGATTTAACTTTATAAAAGAAAGTACCGCTGCTAATTTTACTATGTCACAATCTACTACTTCTCCAGATGGTTTTTCAAAAAGTCTTAAAATGGATTGTACGGCTGCCGATACTTCAACTGCTCATAATGAATTTGTAATGGTGCGTTATAATATCGAAGCACACGATTTACAACAGTTAGGTTATGGCACATCAGCAGCAAAGCCACTCGTTCTTAGTTTCTATGTTAGGTCAAGTCTAACAGGTACTTATGTTATAAATCTTTTACAAGCCGATAATTCAAATAAACTATATAGTCGAACTTATACTATAAACTCTGCTGATACTTGGGAAAGAAAAACTATCTCTATTCCAGCAGATACTTCAGGAGTTATTAATGATGATAATGGTCTTGGATTGCAGATTAACTTTGGTTTAACATTAGGTTCTACTTACAAAGGTGCTGGTGTTAGTCCAACTTGGGAATCTTTCACAAACGATAGATTTGGTTCACAGCATGGAGTAAATTTTGCTAGTAGCACATCAAATGAGTGGTATTTAACAGGAGTTCAATTAGAAGTTAATACCTCAGGAGTGGCAACAGATTTTGAACACAGGTCGTATGGTGATGAGTTGGCTAAGTGTCAGAGGTATTATTTTAAAATAACGGCTGATGATAATGATTCTGTGTTTTTAGGATATTCAACAAATGGATCTAATTTTTATGGAGAAGTACCTTTCCCAACATCAATGAGAACTATGCCAACATACACTGGAAGTGGGACTGCTGCAAGGTATTTTTCTAGTAATACAAGTGATGATTTTAACTTTTCTGCTTTAGCAATACATGGTTCACATACTTCAGCTAATCCACATCACACCAGTATGTATGTGGCAATAAGTAGTGCAGATGGCGGAACTGCGGGTGTCTGCCAAGCTCAAAATGCAGTAGGTACTTTAGAATTTTCTGCGGAGCTTTAATTATGGCAACACGTTATCAACTTTATGCAAATACAACTGATGGTCAAGTTGTAAAATCAATTAAAAGAATATTAGATGATGGAACAATTTCATCAATACCAAAAAACGAAGCAAACACAGACTACCAAGAGTACCTAGAATGGGCAAAGACAAACACAGCGGAGGCAGCTGATTAATGGGACTAAACAAAGCACAAGCGGCTGGACTTGCTGATACTGCTGTTAGTGCAGGTAGTTATGGTTCGGCTACTGCAATACCAGCTATAACAGTTGATGCCCAGGGCAGAATAACTGCTGCATCTACTAACGCTATTTCTGCTGGAGGGGAAACAGATACTATTTTTCAAAATCCTGCAACAGCAGGAGAAAATATTACAGTTGGTACTAATAAAAATGGTATGGTAGCTGGTCCTTTTTCAATGGCGACTTATACTTTAACTGTACCTTCTGGTTCAACATTTACGGTGGTTTAGATGGCAGTATCAATCAACGGAAATACAGGAGTAGTAACAGGTTTAGCAGCCTTACCAGACTCAGCGATGGCTAGTGGGTCTATTATTCAAGTTGTTTCAACAACTAAAACAGATACAACTTCTTCAACTAGCTCATCATTTGCAGATATAAGTGGAATGTCTGTGACAATTACACCTTCTTCATCTTCAAACAAAATTTATTTAGTTGGATATGTCAATACGTGTACGAATGATGCAAGGAATAGAGTATATTTAAAAATGACAGGAGGTAATTGTTCTAACTATATTGGTGATGCAGCTACAGGTCATGAATGTGCAAATATAAGTATGGTTAGTGCAGATAATTATGCTTTTATGCTAACATCAGCTCCTTTAATATTTTTAGATTCTCCATCTACAACAAGTGCTATTACTTATCAAGTTCAATGGGCAGTAGAAGCAAGTCAAACTGCATATCTAAATAGAGCATATACATTAGATTCAAACTGTGGAAACACAGCGTCAACCCTTACAGCAATGGAGATAGCAGCATGACAGGGAAGATAAAGCTAAACGCAACATCAGGTGGAGGTTCAGTAAGTTTTCAAGCACCTTCGTCAACAGGAGATGATCGTGTTATTACGTTACCTACGACTGCTGATGGAACTGTACTGACAACAACAAACCCAAAGGCAGGAAATATTATTCAAGTAGTCCAGACAGTCAAAACTGATACATCTAGTACAACCAGTTTCGGTTCTTATACTGACATCGGACCTCAAGGAAGTATTACAGCAACTAAAGCAGGTAATAAGATTATGGTTGAAATTATGTTAAATGTTGGTTGTAGTGACGGTAGACATATTGCATTTAGATTAGAAAAAGATGGTTCAGCGTTATCTGGTGCTGAAGGTGATTCTGGTGGTTCTAATAGAAAACAAGGGTGTTTTCATATGTACAATGATGACCAAAACGGAAAACATGACCAAGTAACTAAATTTCTTAAATATTTAGATACTGCTGCCGATACTAACGCACATACTTACAATATTGCGTGTATTGATTGGGGCGGACAGGGTACAACACAGATCACTTGTAATAGGTCAGCAAATGACACTGATCATAGTTATGAGAGTCGTACCATTTCAACAGTTACACTTATGGAGGTAGCAGTTTAATGGCTATCTTCTATAATTAAGGAAAAACTATTATGGCTTTAGATCACCAAGCAATTTATAAAGCGTATGCAGGGACAGTAGTTACTATTGATGATTCTGCTGGAGCTTTTGATAAAGATGGTAAGACTGTCAAACTTGTCCAATCCAAAATAAATACAGCAAGAAAAGCTTTAGATGACGAAGCTACTGCTGTTAAGTACAAAACTGATAGAACAACAAATGGTTCTACTGTTTATTCTTCTTTGGGAGATCAGTTAGATATGTTGTACAAGGATATTGTTGCAGGTAAACTAGATACAACTGGAACGTGGGCAACCCACATCAAAGCAGTTAAAGACGCTAATCCCAAGCCATGAGCAGTAGATTAATTGTTAACAGCATTAGGCATACAGGGGCATCAGGAGATGCTGTAACCCTTGCTAATGACGGTACTTGTACTGCCAATATAACTAATAAATCTAATCGTAATTTAATGATCAACGGAGCTATGCAAGTGGCTCAACGTGGTACTGATGCAACAGGAGTAGCTGCTAATACCTATGCAACTGTTGATAGATTCAAAGCATCTCAAACTGGAACAGATGAATACATTGAACAACATCACGTAGATGTAGCAAGTGGAACTACCCCATATACACTAGGATTTAGAAAGGCATTTCAAATTAAAAACGGAAACCAAACAAGTGGTGCTGGTGCTGGTGATTACGTTTATTTTAGGACAGAACTAGAAGCACAAGATATTGCAAATAGTGGTTGGAATTACATTTCAGCATCTAATTATATAACATTACAATTTTGGATTAAATCAAGTGTTGCACAAAATTTTTATGGTTATGTACGAACGATTGATGGAACAGCTTATCATTATCCTTTTGAAACAGGTTCTTTAAGTGCAGATACTTGGACAAAAGTAACTAAAACAATTCCCGGTAATTCTAATTTACAATTTGATAATAATACTGGTCGTGGGTTTCAATTCACTCTTTTAGGATTGATGGGAACTAATTTTACAAGCTCTAGTGCAACGTTAAACACATGGCATGCCACAGGAGGAGGAGATGCTTACTCACCAGATAATACAACAACATGGTATACAACAAATGATTCAACCTTAGAAATTACAGGAGTTCAATTAGAAGTAGGTTCTGTAGCAACTGATTTTGAACACAGGTCGTATGCACAGGAGCTTGCTTTATGTCGGAGGTATTATTATAGACATGCCGAAGGTAGTGGTACAGCTATAACTGAAAATGGAACTCAATATAATTCTGGTTATGCGTATTTTAGTGTTCCTTTACCTGTTGAAATGAGATCTACACCTAGTCTAGAAGTTGCTAATTCTTCTGGTTATTATATAAAATATGCAGCTGATGGTGGTTCAACTTTTAGTACAATTGGTTTAGATGGTATTACAACATCTCGACTATTGGCTTTAAATGCAAATATATCTGGTACTGGTGGTCACGCTTGCATGATACGTTGTAGTGCTAGTGGTGCTTTTGTTGCAGCATCGGCAGAACTTTAACTTATTAACTTAATATGGCATATCCAACAGATCCAATCTACAAATTCATGAAAAATCCTATTACTGGACAAGTAGATTCGATTAAAAAACAAAATGGGAATAGAGTGTTTCACTTTCCAGTTGACGAAGCAAACACCGACTATCAAGAATACCTCGCTTGGGTAGACGAGGGAAATACAGCAGAGGAGGCGGACTAATGACCAACCCACTAGATGATCTAATCAAGCAATACGAACAACAGCTTATTAGTATTCAAACTCAAAAAGAAGAAGCTAAACGTGCTTTTGATGTTGCTTGTAAAAATGAAGACAGGTATCAAGGTGCAATATTAGGTGTAAAAGATGCACAAGCACAGTTATTATCTACAAAAAATCAAGAGGAAGAACTTAAACCTTCAGACGCAGAACAAGCAAAAACCTAATTTTTCTTTTCTATTATTTGACGTTGTAACAGTCCTAAAGTGACGTAGAGAGGAGATAGACCTATAATTAGCAGGAATGTAGCTATTGTCATAACTGACATGGCTCTAATAATTGCAGATTTTATCATGTTTCAAAAAATTGCTAATGTTTTGAGTATTGTCTCATTTCTAATGGTAACTTCCGTTGTAGGCGGAGGATACTTTGGCTATAAATATGTAACATCAGATCAGTTCCAAACAAAAATGATGAATAAGGTCCTTGGAGGTGTTCAGGGAATGTTACCAAACGTATTGGATAAAGGATTGCCAAGAACAACAGGTCAATCTATTCCTCTTCCTCTTCCTAAGAAATAATGGGAGCTTTAGTACCGCCTAGCAGATTAAGCTGCTGGAATTATAAAATAGCGTCTGTAGATCGTATTATAGATGGCGATACCATAGACATTACAATCAATCTTGGCTTTGATTTAACAATAAAACAACGAGTAAGAGTGGCAGGAGTTGATACACCAGAAAAGCGTACCAAAGACCATATTGTGGAGAAGCCTCTGGGCATAGACGCAACGAATTGGTTAAAGGATAAGATTGACACAGCTTCTCTTGGAGGAGAAAGTTTATATGTAAGAACTGAGTTAGGTAAGGGTGCATCTGGTAAGTATGGTCGTTTATTAGGTTGGTTGTATGTAGGAGATGCGACAGTCTCGCTAAATGAACAAATGATAGATGACGGATATGCCTGGGCTTATGATGGTGGGACGAAGAATAGAAATTTCCAGGAACTAATTGATATTAGGAGAGATAAGGGGACATTTTCAATATGAACTGCTGGCATTGTAAAACCGAATTAATTTGGGGTGGAGATCACGATATGGAGGAAGATTCAAAGTACTCAATAGTCACTAACTTATCTTGTCCAAAATGTTTTTCTGAAGTAGAGGTGTATTTACCACGAGATGCCTATGACTGAAATACCTGAGATTTATATTAATGAAATATACATTCCAGAGATTCCAGAACCTTATAGTCGGCATTATATAAATGTAACTAAACCACCTGATATTGATGTTCCTGGTTGTACCTATCAACATCGTGATATAAAGAATACTGGTAATCGTAATTTATTACTGGAAGATCCAAATGGAGTATATGCAACGTGTGATTTTGCGTTTCCTAGTTTTATTCCACTTGATTATTCACCTGAAAATCTTGTCGTTACAGAAGAAGTACCTGTTACTAATGACACACCTCCTTTTCCAGAAACAGAAAAACCAACAATACCTGAAATCCCAAAGAAAAAAACAACTGAATTAGAACCTTGTCCTGGAAAGAAAGATCAAAGAGTTGGAGACTTTCGTAACGAAAAAAGATTAGAACGTGTCAGTGGACATAAAAGAGGAGATGATGGGTTTGAGTGCATAACTTTGTATGAAGACGTGCCGTTCATCGACCAATACGTCCCAACGCCTAGCGTGGTCGTCTCTACTGCTGTTATTGCTACTGTGGCTGCGACTACTCCTATTATTTTAAATTTAGTAAAACCTATTGTTAAGCAGGTAATTAAAAAACTGACAAAGAAGAAAGATAAGGTAGAATAAAGATTAAGCAATAGGCCCTACATATCCTCTTGTTAAATCAAGATGTGAGTTTCTGATGGATCGTTCTGTTGCTCTCATGAACAGGAAAATCCTCTTAGGACTTTACGGCAATGGAGTCTTAGGAGGGTTTTTTAATCTGATGTATAATGAATATAAGCCGTGAGACCTGGCTTAAGTAGATAGACCTTTTGGAAGGGGGTTTATCTACTTTATTTCATAAGTATGTGGAATAACTTGTTTGTATGGCATCTCTTCCCATATAAGCCAATCATCTGGAGCAGGTGCTAACAAACAGAAATCTTTCTCACTAGAAGTGTATGCCTCAATAAGTGCTTGTACATTTCCTGAAAGTTCTTTATTACTATCTGCGTGTCTGTTATAACTATTCCCTAAAAATACCATTCCTCCTGTAAGTATTGCTGCACCAAAATACGCTATAGTTGCCACTCCAAAATGTAACTTAGACATTTTATTTTTTCGGTATTTCATGAGTATGTGGGATAACTTGACCTGGAGGTACTGTAACTACAATATCTTCACAAGTAACAGCACTAGGAGTATTAGGCTT
>Ga0209404_10002419_pt1 | contig 11577 bp, 13 predicted proteins | sample TroAtlMetagenome_2_FD_187447 | JGI IMG/M metagenome (GOLD analysis project Ga0209404, IMG submission 187447) | Marine eukaryotic phytoplankton communities from Atlantic Ocean - Tropical Atlantic ANT8 Metagenome (SPAdes) (version 2) | ecosystem: Environmental > Aquatic > Marine > Oceanic...
TGATTCATAAGGTGAAAGATTACCTCTAGCCTGAATATTTGCTGTTATAAGCCAAGGTTCAACATTTGGAAAATATATCCAGCCTTTACCATAATTTGGAACAATACTTCCAAGAATCAAGAACATGCCTAAAAATGTATAAGTTATGGTCTCAAGTGGATTTTTAACTGTAAAATTTATAGCTTTTTTGTAATTTCTTTTTAAGAAGGTGTCATCACTATCATTAGTTCTGTCAGAATCACCTTTTCTTCTTCCAAGAAGTGAACCGATTACAGGAGCAAAAATTAATGCGTATGCAAGTGATGCAGCTAATACAACAAATACCGTTACAGGCAGAAATCTCATGAATTTACCTGATATACCCGGCCAGATCATTAAAGGAGAAAAAGCTGCTAATGTAGTTAATACAGAGGCAAATACTGGCGCAAACATTCTTTTTGCAGCATTGGTATAAGCTTCTTTTCTATCTTGCCCTGCATCAATTAATTTATCTGCATATTCGACTATTACAATTCCGCCATCTATTAACATTCCTAGACCAAGAAGCATTCCAAACATTACAAGGAAATTAAATTCATACCCTAAAAAGAAATGCAAGACTCCAAATGTAACTAAGAATGAGAAAGGTATAGCAATTCCAACAATAAGGCCATTTCTTAGACCAAGGGCAGCCACAACTAATACCATAACAAGAATAACAGCTGTGATTATGTTGCCTTGAAGCTCATTAACCATATCATCAGCAAATCGAGTGGTATCTAAGCTAGGAGTAATCTGAAGACTGTTTGGGTAGTCTGAACGAATTTGCTCAACTTCTGCTTTTACTTTATTTGCTATATCAAGCTCATTAAAACCAACTCTTTTACTAACTGAAATTGAAATAGCATCATAACCATTTACACGTGAGAAGCTTGTTGGATCTTTAAATGTTCTTTTTATTTCAGCTACATCTCCAAGTTTTACAACCTTTGATCCAGATGATTTTATTGGAAGATTGTAAACATCTTCTCTTGTTTCAAACAGACTTGGTATCTCTACAGCAAATTTTCCTGAACCTGTATCTTGGAATCCTGCAGGGATTAAAACATTATTAAATCTGACAGCATTTCCAATTTCTGAAAGACTCACTCCCAAACTTTCTAATTTTGACTTTGAAACTTCTACTTCTAAAAGCTCTTCTGGGACTCCACCAATTTCAACCGTTAAAACACCTGGCACTTTTTCAAATCTTTCTTGAATATCTTTAGCAATAAAATAGCCAGATCTTAAATCAGAAAATCCATATACGCTGTAGGACAATATTGGAAAATCTTGATCAGCTCTTGCTTCACTTACCCTAGGATCTTCTGCTTCAGGCGGTAATTGATTTCTTATTTCACTTACTGCTCTTTCTACATCTAAAAGGGCTTGATCGATATCATAATCAACATCATATTGGACCTGTACATTAGTAAAGCTTGCAGAGTTTATAGATCTTACTTCTTCTTTTCCTTCGAGCTTCATAAACCTATTTTCAATTGGCTTTGCAACCAGCCTTGCCATATCTTCCGGTGAAGCACCCTCAAGAAATACAGAGACTGTAACCCATGGAAAAGTAATATTTGGATTTGAAGCAATAGGCATTGCAGCACGACCCATCATCCCCATTATTATGAGGAATATCATTATTAGAATTGTGGTTCTAAATTTTGTGACAGCTGTTTGAACTATACCCATTTTTATTTATCAATAAAATCGACTTCTTCACCTGGTTTAACAAAGCCTTGGCCACTAACAACTACTTTTGATGCTTCAGGTAGACCAGTTACCCAAGCACCTTCAGTTGTATCAATTAGTATCTGGACTGTAACTATATTAATTTTTCCATCAACTATTTCTGCCAAAGCAACATCGCCATCAGTAGCTAAAAGAAATGCAGAAGTTGGAACAAAATGTGCTTTTACAGGATCTGTGTAGATTATTAAATCTCCTGTTAACCCATCTTTAATCAGATAATCCTTATTCTCTAATTCACTTTCTACTTTAAATGTTCTTGTTTGTAGATCAGCAGTTGAGCTAACGAATGTAACATTAGATTCAAAATTTTCTCCAGAGATAAATTTAATTTTAGCTTTTTGCCCTTTTTTTATTTTAGAAACTACGAGTTCTGAAACGTTTCCAGCTATTTTTAATGGAGACAGTGAAACTATTGATGCACACATTTGTCCGTTTTGTATTAGCTGACCTTCTTTCGCTAATTTTTCTACAAAACCATCAAATGGAGCAACCATTTTTGTTCTGTTTAATTCAATTCTTGCTGTCTCATAAACAGTTTCAGCAGTTACTAATGCAGATTGTGAAGCTAAGCCTTTTTTATTGAGTTCTTTAGTTGAATTATAATCAATCTCTGCTTTTTTGAAGTTGGCTCTTCTTTGTCCCGAATCAAGCTCACATATCGCTTGCCCTTTTTTTACAAAATCACCATCCAAGAAATTTATTTTTGTAACTTTTTCTGAGGTTTGAGATTTTATATCTACTTTTGAAAAAGCTTGAGACTCACCTTTTACCGTTATAGGCAGACTGAAATCTTGAGCAAGCGAATTGATTGTTATAACTTTTTGATTTTTAATTTCTGGCTCAAAAACTTTTGGCTCGCCTGGAGCAAAAAGTCCTGAAATCATCCAAGCAACAGCTATTGCAAGAATAATTGCAGATGCTCTTATATTTTTTCTATTCATGATTAATTAAATTTTATGTTTTTTTCTTAAACCTTCTATTGTTTTTGTACTTGATTTTTTCTTATCTTTTTCTTCTTCATAGGGATTATACCAGTTGAATGATAGTTTGTTTTGCTTTCCTGATGTCCCATCAAAAAAACTTGCTCTTTTTTTTATAAAATTAATAAATTTGCTATCCCATGAAACAGAAGATCTTCCATCCTCTTTCCAATACAGTTTAAATTCAGGAAGGGATTCTTTTACAAAATTATTATCTATATCAGCCATTTGAATAATATCTATACAGTCTTGTGATGGTTGCCAATCATCAGAGATAACAGTTGGATCTGATTTAGTTTCAATCTCAGCTGAATGCTGAGCCCATTTTAATCTAGCATGTTCAATAAATTTTGAATTATATGAAATTAAAACATCAGCTCTTTCAGTCCAATAAATAACAAATTCAGGAATTAATTTTTCTAAGAATTCACTATCTATGCCAGCTCTGGTTAATATTTCCATTACATCTTCTGAAGGCTTCCATGTTTTGCTTATTTGAGATCTTTTATGAACTTTATTCATCTGAACGTTATTCTTTTTTTTCTTGTCTATTGCTTTAGATATAGTTTTTTTATCAAGATCTAGACCAATTAGATTTTTTTGTTCAAGACTTATTAGGTGGGACATTAGATCTGCTTCACTCCAGAATGAAAATTCTTCAAAAGCATCAACTAGTTTTATTATTTTTTCTTCGCCTCTTTCTTTAATCCAATTAAGTATTATTGCAGACTCAACACCAATTGATTCTGCTATTTCTTTATCAAATTTAAAGCTTTTATCCAATTTCTCTCCTTTGTTTAACTGATTCTGCTAATTCTTTAATAAGTTCTTTTGTTTCCTCCCAGCAAATGCATGAGTCTGTAATGCTTTTACCATATTCAAGATTTTCTGAGATCTTTTGATTACCTTCTCTCAAGTGACTTTCTATCATCACTCCAGTGATATGTTTGTTGCCTCTTTCAATCTGTTCAGCAATTGATTTACATACTATTTTCTGATTTTCATGATTTTTTTGACTATTGCCATGACTAAAATCAACCATTAGATTCATATTCGTTTTTTCTTCTACTAATTTTGAAATACATTCTTCGATATTGGATGAATCATAATTAGGCTTTTCTCCACCACGAAGAATAATATGCGTGTCGTCATTCCCTGAAGTTTTGAATATTGCAACTTTTCCTTGTTTTGTTGTCCCCAGAAATACATGTTGATACTTAGCTGACTTCATAGCATCTATAGCAACTTGTAAATCACCATTAGTTGAGTTTTTTATACCCATTGGACATGAAAGACCAGAAGTGAGTTCCCTGTGAACCTGACTTTCTGCTGTTCGCGCACCAATTGCACCCCAGCTTATTAGATCCGAAATATATTGAGGTGAAATTAAATCTAAAAATTCTGTGCCTGTGGGCAATCCAATATCAGAAATATCTTTAAGTAATTTTCTTGCAACTCTTAGACCTTCATTGATTTTGAAAGAGTTATCTAATCTCGGATCATTTATTAAACCCTTCCAGCCTATAGTTGTCCTTGGTTTTTCAAAATATACACGCATTACAATTAATATTTCATCTTCTACTTCAGTTGAAAATTCTTTTAAAAGATTTGCATACTCAATTGCTGATTCAGGATCATGAATTGAACATGGACCAACAACAGCAATTATTCTGTCATCCAATCCATGAAGTATTCTGCTGATATTCCTTCTGGCTCCAAAAACTAACTTGGAAGATTGCTTATCTAGAGGAAATTCATTTATAACTTCTTCAGGCGTAGGCAATTCTTCGCGTGAAAGGATTCTGCTGTTATCAGTTATATACATAGTATTGTTTAAATTGTCGAACAGACAATTTTACATTATTAGGCTTTAACTTTCTCTCTTACTAGAGAGTATTTATAGAAAAAAAATGATATTGGCAAAAAACACAATATTTAGTATTTATTTTCATTTTTATATACAATATCTAGTGTATGCAAGCTGCGCATGAAATAGAATTGCCTAAAGTTAAGGGATCTCCTGTAGATCGACTTCCTGAAAATTTATATGTCCCACCAAAAGCATTGTTATTGCTTTTAGATGTCTTTTCTGGGCCAATGGACTTTTTATTGTATCTGATACAAAGAAAGAACCTTGATATTCTTGAAGTCAATCTGGTTGAGATAACAGATCAATATATTGCTTATATTGAGATGATGGAAGATTTTGAATATGAATTAGCTGGCGACTATCTTGCAATGGCTGCATATCTGGCAGAAGTAAAATCAAGAATACTTCTGCCTAGAGAAGAAGAAAATGAAGAAAATGAAAATGATCCAAAAGCAGAACTAATTAGGAGATTGCAGGAGTACAAAAGATTTAAAGAAGCCTCTGTAAAAATAGATCTTTTACCAAGAGTCGATAGAGATATATTTCCAGCATCTGCAAAGCTTCCTGAATTTCAACTTCCAAAAGCAAAAATTAATTATGACAAAAATGATTTATCTTTTGCTCTAAGAAATCTTCTTGATGAAATGCTTAGATTAACAAGTCATAAAATTACACTTGAGAATATTACGGTTGAATCCAAATCAAAATTATTATTGGATAGTTTAAAAGAAAGAGATTTTATTTCATTACCTGAACTTATCTTAAAAGGAGAATCCAAGATTGCTGTTTCTGTCGTTCTTACCGCAGCTCTTGAATTAAACAGAAAGGGTTATGTTGAGATTGTTCAAGCTGAACAGTATGGTGAAATATACTTTAAGAATTCTGAGGAGGTTGTGCATTAATGAAAATAAAAGATAGAATCGAAGCACTTTTTCTTGCTTCAAATAGATCTTTAACACTCGAAGATATTCAAGAATTGTTAAACATAGGCTCTAAAGAAGAAGAATCTGAGATAATAAGCTCAATTCAACAGCTTCAAGATGAATATAGAGATAAAGCTTATGATCTAATTGAAGTCTCTAGTGGCTATAGAATTCAGATTAGTCATGAATCCGCTGAAGATATAGCAAAACTCTGGGAAGTTAAACCTCTTAAGCTTTCAAGGGCAACTTTAGAAACACTCTCAATAATTGCTTATATGCAGCCTGTAACTCGTGGTGATATTGAAGATATTAGAGGTGTTAATGTAGCTACTAATATTATTAAATTACTAATAGATCAAGGTTGGATAAAGATAAGAGGCTATCGTGATGTAGCTGGAAGACCAGCCTTATTCATTACAACTCAAAAGTTTCTAGATGATTTCTCAATGAAACACTTAGAAGAACTGCCTGTCTTACCAGATCTTCCTGAGATTGAAAATATATCTCCAGAATTAACATTACAGGATGATTCAATTGAGCAAGAAGCTCCAAAATCCTAAAGAAAAGCTTTCAAAATATTTAGCAAATATTGGGCTTGCATCTAGAAGAAGTATTGAAAACTTATTTAAAGAAAAAACAATTCTTCTCAATGGAAAAAAAGCTAAACACACTGATTATGTAAAGGACAATGATATCCTTACTATAGATGGAGAAGATCATATTGTTGACCTTTATCCTGAAACGGAAGTCTTGATATACCATAAACCAACTGGACAAGTTTGTTCAAATGTACCAACTGAAAAAAATGATAGTGTTTTTAGTCATTTGCCTCCAAGAAAAAAAGGCAAATGGATTATGGTTGGGAGGCTAGATGTAAATACATCTGGATTATTAGTCTTCAGTAATAATGGTAATTTTGTAAATTATTTATCTCACCCAAGTAGTGAAATAGATAGAGAGTATTTGTGTCGAGTATATGGAGAGATTTCAGATAAAAAAATTGATAATTTGTTGAAAGGCGTAAAAATTAATAATGAATTATCTAAATTCTCAGATATTGTTCCTGTCAAAAAAAAATCTAGATCAAAAAATCATTGGTTTTATGTTTGTCTTTTTACTGGCAAAAATAGAGAAGTTAGGAAATTATGGAGCTCTCAGAAATTAACAGTAAATCGATTAATAAGACTAAGGTATGGCCCAATTATTTTGCCTGATAATATGAAACCAGAAGGCTGGAAACTTTTATCTAAAAAGGAAGTCAGGAAATTACAAAACTTGTTAAAAGTTTAATAAATTTCTATCTCTGCCACCACTGGAAAGTGATCTGAAACTCCATAAAGCTCCTTTGAATTAAAACGTATTGGGCTTCCGTCGTCTCTAGTGTGAATATCAGCTGTAACAACTACTATACTATTTTCAATAAATTTAGAATTTCTATGCTTTTTAAGCATTACTGCGTCTAGAAAAGACCATCTATCTTCTTGGAAATAATAATTAGTTCCTTTGCATTCTTTGCATTGGTCTAAATGTGAAATATACCAATCTAGATTAAATTTTCCATATAGATTTGCTTCAGCATTTTCCGCTGAAGTTACATTGAAATCTCCGAGAGCAATATTTACTCTTGAATTTTTGTTGGATAGTTCATTGAGAGTGTTAAAAGCATCCTGCCTCATAAACCTGGGGTTATATGGAGCAGGAAAATGAACATTAAATATTGAAACATCATGTCCACCTAATTCAAATACACCTTCAAGGATCGGTCGCGTATCACCTATTTGATCTTTTGTTCCGCCAGTAAATTTAATTTGATGTAACTGCGTGCTGAGGATTTTATTTTTAGAAATAAAAGCATTATCAATGCCACGCTTATCATTCCCTTCAACTAAAGCATAATATTTATACCCATGTGGTTCTAAAAGTTTAAATAGTTTTTCAAGAATATTAATATTCTCTATTTCTTGAAATCCAATAATGTCTGGACCATGCATACCATAAGAAAGAATAACTTCTGCAGTTGCAGCTAGCTTGTAGTCAATGACTTCATCATTCCAGTCCATTTTTAAACAGTCATCTCTCCATCTTTGATATCTCAATTTATTACAGTTACTAATATGTGTTTGTGATGTTTTCATTGAAACAGGTAAATAAGTTTCATCCTCTTTATTAGGATCATCCAGATTGTCAAACATATTCTCAACATTAAATGTCATGACTGAAAAATTTTTAGCTACAAGGTCATCCGAAATAAGTAGCGTTAAAAATAAGAAAAAAGTTTTAATAAAATTACTCATGATCTACTCTCCATTCAGTGATTGTATTTGATCTAATATCTCTCCAAGCATTCTTATCAAGAGACCAAACCATTATAGTTTCACTCTCTGCTGATATATTTGCTATAGATGTGTTTTCAGGAATCAATTCGGGATTGAGCGTAGAAGGCATAACTCTTATATCCCCTGTATCGATTTTTTTAAAAGTAATAACGACTACACCTTTTTTTAATTCTTCAATTAATTTATTCATGATAATCAAACATAATACCAGTTTGCTTGCACTCATTTGAAAGTAGCCATAGATAATCAGACGAAATATCTTCAGGTGTTTTTAATGTCATAGGATCTTCAGCAGGAAATGCTTGTGCTCTCATTGATGTTCTAGTTGGCCCAGGATTATATGAATTTACTCTCATTTCTTTTTCATATTCATCAGCAAGACTTTGCATCAAACCTTCAATAGCAAATTTTGAAATTGAATAACTTGTCCAAAATGCTCTTGCCTTTCTTCCTACTCCAGATGAAGTAAATATTACTGATGGATTTGAGGTTTTAAGCAGAAGGGGTAAGGCCAGTTGAGTAATAAGAAAATTACTCTCAAAATTTATCTGCATAACAGTTTTAAGCTGCATGAGAGATGTATGCAGTAGAGGAGACAGATATCCAAGTATCCCTGCAATGTGAACTAAACCATTAAGCTCATCATAATTTTCATAAAGATTTTCAGCTAATGTTTTATAATCCTTTTCCTTAGCTTTATGAAAGTCAAGTTCTACAACAAGAGGTTCTATAAGTTTATTTGCAACTATTTCATCTTGTAGGGAATAAAGTTTGCTTATATCTTTCGATAATAAAATTAAATTGGCTCCCATCTTTGCAGCATCTAATGCAACTTGTCTTCCAATGCCAGAACCAGCTCCGGTAATTAGGATTTTTTTATCTTTCAATAAATTTTGAGTTGGCTGAAAATTCGGTACTTGCATTAGATAATTTTGGTTAATTCAATAGGCTTATTAATTATATAGTCTGCTTTCCAAGAATGAGGATCAGTTTCGTGAAAACCATAAGTGCATGCAATAGTTTTAACTTTGGCATTTTTGCCCGTATCTATATCTCTTTTATGATCACCTACATAGTATGATTCTGAATTTGATACATTAAGAATATCTAACGCTTTAATAATGCCTTCAGGTTTAGGTTTGCCTTCAGATACATCTTCAGGACATATAACAGCATCAGTTAATTCATGCCATTTTAATTTTTCAATTATTGGTCTTGTATATTTCTCAGATTTGTTGGTAACAATCCCCCATGGAATATGCTTATTTTCTAGAAAATCAACTAGATCAGTTACACCTTCATAAAGACAAACATCATCTAACATGAGTTCATAATATTTTTCGAGAAAAGATTCCTTTAATTCTCTTAATTTATTTTGATCTATTTCAGGAAATGAATTTCTTAATATTAGGCTTGCTCCTCTTGAAGAATATTTTCGTACTTTCTCAAATGGAACTTCTTCTTGATTGTTTTCTTTTTTTAGTTGATTCACAATTTTATGAAACGTGAGGCCTGAGTTCAAAAGTGTCCCATCTAAATCAAATAAAATTGCACTATTTTTTGCTTGCATGGATTATGTAATTAACAGATGAATCATCAGTAAGCTTGACGATATCAAAAATAGGTAGATAAGACATTCCTTTTACTTCTTTAAAATCTAGTTTAGCCCCATCAACATAATTTTTTAATTCAGAAGGTTTTATAAGCTTCTCAAATTCATGTGTGCCTTGAGGCAATATATTTAGAATGTATTCTGCTCCGAGTATTGCAAAAATAAATGACTTCAAATTCCTATTTATTGTTGAAAAGAATAAATGACCTCCATTCTTTGTTAATTTGGCACAATCTTTAACTATTTCAGCCGGATCAGGTACATGCTCTAACATTTCTAAACAAGTAACAACATCATATTCAACTTTTTCTTCAATCAATTTTGTAGTGCTTTTTTTCTCATATCTGATATCAAGTTTAGATTTTTTTTGTCTTATTCTTGCAACTTCTAGCGGCCCATCAGCTAGATCTATCGCTGTTACATTCGCTCCTTTTTTTGCTAGAGCTTCAGATAAAATGCCACCACCGCAACCTATATCAAGAATATCTAAACCCTTAATAGAAATCTTTTCTTCTATATAGCTAATACGTAAAGGATTAATTAGATGTAGTGGTTTAAATTTGCCATTTGGATCCCACCATTCATCAGCTAATTTAGAAAATTTATCTAATTCTTGTTGATCAAAGTTATTCATAAGTTAAAGTATATCTAAGAACCAATTAAATATTTAAATTCTATGATTCTAGGGGCTATATCACCAAAAAATGAAGGAGATAAAAGAACCACACTTCATCCTGAGAGTATAAAACCTTTATTAGATATAGGTATAGAAGTTATTTTTGAAAGTGACCTTGGTCTAGGTATTGATATAAGTGATGAAGATATGGCTCAGGTTGGGGCGAATGCAACTTCAAGAGAAGAATGTCTTAGAAAATCAGATCTCTTATTCTCATCTACGCCTATACCGAATGAAGAAATTAATTTACTTAAGAAAGGATCTATTTTTTTAGGACTGCTCGAACCCTTCTCTAATAAAGAACAGTTCCATCATTTTCTACAGCATGACATTACCGCAATTAGCATGGAATTTATACCTAGAATAACTAGAGCACAAAAAATGGATGTTCTAAGTAGTCAATCAAACTTAGGAGGGTATGTTGCAGTTATTGAGTCAGCAAAAAATTTGAATTCAGCACTACCTATGATGATGACTGCTGCAGGAACTCTGAGACCAGCAACAGTTTTTGTAATAGGTGTTGGAGTAGCAGGCTTACAGGCAATAGCAACAGCTAAAAGACTTGGAGCTAAAGTTGAAGCCTTTGATACTAGACCTATAGTTGAAGAACAAGTTAAATCATTAGGAGCAAAATTTGTAAAGATTGATCTTGGCGATACTGGTCAAACTGATCAAGGATATGCAAAAGAATTAACAGAAGAACAGATAAAAAAACAGAAAGAGATTCAGAGTGATGTTTGTGCAAGATCAGATATCGTGATTACCACTGCACAAATATTTGGTAAGTCTGCTCCTAGAATAATCGACATAGCTACAATTAAAAGGATGAAGCCAGGAAGTGTAATTTTTGATATGGCAGTAGAATCAGGCGGTAATGTTGAAGGATCAAGAAAAGATTCTATTGAAATTATCGATGGGGTGAGAGTTATTGGTTATAGTAATCTCCCATCTTTTGTTGCAAATCATGCATCTTTTACTCTTAGCAATAATTTAGTTAATTTTGTTACAGACTTTTATGATCAAAAAAATGAATCAATGAATCTAGATATGGAAGATGAAATTATAAAATCTGCAGTTTTAGTGAAAGATGGGAAAATAAAAGAAGGTTTTTAATGGAGATATTTTTACTTTTATTTTTTATTTTAGTTTTAGCAATTTTCTTAGGGCTTGAATTGATATCTAAAATACCAAGCACACTACATACTCCACTCATGTCTGGAGCTAATGCAATAAGTGGCATTACATTAGTTGGCGCGCTTACTCTTGATACGGGAAGCAATTTACAAATGATTTTAGCCTTTTTCGCTATTGTTTTTGCTTCAATCAATGTTTTTGGTGGTTATTTAGTTACTAACAGAATGTTAAGGATGTTCAAAAAGAAATAATGGATTTTAATTTTCTACA
>Ga0209404_10002421_pt1 | contig 11561 bp, 1 predicted proteins | sample TroAtlMetagenome_2_FD_187447 | JGI IMG/M metagenome (GOLD analysis project Ga0209404, IMG submission 187447) | Marine eukaryotic phytoplankton communities from Atlantic Ocean - Tropical Atlantic ANT8 Metagenome (SPAdes) (version 2) | ecosystem: Environmental > Aquatic > Marine > Oceanic | place...
AAAGTAGGTAAAGATGGTAAGCCTGAATACACAGAGAAAAATAAAGGAAAGTTTTTAAAAGCTTTAACAAAACAAATTGGAAACGCAACAACTGCTAAAACTGTAGCTAATTATTTGATTTCTTATAGACAAAGTGTATTAACTGGAAAAGGAAATACTGAATATATGATTAAAATGTCTCAATTGCTCGGAAATCAAATGGATAATAAAAAATTTGCTGTTGGTATGCAAAATTTCTTAGGGATACAAGATGCATTTAATTACAATGTTTTAGCTAACGATTTTAATCATTTGTTAAGCTATGAAAATATGCAAAACCGATTAATAAAAGAACAATTAGATATTACTAAAGGCGATTATAAGTTTGATGATGATATAGCAAAAGAAATAAGAGAATCTAAAGGGTCAGGTACATTTGAGAAAAAAACTACTGGTATTATAGAAACTGGAGAAGGAATATCATCTGAAATTAACGATGCATTAGCTAATATTGAAAAACTAAGTGGTGACAAAAGAAGTTCGGCTATTGCAGAATTTATGAGTACATACAATAAAGACTTTGGTGTTAAATCTTACAATCCACAACAAGGATATGTTTTTGAAGGTGGAGAAAGTGAATTTAAAAAGAGTTATATTGGAGCAGGTAATGTCTCGAAACAAAGAAATAATGTACAAAGTCATAGAAAGAAAATTGAAAGTGAAATTAGTTCTACATCAAATGCGATTGAACAATTAACTAAAACATTTCAAAATGAACAAAGAGTAGCTGATTTACAAGGATTATCTTTAGACCCTTCAGTGGAAGAAGTTTATAATCAAGAATTGGCTATGGCTAATCTTGGGTTAGAGGTTTATACTAACCAGCTTGATAAAGTACAAGGTATAGAAGATACACTTCTTAATTTAGAATTAGAAAATTTAAATAAAATAGATGATAAACAACAAAATAGAGCTGCTAAGTGGAGATACTAACACTTATCTATTATTCTTAGATTCTAAGATATGCCAAGCTATAAAACAATAAAAGAAAGTTTAGACCGTAGGTTGTCTGAATCTTTAAGTGAGGTTTCTACGCCCACTTTACCATCAATGCCACAAATGCCTCAAAGACAAGGTTATTTCCCATCTTTTGAAGAAATACAAGGCATGCAAGGACCTGAGATTGCCCAACAAGATGATGATAGAAATATGCTTGAAGGATTGGGAAGAGCATTATGGGTAGGTGGTACTACATTTGCAGAAACTGCTACTTTTGGTGTTGGTAAACTTGTAGGAATAAAAGCACCTCAAGCTGAAACTACTGGTGAAAAAATAGGTCAAGCAATTGGTGGAGCCGCTGGCTTCTTAGTACCATTCCAAGCAGGTAAAGCTGCTGTTAGTGCCGTAGGTAGAGCATTTGCAGGTAAAGCTTCTACTAAAGCTATAGAAAAATCTATTAGTGGTGGCGTAAAAGAAATATTAAGAAAAAAGAAATCTGGGTTTGAGTATACGGGAAAACTAGAAGGTATAGATACAGCTGATGATGCTTTAAAGCTATTTGATAAAACAATAGTAAAAGATACTTTAGTTAAGCCAATAGGCAATATAGAAAAAGCATTTAAATCATCAACTGCAAGAAAAGAATTTGCTGAGCAAGTAGATGACCAAGCAGGAATTATATTAAAAGAGTTTTCAGAAAGAGGTGGATTCCAATTCTCTGATGACGCAGCTAAAGAAATAAATAAATTAGTTGGTAAAGTATGGGCTGATGCAGGCAAAAGACCAATTAAAGATTTACAAGGACTAGTAGCAAGGCAATTAGGAGATGGTAAAGCTGCTAACTTTTATTCACATCTTTTTGAAGAAGCAGTAATATTTGCAGGTGTTGAAAACTTAATGCATGGTATTAATTTAGCAGCTGGTGAAGTTGATGCTGACTTTATGGGAACAACTGCTCATGCATTCTTATTAGGTCATATATTAGGTGGAGTAAGATTTGTACCAGGAGGTATAAGAGGTGGAGCTTTAGGAATACTTAATAAGCAAGGTAGAGAAAGAGCCGCTGATATGGTCAGAATGGCAGGAACTTATGCTAAAAGCTATAATACTTCTCTCTTAAAGAATCAAAAAGCAATTAATATGCAATATGGAACATTTGCTAAAATGCGTGAAAATCCTACTAGTGGTTCAGCTATTGGTGTAAGATTAGAAAGTGCGTCTGAATACGCAAGACCTGAAATAAAGGCTGCTGTGGACAAGGCATTACAATCTAGAAATCAAGGATTAGATTATTCATATCATTCTTTACAAGAAATTCTTAAAAACGGAACAAAAGAAGAGAGAAAAGCTGTTGCTGAATTAATGGTAGATGGATTAGGGTATGTTGGAAAACAGCTTCAGAGAGAATGGAGAAAAGATTTTATAAGATTATGGGCGAGTGATTGGGCAGGTAGTACACCTCGTATGCTTCTTGGTGGATTAGCTATGGGTAATGTAGCTTTGTTTGATGAAGATATTCCATTTGAAGATAAATTAATTACTTTTGCTACTGGTGCTTTCTTAATGAAAAGTGGTAAAGAATTAACATACAGAGGTTCTGACGGAAGCTATAAAGTTAGAGAAAGTCTACGTGATTTCCCTGAAAGACTTCAAAATGTAAAAGATATGTATGATGCAGTTGGTGTTGATATAAATCACCCATTATGGTTTAGGATGATTAATAAAGTCGGTAATGAACAAAAAGGTGAACATTTATTACATGACACCACTGACCCTAAACAAATACAAAAAATTGTAGATATAGCAACAAGTAAAAATGAAAAAGGTCAAGATAACTTTACTACTCAATCAGATAAACCTGTTAAGTCAAAACCCCCTCAAAAAACTGCACCTGGTGCTAATATAGAAGCTATATACAACACATTTACAGAAATGAATACTAGAGATAGTATTATAGGAGAAGGAAAAAGATTTTTAGAATGGTCAGAATTAACTGTAAAACAAAAAAGAGAATTTGAAAGACAAATAGATAAGAACGAAATATATGAAGGTATGGATATATATGATATGTATGTCGATGCCAACACAGCTAAATTTGAAGATGTAAACAAAAATATTATTGAAGACGCTAAAGCAGCTGCTGCAGTTATACAAGACGTAAATAATGTAATCTTAGGTGAGCCTTTAGTTGTTGATAGGGGCGATGGCACAAAAAAGCTATCTTTTAAACCAATCGATGCTAGATTTAGAACAAATTTAACAGACGCTCAAAAATATGCTATAAGTCAATACAATGCAATGTTGAGTATTATTGGAAGAAGAGGTGTGCATGACATTGACTGGGGTAGAACAGTTAAATTAAATAATAGCACTAAAGGTCTTAATGAGTTTACTCAAAGAATTGAAAATTCTATTGACAGATTGAATAATGAACTTGGTTTAGTAGGTATTGAAAAGCACGTAACATATACAGAAGGTTGGTTAAAGGATGGATTTAAGTTGCTTGATTTAAGAAAATCTATTAAAGATTTATCTAGTAATATTGAAACATGGTTTACATCAGACCCAAAAACATCTAATCATTCACAACTCCTTCGTGATATTTATTTTGAAACAGGGGATGGTCTTGTAATAGCAAATCAAGTAAAAGTAAAAGGTGTAAAATCAGGTTCTAAAGAACAGCAATTTGTTGATACAATGCATCCTTTAATAAAATTATTAAACGAATCAATAGATAGTCGTGTTACTGGCGTTACACATAAAAGTAGAGAAATAGAAGCTTCTAAAGTTAGAGAATTAATGGAATTATTTGAAAATTCAGGAATTACTGAGTTTAATAATCCTAGCTTAAGAGCTAAAGTTCAATTTATGAAGCACGTTAGACATGATTATCTTCGAAACAGATTAAAAAAAGTAAGAATGGATAATGGAGACGGCACTACAAGACCTTTAAATAGAACAGATATAGCTATTTTACAAAGATTTATTGATTATGGTCTACAGAACAATTCTTTAACTATTAAACCCGTACAACAAGTAATGTTTGATATAGATAGTTCTGGTGTATTTAGAGAATTACCAAAAGGTTCAAAAGAAACAGATTTTATAGATTATTTAACACGAGAAGGTTTTTCACCTGAAATGCTTGGAGCAGCTAAAAATATATGGAATGAACTTAGTAGGCTAAATGGTAAACAAGATATGATGACTTTTGGTCAATCATATTTAAAAGAATTAAAAGCGTTTATAAAACCATATTTAGAAAAACCAATGACTTTAGCAGACGGCACTACAGCTACAGTTGGTTTATTAAGACCTAGCACAAAACAAGAAGCCAATATCCCTATTGCAAATTTAGCAACAATGATGATGGAATTAAGCTATATTAAAAAAGGCGTTATTCCTGCCGAAGCAAACCGAATGTTGCAATCAATGAGAGAAGAATTAGTATCAGCTGAAACAGAATCCAAGCAAATGATGACTATTCTTTTAGACCAAATGGCGTTTAATGGTGGTGATGCTATTAAAACATATGCATTAGCTGTTGAGCATGGAATATGGAATAGAAAAAGTGAAACATTTAATAATTTATCAGAAACTCAAATAAATACTGCTATAAAAAATCTTCTAGGCGTTGCTAAAAGAGATTGGGGCATAGAGACAAAAGCTATTGAAGAAATTATGGAGTCTATGCAAAAAGATGGTGCATTAAACACAGGCTCAGAAGGATTTAGAACTGTTACTTTGTCTGAAATGGTAAATAAAATAACTGGATTTAAACTAGATGGTGATTTTGCAGACAATCCTTCAACAGGTCTTACTCATTCTCAACAAATAAAAAGTAAATTCTTTAGCGAAAAGTATGGGAATGGTACAAAACTTCAACAATTTTTAAATGATTTTGAATCTAATATAGTTAAAAACAATCCATCAAAAAAAGTAGATGAGGTAGTTGGTCAATTAAGCAAAGCAATGATTGATATGCTTAGTAGTAGAAATGTTAGAAGATTATCATTTTCTCAATTAAAAGGTACAAATAGCACATGGTCAGATGCAGTTGTTAAAGAATCTGTTGCTATGAAGTATGTTTCGGAAGCAGTTGGGGAAAAAATAGGTGGTGTAGACTATGGAAATATAGTTCTTGTAGAATCCTCAGGTAGAGGGCGTGATGGTAAGATTAAAAATTTATCTGAATCAAGCTATTTTGACAGTCTTAGAGAAAATTTATGGACAGGAGGATACCAAGCATCTTATGCTGAGTTTGGAGACGCAGGAATATTTTTAAAGACAGAAGCATTAAGAGGAGTTGGAAATACTCCTTATGTTGTATGGAGGATGGGTAGCAGTGATTGGGCTTATGGCATTGAAAAAGGGGCTATAGGAACTATTGGAAAAAATTATTATGAATTTGTTAAATCTCAACAAAAAACAAAGAAAAATCCTAAAGGCGTTTTAACTGAATCTGAAGTTAACGCTCTTTTAAAAGAACAAGGAATTACAGAAGTAAAAATTAAAGATGCAGATGGTAAAGTTATAGAAACAACTGGAGAAATAATTGTCCCTGAAGCTTCTAAGACATCTACTGAACTTGTACATAGAATGATGAATGACATGGTTGTCGGTAAAATAATTGGCAATAGATGGTGGACAGATAATATGAGAGATTTTTCTGAAGCAAATATGGCTCTTTTAGTTAAAAGAGAAAATTTATTTAATAACATTAGTGGAAATAGGTTAACAAGTAAAAATGTTAAAGAACTAGCATCCTATCTAGACAAGTCAGGTGCTATATTTGGAGATAAAAAAATTGTTTCAGATAGATTAAAAGAACTTGGCGATGGAAAGTTAAATGAAGTAGTGTTAGCAGATGAATCGATTAACGCTGATGGTAAATTAGATAAAATGAACCCAATTAATAGTATTCATCAACAAGTAATAAAAGGTTATCAAGAAGCTATTGACGCAGTTGGGAAAAACACTGAATTAGGTAAAGAACTATCAAGACAAAGAGACCAAGCTATTAATGAAATGGGCAAAGATGCTAGTGATATGAATAGTGTTACTTTTGTTGATGAAAAAATGTTTAAAGCATTGTCTTATTTATTTGGTGCAACAGAATCAACAGAAATAGGGGGAATAAAACCTATAGTCTTAGGATTTGATGGTGCAGGTAGATTTTTTGTTAATAAAACTGCTTTTGTTAAAAATACAGAAATGCAAACAATATTTGATGCTAATCCCGATGTTGCTTTAATAACATTTACTTCTGCTTCTAAGCAAGTTGGTGGCAAGTATGGTTCAGATTATAAGGTGATGGAGAGCTATGACCTTAAAAATTTAGGTGCAGAGGGTGGTATAGGTAATAATTTTAAAAATAAAATATTTGCAGAAGATTTAAATTTACTACAAATAAAAGGAGATAAAACAAAAGCTTCTTTACCTCCTAATCATTCTACTCATTTTAGAACATTTGAAAAAGTAAGTGCTGATAAAAGTGTTAATGAATTTTACGATTATTACATTAGCAATAAAATGGATACAGCAATAAGAGAAATGAGTCGATTAAAAAATCCAGACAATCATCATTCTATTGTAGCAGAGTTTAGAAATCAATTAGCAAAGCAAATGGGTACTTTAAATTCTGATATTGATATTAGTCAGAATCAAATAGGTGTAGAAAAAATGTGGGCAGATGCAAATGGTATGCCTACTATATTTAAAAGACAATGGGAAAACAGATTAAAGCAAAAATACATTGATGATATTATTAGACTAAAAATTGATGGTGGTCAAGCAGTTCTTTCGCCTGATGTGAGCATTACTAGTAAACCATTAAAGCAAACATTGTTTAGAGAAAATGGAGAAGTTTTCCAATATGGTGAAATAGAAGTAGGAAATTTAAACGCTGCTAAAAGAGTAGACATTAATAATTTACAATTTATAGTACGCTTAAAAACTGGAAATGATGGTATTCTACATGGTTCTGATATTGCAAAACAATTACAAGGTATAGGCACATTAGGAGAAGCTAAAACATTTGCAGATAAGAAAGGATGGCAAGTTGGTATTGTTGTTGAAAGAAACCCTCATACTAAACCTGATAGTGTTCTTGTTCTTGGCTTAAAAGGATTTAGAGATGCTAAAGAAGGTAATAATGCTGTAGTAAACTCAGGTGATGTTAAAAGAGCCTTAGAAGGTGACTTTGATATAGATACTGTTAATTTTTGGTGGAACTCACCTAAAGAAGTATTTCAACAGTATACTTTCGGAAGAGGAACTGTTACTGACTCTAGACCTATGGAAGTAAAAGAATCATCATATAAAGGATTAAGTTTAAAGAGTGCAGAAAATATGAGATTGTATTCTGAAAGAATGAATCATTCTGATTATATCAAAGGTACAATTATGAATGCACAAAGGGTTGTACAATGGTTATATAATTATAATTCAAATACTCCATATGGGACTAAAGGGGCAGTAGTTAAAATTGGTCAAAATAGATTCGCTGTTTTACGTGAGGGAGAAGGAAGAAAAAGAGCTGAACAACAATTAGCTGATATGCAACAAACCATATTAGACGCTCCTAATGGTTACGATGTAAATACTTTTAAAAATTACGAAACAGTGATGAGTAGGATTCTATTTGGTGAAAATGGAATTTTTGAAGTACGAAATTTTGATACTAAAAAAAGAAAATTAGTGGAATCAAAAGATTTAGTTGAAGGTTCAGAACAAAAAATAATTTTAAACTTGGTTCAACATTATAGAAATTTAATGTCTATATCTAATAAAATATATGACATGGGACAAGCAAAGAAAGTTGGTTTTTCAGAGCTTATGTCAGCTATTAGAGAATATGATTATGCAATGGCTAATGCATCAAAAAATGCATTTAAAGGTCTAGATAAGCTAGAAAAGAAAGAATTACAAGAAGCAATAGGTGGTGACCCATATTTAAGCTTTCATAGAAATGCTAGATTATTTGGAAGTAAAAAGGGTGAATCACTAAGAAGCGAACAAGAAATGCTTCCTTACGACAGAGTTATGGCTAATTTAATGCATATTAACGATATGTCTTTAGATATGTCTACAACAAAAATGGACAAAACAAATCGATTTGCAGACGAAATAGCTTTACTTAGTGAATCAAAAAAGTTTACTGAAGCTTATGAAAAATTAAACGAAAGTATAATAGATGGGTTTAAGCAAGCAGAAATTGCTAATGCTATTAATAAACAAATAAGAGATTTGTATAATCTTAGAAATCAATATAGCAGTGAGTCTTCAAGAAATTATTATACAAATAGAATAGAGCAATTAACACAAACTAGAAATAAATTAAATCAAGCAGTTGCTGAAAAGTTTAAAAGTGATAAAAGGTATAAAGGTTTACGTGCTTCAATTACACAAAGATATGCAGAATCTATAAGAATTAAAAATAGAAGAGATAACATAGAAATGTCTGAAAAAGACGTGATGAAGCAAGCTGAAAAAATGTTTGAAGAAAATGGTATACCTGTTGAAAGCATAACTTCTTCAGAAATTGTTTCTGCACTTGCAATGCAAGAAGCTTTTGGTAATTTTGCTTATAGAAATGGTAAAGAATTAGGTCTTGAAGGGACTACTTATACAGATATGATGAAAGATGTTTCTGCTTTAAGAAAAGATTTTGCAAAAGCATGGCAACAATGGAGAAGACAAGATGGTACATGGGTTAATGAAAATCATATTTATTCTCACTTTTTAGAAAGAATTGATAATATAGATAGATTTCATGCTAATGAAAATATACAAATGAGAAATCTTATAGTTGCTAGAATAGCTGCTCCAAATTCAAATATGACTAAATTTGGTACTTATAGAGGTGAATTATTCCCAATGCCTGAATATAAAGGTATGCATAAATTTGTTAATTTAGCTTTAAGGTATAATCAAACTAGGAACACACCAGAAGTTGCAATGATGATGTCTAGATATATGAGTGATGCTTATTCAAAAGCTGAGCTTCGTCTACGTGGAAAAGACACAGGAATCTACGATACATCAGAAACAAGATATGCTAGTGATAAAGCAGTTGAAGGTACTTTTTGGTTTAATCCATTTGAATTTAGCACTGGACACGCAAGAGATATGTTTTTACATGCTATGGCAGGTAACGCATCTATTTTAAAAGGAAAGAATTTTTCTAGATTAGATGAATATCAAAAATTACACGCAGCTTTTGGTTCAGGTATGATAAGAGATATTATAAATAATGAAAGAATGTTAAATATTCCTCATGCAGCTGTAACTAAATATAGTCAATATGGAAAAGATTATGCAGTCAATAGTTATGGTGGTGTTCAAAAAGCTTTTGATAATGATGCTACTATGTTTATTAGCACAAAAGGGGAAAGAAGTGTTATTGGTGAAACTTATTATGAATATGAAAGTAATATGAATTTTAATTCAGGTGGTTTTGGTAAATCTAAAAATGCATTAGAGTTTGTTGAAGCTCAAGTTAAACAAGCAAAGGAAGGATGTTTCTAATGGCAGTTTGCGTACCAAAGACAGAACAATTAGGAAGAGAACAAGATGCTTATATTAAATTAGCTAAAGAGTTTATGGATGTACCAGCTGTTAAGCAATTAGGAGAATATTCTATTGGTATGTGGCAACGTATGGTAAATACAGCTACTAGAGGTAAATTAGCAGAGAATGGCATTCCAACAACAGAGCAATTAAAGCTTATTAAAAGGCACATGGATAGGGGAGTTAAAAATTTAGGAAAAAATAGAGGTGCTCTTGCTAAAAATCTATATTTGACTAAAGAGTTAATGAAAGATTTTGAATTTACTCAAAGATGGTATGAAAGTGTTGAACGTTCTGCGCAAGAATATAAAGGGCACACATCTTTTTTTAATACAAAAATTTCAGAAATATTTACTCTTTTAAAAGATGCTTCATTTGATATGGGTGTAAAAAATGATATGTCTAGATATATTAAATCTGCTAGACCAAAAGCACAAAAACAATTACAATCTTTATATCTTCAATATAATAAATTATTAAAAAAAGGTGAAATGGCAGAAGCTAATCAACTTTATGAACAACAAATAGTTCCATTTATAAAGTCTGGTGAAGGTAGAGTTTTTAGAGAATTTCATGAATTAGCTTCAGCTCCTAAAAAGGGAGAAGGAAATTTTACAGAATTAATTGATTCTGGAGCATATAGCTCAAATGTTGTATCAGCAGCTAAAGTATGGAGAGAAAAGATACAACCAACAGCACAAAACTTGATGATACGGGGAATACGCAACATCAGAGATAGTTTGGATGGGTCTGCGCATCTACTAGGTGATTTCACAAACTACAAACCCACTCTTCAAAATCTGAATAATCTGATAAAAAGATACGAATCTGGTGAATTACAGAAAAATGGGTATTTCCCTGTATTGTCTTTAGACGTTATGCCTTCTTTAGCAGAAGCATCACCTATGCTAAGACACGCTAAAAATGAAGGTCAATTTAATAAAGGCGCTGATATTATTAGCAAATTAGAAGGTATTCTTAATGATAATATATATATGAATAAACATTTAAGAAGACAAACAGAATCAAATGGGCGTCTTGATTACAATGTTATTCCTATAATGGATAGTTTTGTAAGAAGTGCTTCTAGATTTAATTTTGTTTCTTACAATACTGCTAGATATATGGATGTTTTAAAAGATATACAAAAAACATCAAGCAGAGGTGGTCTTCTTAATGAAAAATTAGAAGCTGTTACTGGAATGATAGATGATACTTATGGTATTATTACAGGTGAAAGAAATAGGGGAAATGAGCAAGCAGCTAATTTTGCTAGAGCAATAACTTCATGGCAATTTGTTAGTAAGTTAGGTCTTAATATAAGAAGTGTTGCAAGAAACTCTACTCAAAGTCTTCAGAATTGGGTATGGTTTGGCACAAAAGGTATCAGCGAAGCTAAACTAATGTATAAAGATGCAGAAATGCAATCTAGGGTTGCTAAAGGATTAGAGGATAATGGTATATTATTCCCTGAAATTCGTGAAGTATATTTTGAGGATTTTGCACCTAAAGTTGATTATAATCCTAGAACAGGTACCTATCAAGAAAGACTTGACAAAACTGTTGGTGATAATATTGTAGGTAAAATAAATAAAGTTGCAGAAGAATTGGGTAGACCAATGCAATGGGTAGAAAATAAAATCAACAGAAGGTATACATTCCAATTAGGTTATACTTTAGCGTGGAAAGCAGATAATGCAAGGGTCAATGGGTTACGTAGAAGATTTGATAGAAGATTAAAAAGACAAGGAAAAGATATAGAAGCAATGAAAAAGGAAAAAGCTACTATATTTAAAAATAATGATTCAAATACATATGAACTTAAATTTGAAGAATTTAGAAGAAAAAGAGCTGAAAATTACGCTAATACAGCTGTAGAAAATCTTCATTATGATTATTCAATGACTGCTAAGTCAAAATTATTAACAACTAAAACAGGTAGTGTATTAGGTCAATTCCAACATTATGGTGTTAATTTCTTTAATTATCAAAGAAAAATTGTACAAGAAGGA